>ERZ1036438.3-NODE-3-length-175148-cov-6.192829_pt1 | contig 175148 bp, 173 predicted proteins | sample MGYA00514224_ERZ1036438 | MGnify/ENA primary metagenome ERZ1036438 (study PRJEB33795, sample SAMN09464924) | human gut metagenome | host: Homo sapiens | place: USA: Stanford, California | collected 2016-07 | study: EMG produced TPA metagenomics assembly of the...
CAAAATCATCCGGATGGATACCAGAAATATCCGGGGCATATTCACCGTTCCAGATGTCAACCTGTTCCACACGGCGGCCACGGACTTTATCGGGCTGTCTGGATGGAACTGCATAAAAACGGGTGAAGTCATAGGGTTTACCTGTCTTTTTAGAGATACCCTCGAATCTCTCAATGCCTAAAATCTCATATACCATAATCAAAACCTCTCTTTCTCAACTAACTAATTGATTGTTATATGTAATCCAGGGCAGAGCCGGAAAAGAATACCCCGGAGAACAAGCTATGTTGTCTGGACCTCACTGGATATGGACGGGATGGAATCTGTCTTTTCATCCAGGTAAGCCAAAATATGTTCCAGGCGGGCGAAATGATATTGAAGAACATCCACACGGCACTGGTCATGCAAGGCCATGGCCCGGCATATCGCCACACTGGTTTCATTTTGTTCCTGCTCTATGAGAGCCTTGGAAAGTCTGCGCATTCTGGACCCCTCCTGTCAGTTTTATAAGCGTGAAGGACAACGGAAGACAAAGCATCAAACTCATCAATCGTAATTGCATCAATGCTAAATGCAAAACTCAACTGTGAACGAATCCAAATATAGTTAAAACGGAAATCACCATCAACATCACCAAGAAGATACCGTTCTACAGCATCATTAAGTGTTTTACGGATACGCTTTTTATCCATCATATTAAATCCTCCTTATGCACTAACTAAATCATTCTTGTGAACTAACTAAATTTGTGATAAAATAGATACTAACTAAGCGCTTAATTGTTACTTATCCTTACACTAATAATATAACACATCATGCACAATAGTACAATTGGCATCATGCACAATAGTAATATCAAAATATCGTAAATCATGCACAATAGGAGGAAGTATGGGGTTTAATCAATCAAAATACGCAAATGAATTTGCAAAAGAAAAATATGACCGACTAAACATCCAAGTACCCAAAGGCAAAAAATCAATCATAGAAGAACATTATAAAAACAAGGGGTATAAAAGCCTTAACGCATATGTAAACGACCTCATAGACAGGGACATGCAAGGAACACCCGGAATCAACGTAAATAACAACAAGGGTATTGTAGCTGGGAATATACATGGAGACATCAACATGAAATAGGGTCAAAAACGCATCAGAATGGACGAGAAGCGATTTTAAGAGCCTAAGGCAACAATTTATCAAGGAGGATATAAAAAATGGACAGAGAAACAATTGAAGCAATGAGAACACTATTAGAACCAATTACAAACAAGCTAGAGGACATAAATCTACAAATATCAGAACTAAAAATCCAAATGGATACACTAAGGCTAGACATGAAAACCTCAGAAAGGTCCATCAGGAAAGAAATACACCATATCAACGATGGAATGGACACCTTAGTAGAAGTATTGGAAGCCAAAGGAATCCTACCGAAGGTAGAATAACAGCAATATCCCCGGCTCTATGCCGGGGATATGCGAAAGGAGTAAACATGGAAAATATAATCAATGGAATCATTGGACTAACTACAAATAAAGCTTTTTGGTGTTGTGGAGCTATAGCATTAACCATGTTCCTGTTTAGAAAATTCAAAGATTAGCAATGTACTTAAAGTAAAAGGAAAATAGAATAAATGCAATCATGTAAACATAACATACAATCATGTCCAAGTCGGTATACTTCCTTCCACGCGAACGCTTGCGGACAAAATAGTTATGGATAGCAAAGTATAAAAGCGGCAAAACAACAAAGAAAACCGAACAGAAATAAATTTTATCCTCAGACGTCATATTAATCCTCCTCAATCGCCCCACGCTTGATTGCCTCAGCCAGGCCGACCTGGACAAGCCTTGTTGCCATTTCCGCCGGGGTGGAGTAGCATTCACAGAACTCCATGTACCTGCAAAGGCGGTCATACTGCTTCGTGGTCAGGTAAACATTGACTTTGATTTTTCCAACTGGCTTATTCATAAAAATTTCCCTCCTGATATCTTAATAACTGACTGCGCAACTTATTAAATATGGGACCCTCAATCTCAAAGGGACGGTCCAGGAGCAGGGCCTTATACTTTAACTTTGTAGGCCGGGAAAGCTGACGAAGGTAATAGTCCATCCGGTCTACCGGCTGTTCCGCAAGGAGCTGTACCATGACCTTTGATTCAGCCAGGTCTATCACTTTACGGGTATAGACATTGGGCCAGCAACGGCAACAATCTATGTAGTCCAGGCTGTCCAGCGTGACCTCTATCCGAGTGAGGGGATAATCAAGGTTAGCCTCTATCTGTTTGTTGTAGACCTTTACCCGGCCGGGAGCGGACATACATCCTAAATATTCTGTAAAGTCCTGCGCTGATTTGTAAAATTGGCTGTATTTTCTATTGTCCTTGATAAGCTGTACACAGTCACGGCCATAAGGCACATCCACTGCCAAATCCCATCTTTTTATCTTTATTGTTTCTACTATAGGGAACAACTCGTTTAGGACTGTTCTTAGGACCTGTCCTATCTGACTTTGCAGGTCTTTGAACCCTACTTCCTCCTGGTCGAAGGGGGAGACACTTGTACGTATGAACCCATCATCATAAGCAATCTCACCAAGTATCTTGTTTGGATTAAAGTCCAGGAAACCCTGTAAAACTGTTTCTTTCTTAACACCATTCATACAAAGTCCAATGGAAAATGATAATCCTTTGATACCAAATACAAAAAGGTATCGGTAATCAAAATCCTTTAAAGAATGATAGTGCGTACAGCCTGGAAGATGGGAGAGGAAGGAAAGGAAGGATTCAACTGTATCTACGTCCGGAAACTCAAAAGAGTACCGGAGGGAATCACAGGAATAAAATATGCCATCCTCAAGGAGCGGATTGAAGTAGTAAAGCATAAGCAGGACCTCCTAAAAGAAAGTTAAGTTACTAAACAAGTGTAAAGAATTTTTACGGACTTCGGACCTAATTAGACAGGGGTCCGAAGTCGGTCACCGTTTCTTACGGTTCCATTTCCTCACGACCTCATGAAGCTGTACGCGCCCGCCGGCCATCGCGCGGCGGAGCGCTCCCAGCTTCCCCTGTTTCACCAGTTCCGGGAACGGCATGTATTCAAACTCCTTCTCCGGGAGCTGGGGAGGATTGTAGGAATTGAAATACTTTACATACTTCGGGATGTAGGTAAAACGCACGGAACCGAAGGGGGCCAGGAGCAGGGAATCAATGTTGTAATCATCCACTATCTTTGATTCACCGCTGGCCGACTTATCCGCATGGACAACGGCAACTGTCTTTGTGATACGCCTGGCAATGGAAAAGCAGTTCAGGAAGTTGTGGATGATGTACAGATGGTCAGTAAGGTCACGTATCTTCTTGTCAACATCAAAGGACTGGGAGAACAGATACACGATATGTTTATACTGCCGCTGATATTTGAAATAAACCTTTACGTGTTCCGGGAAGGACTTGAAATTACGGTTATCCCATACAAGGCCCACCTCATCTATAAGCAGGATAGAATTTTCAGGAAAATGGGCAACACCAATATCAACGGTATCGAAGTGATAAGTTCCAGGTATATGCACGTTGCTATAGACGTGCCACCCCTTCTTACGGTATTTAAGTGCCATTTTACACATGAGCGTAGTCTTGCCACTACCTTTCTTGCCAAAGACCATAAAGAGCTTATATGGATTGCGATACTTAAAGAAATGATAAGCAAAAAAGACAATCCAAAACAGGCCAAAGCCAAAGAGTAGAACAGAAAGCGCATACATTAAAACACCCCCTTAACAAGCTGTTTCGTGATACGGATAAGGCCAACGGGTAACAGGATTAAAAGCATGAACTGCCACATAATATTCGTATCAAGGGTAAAGGCATCCGGGGACATGGGGAACAGAATCACATCTATAAAAAGGTTGAATAAATCAATCATAAAATCACCTCAATGGGGGAAGGGGACCGGGGTCCCCTTCTGAATCATACCTGATGGTAAATGCGCATGAAGAACGCAACCACGGCGCCAGCGAAGAACAGACACATGGCGGCCAAAAGGATAGGCTGGCTTAAAATCCAGGTGAGCAGAAGCCCACATTCCTTCCAGAGCCAGGCCGTAACCACGGAAAACGTGGCTAACAGGCTGTCAAGGCCCGTAGCCGGAGTAGCCCCCTCAGCAAAAGCCGGGAAAGCCATAGCAACAGACGCAACACCAGTGGCGACAGGGACACAGCGATACTTCTTAACCGCATTCTTAATCTTCAACATAAACAAACACCTCCTTATTAATTTATAAAAGTCGCCTAAATATATCTACAACCTTCTTAAGAAGGGGCAGACCAATCACAAACATCCCCACCCAGTAGGAATGTCTCCAAAGGATATCAAACAGAAGTGATAACTCATGAAACATCCATTCAACAACCTTCATAACAATACTAAGGTTCATATAATCACCGCCTGTCTATCAGCGATACAAAGATATGGAAGAACTTATCCACAATCCATAAAAAAGCAATGAAGCCAAAGGCATAACAAACCGGATAGAACTGGACAGGGACATCCCCCATCAACGCGAGGATTTTCTCCATAAACATATCAAACAACCTCCTATCAGAACGACAACGATATATGTAAGCGTGTCAGAAACCTTGAATATATGATGATATTGATTCACCTGAATATTGACGTATGTATCACGGTATTGGAGACGGCCCGCACTCCAATAATATTCCCTGACATAGTTGGGGGAGCCATACTCCCTGATAGAGTAAAAGTTATTGCCAAGACAAGGAGTAAGATACACAAGCTTACCTGTCTGCGCATATGGATTAAAATTCCCATCCACCAGACGGCCTTGAATGGCATTAGCCGAAACATTGAACAGACGGCCCCGGCTGTCTACATAAAGGGAATCCGCATACTCAGGAGGAAAGAGAAGGGTATATTCCTGGCCCGAGATAGAAACATCATAACGAAGTACATTAACATAATCGTCAGAAGCAGAAACCGAACGCGCCGAACGGACAGGGGCATCCATAGGAATAATATCTGTAGGGCCTTCCTCCAGGTCAGAAACATCCTGCGCATCCTCCAGGGAAGAAAGCGCAGCATCCGAGGAGGAAGCAAGACCGGGACCGCCAAAAGAATCACGAATAGCAACAAGTTCGCATAAAATGTATCGGAGTAAATCATCACGTTTTAAATCCTCAAAATCATCAATATCCATCAAGGTTCTATCATCAATCAATAAATCCACATCCGTGTAGGCTGCATCCGAAGGAGAAGCAACCCATATATCATCCACATCCATGTCCAAATCCGTATCTGCATCCACCCTAGACGCATTGGAGGGTGTAGCCGTATCAGCATAGGCCAGGAGAGGGCAGGAGAGCAGGAAAAAACTACTTAGAGCCACCACTACGTTTAGATGCCCTAGGCGGACGGACCACGGAAGATGGACTACCTCCCGCACCACGGAAGGAAATGACAAGCGTAGTAACAAACACAGAAACAACAAGGACAGCGACCAGAAAATCACCATATGAATATCCTCCTAAATCACTGCCAAATAAAAGGACAGCAATCTGCGAAACAATAAAGATACAAAAATCAATTAAATCACGCATCATAATCATCACGACCCCTTATTAAGAATCTGGAACACAACCGCAAGGCTGATAGGGACAACCACAAAACCAACCATCCAGGGCGGGAGATAGGAAAGGCACATCACCAGCCAGCCAACGGAACGGACAATATTAACAATCACAAGAACAAGCGTTGCAATCATGTTGACAATGAAGCTAACCACAGTTTCAACAAACCCGGCAACCGCATCAAAAAACTGAAACATTTATGTCCCCCCTTTGAACCGATAATAACCAATGCAGAGCATGGCAATCGTGAGAGTAAGGGAAAAGCCAATAGGGATATTCAACCCTTTCATGTTATTGTAAATATGATTCAGAAAATAGGATATATCCGATAAAGGTCCCTTAATACGGGTAAAATAATCATCATAACGGAATGAATTAATGTTATTGCTTACATCCTCCATTAACTGTTTTTCATTTTCCTGCATGTTGTGAATAGAATCATTTAGCTGAGCATTACTGTTATCCAGACGGGATTTATCATAACCATTTGCAAGCTTATCTGTATTTGCATTATTATTGTTAATGATATTCGTGGTATTGGATTCCTGGGAATCAATGATATCCTCTGTATTGCGCCGGTTTGCGGCTAAATCCTCAGAGTGATGTTGATTCATCTTGTTATACATGTTCGTGAACTCACCCGCCAACTGGTCCCAAAAGGAATGGAGCTGATTACTGATAGTCTGAGTGGTATCCACAATCTGTTCAATGATAGTATCCTGTTTCTGCACCAAAGCCGCCGTATTGTTAGCCGTATCCTGGACCGAATTGGCAATTGCCTGGTTCTGTTCCGATGCATCCGGAAGAGGGGCAACCGGATTGTTAATGTTACCGGATTCATAATCCCGGAAGGAAATGACCGAGGAAAAGTTAAGTTTCTGCGTACCATAAAGAGGAAACGCATAAGGGAAAAAGAACTCAACCGAGGTGAGGGCCTGGCTATTCACGTTATATGTAACCGTATAGAAGTCAGGGGGAATAGTATCCGAAGCAATCTTCGGAAGCTGGCCGGATAAATCCGAAGCGTTAGGTCTTTTAACACGGCCACGGGCATACATCCTATCAAGCAATAATGAAGTGCTACTTGTCTGGATGGAAACCTGAGCCTTCCACTTGCCAGTTGTTGGAAAAGAAGAGCGGGGGAGAACCAAAACAAAACCTTGAATGCCCATACCGTCAGAAGGTGTAAATTCCTTACCAAAAGCACCTTGCCCGCCAGCCTCCTGAACCTTACCAAGGGATTTCTTATAGGTTCCAGAACCATAAGCAAAAACCTCAACCGTTGACCAATTAATCGTATTGGTAGATGTAGGAAGGTCCCCGGCCAAAACAGTCAGGGGAAATAACGAAAGGATAAAAAGCGCCAACAGGGCACTTAAAAACTTCTTAACCATAAAAAAAAATACACCCCCTAACAAAAGTGTTAAAAGATGTATCCTTATATACTTAAATCAGCCTTAACTATTCGTTAAACTAGACTTTCGCGAATAGTTGGAGGTGTTACTTATGTCTGCTATTGAGTTGCGTAAAATTTTATTATTGAGTGTTTTATCGGTTGTTGTTATTTTATATCCTTTGACTACTTTTGCAATGGTTGCTACTTCTTCAGACGCTAAGGAACTTCCAGTTTCCACGTCTAGTAATGCATTGCCATCCCAGGATTATATGGAATCGGATGATTTTGACACATTGGAATCCCCTATTTATATGTCCTCTGGTGATGATACTGTATCTAATTCGGTGGATTATTCTGGTGTACAGATGTGTCTTTCTTATTATGATATGTCAGGTGTACGGCATCATGTTTTTTCCCAAGTTGATGAAAATGGTTATGCCTCTATTCCTCTCCCGTCTAATTATGCGTCTGGTGATTGGTTTGGTTTTGTTTTGAGTAAGAAGGCATTGCCTCCTGCTGGTAAATATAATATGCAGGTGCATTTTGGTAGTAATACTTTCATTTCTTATAGTGGAACTGCTTTATGGTTCTCTGCACATTATAATAATGTGCATGACCCTGATTCATCTTTTGGTGTTACTGGTACCTATAGTTCAGGTGACTTTTATCTTAACTCTGATATTTCCATTGGTGCATCTGCCTATCAGCTTAATATTTCTAACTGGCTTAAATCGGATACAGGTACACCTCCTTGGGGTGGGTATGTCAATATAAGTTTTACTAAACTTTCAAATGATGCTCCTGTTCAAGGTGGTTCGCCTGGGGCTGATAATGTTGACCAGGATATTAACCAGTCAATTAGTGATAATACAGCGCAACAGGTAGAACAAGGGGACACAATTATTGAGCTTATCAAAAATACGATACAAACTATTTCTAGTCAGCTTACGGCTTTTTGGAATCAGCTTGCGGGTGAGTTTACAAATCTCTATAACAAAATGAACCAGCAACATTCGGAAAGCATGGATAAGGTGGACGAACAAATAGACAATGATAATACTAATACGGATAAAGTTACTACAGCCATTGAGTCCCATGGAAATTTTATCATTGAGGGTTTGAAGAAACTTTTCATTCCCTCGGATGAATATTTTAAGGCTTATTTTGATGACCTCTATAGTTGGTTCAGTGAAAGGTTTGGGTTTCTCTCCTTCCCTATTGATTTACTATTAGAGGTCATTGATATTTTTGTTAATTCATCCCAGACAGACTGTGTGTTGGTACTCCCCTCTTTCACTATCATGGAAAATCTGCTCTGGCCTGAGATGTCCTTTAATCTAACTGAATTTTTAAATACAAATTTTTCTTTTGTCGTTGTTGCGATTAAGACTGTAACAAGTATCTATTTGGTAATGGCATTTGTGCAGTTATGTGAGGAAAAATGGAATGAGGTGATGATGAATTGATTTTGGAAAGTGTGTTTAATCTCTTCTCTTCTGCCTTGAAACTGATATTTGGATGGATTAATCTTCCAGAGTTGCCAGCAGAGATTCAAACGGTAGTGGATTCACTCTTTCAATACATGCGTGCTGGTCTTGGATTTGTATTCCTGTTTTTTAACATGGACCTGGTTAAAATTATGTTGCCGTTCGTGATTGTGGTGGCGAATTTTGAGAAGGTTTATAAGATTGTTATGTATGTGTTGCGGAAGATTCCTTTCCTGGGTATTGAGTGAATGGTTGGCATGGCTGCCGGAACCGCACCAGCGGTGCGGTCCGGTAGCCATTACTTGACAGTATAAACACTTAACACTCATTTTTATAAAAACAGGGGGAAATATGGAACCGTATAATGTCAAGATAATCACTTATCCTGACCTTACAAAACAGTATCGTATTTATCATAATACGATTGGTACGGATGATTTAAGTATTCCTGTACGGCCTCATAAGAAGGGGGAACGGAATCCATTTGACGGTAAGGTTTGTAAGGAAATATTGGTTGATATAAAGGATTATAAAAATCATGTGGATGATGTAAGTATAAAAAGAACAAAGAAAAAGGTCTATGATTATGCCAAATCAAATGAATGGGAATGGTTTGTCACTTTTACTTTCAGTCCTGATAAAGTGAATCGTTATGATTATGATGAATGTACAAAGTATCTTAGTAAATGGTTTAATAATCTAAAACGTTCCTCTCCTGCTCTCTCCTATCTGGTTGTTCCTGAACAACATAAGGATGGCGCATATCATTTTCATGGATTATTTAGTGGGATGAATGAACGTCAGATAGTATGGACTGGTAAGTATGTTATAAAGCGTGTCCGTGGGCTTAGAAGTAAGTTTGTTCGTACGAAAGAAAAGATATATAAGATAGGCAGTTATAAGTTGGGTTGGATGACGGCTACAAGGGTTCGTGAGATGGAAAAGGTCACGTCCTACATAACAAAGTACATCACGAAAGATATGTTGAACGGTCTGCATGGTAGAAAACGTTATTGGTGTTCCAGGAATTTGGTTTTGCCTTTGGAAGAGGTTTTTATCCTGGATGCCACAGACCGGTTCATTCTGTCCCAGGAACTGGATGACAGTTCAAGGTTCAAGAAGGTTTCGCAAGTGTGTTATGGGGACATGACCCAATCAGTTAATATATATGAGGTTTGATATCAGTGTAGCTTATAAGTTGATGAATGTCAAGGTGTTTAAGGAATGTAACACATGTATCTTCCGGAGCCGGGCTGGCCGGGGAATTTCCTGCAGCAAAAATGTGTTACAATGAAATGAAAGGTGATGTGATTATGAAAAGTGCTAAGAATAATATACGTTCATTTAGGTATTCAGACAGAGTGGCGGAGATTCTGGAAGCAATGGAAGGTGATAGTTTGAACGCAAAGTTTGAGAATCTGGTACTCTTTTGTTATGACAGACTGCCAGAGGTAAAGTCTAAGTATGAATCCTATAAAAAGATGGCTGATAGGGAATGGAATGAGTTTATGGAACTGTCTGATTTGCGTGATTCTATCAAGAGAGATTTAAACAACATTGATTCCCGTCTCCGGTCATTGGATGACCTTATGTCATATGTAGAGAGAAAGTGTAACATAATTGTTGATAAAAGAAAAGAGGGGAATCAATGATAAATAAAATATGGTTATGGCTTAACTCTCCCTGTCAACGGCAATATACGCATATTGAATTAGCCTTGCTTTGTATACAGGTGTTGGCTTTTACGAATGCTATCATTTTTTCTTTATTATGATTCCGATAATAGTTGCGATAATAAAGATGGCAATCCAAAAGTTTGGTGATTCAATATTCATGGTATTCTCCTTCCAGCGGAGCAGCGCGTACTGCTCCGTTTTTTCATGAGTTTCTTTAACCAGTCTTTGAGATAGATGACTTTTCCAGTTTACTCTTCTGCTTTGCCCGGGAATGTTGGGCTTCATAATTTTTAATATAATTATCTAATATGTGATGAATTTGTTCATTTGTACTTCTATGTTCTTCTTCTGCAATCTCTTTTAATTTATCAATGGTTTCCTGTGGTAATCTGACAGTTAGTCTTGGTAAATTTGATGGCATAAAATTCCTCTTTCTTTTATTGACAAAGTGACGTCACCTGTGATAGACTAAGTAACAAGAGGTGACGTCACTTTGTCACCCATGATAGTGTGGTTGTTGTAGGTGCATTGGTAACCTTCCGAAAATCTGAGTCATTCCGAATAGGTGTAGGGGTACAACTATTTTACCATGATTTCAGATTTTTGTACATACTGGCTGAGGAAACAGCTATCCGTGTAAGTCGGTATATCTGTTCGGTGTTTAAGAAGTCTCCGGCCGTGCCATATCAGCGGTAAAGTGGTATGGATGTTCTGGACACAATTCCAGAGGGGAGATATTTTCCTGTATCTCCTGTTAGATATTTGAATACTGGTTGAATGGTTAAGGAGGTATGTTATGAAAGTACAGGGTGAATTTAAATTTTTAGGTGTTGAAAAAAGGCAGGGCTTCAAGGACCCGTCCCAGACATTTTATGTCGCTGGCTTTGCTCAGGGATTGGATTCTCTTCGCTGCTATGTGGATGCGGAGGCATATGGCAGGTATTCCGGTATTGAACCTTATTCCGATGTAATGGCGGAATTAGAATATAACCCGGTATCGGGTAAGGTTGCACTTGTGGGCATTAACTAGAAAGGAGGATTTAAGGTGAAGTTGTATCAGTCTTTGAAAAAGTATGGCACTCTCCCGGTCGCTACTGGTCTTATGGCAGTTTCATCTTTTCCGGCTTTGGCATCCGAAGCTGGGGCCACTGTCACATCCACGGACTGGGCGCCTATCATTTCAGCTATGACGGGTCAGATATCCGTGTCGACGGTAGTGGGTGTGATTGCTACAGCTATCGGTGCCGGCATTGGCCTGGTGTTCATGTGGTGGGGCGGTCGCAAGGCAGTCCGTACACTCATGTCAGCATTCCGTAAAGGTAAGGTGTCCATGTAGCTCAGGGTTGGGGGTGGCGGTTGCCACTCCCTTTTTTTATTTGGAGGTTGTCATGTCTTTTAAATGGTATATGGGTTCCCTGGACATTGGGAATGTGTTTAAGGTCTGGAAGTATAACAAGGAATTCCGTAAACAGCATCCTGAGTATTTTGATCCGGATGGGATTATCGTTTTTTGTGGGATGCAGGGAGCTGGTAAAACAATCAGTGCTGTCCAGTATGTACAGAAACTTTGTGAACTGTATCCCCAGGTAAAGGTGTGCAGCAATATGGATTTGCGCCTCCCGGATGGCATTGAAGTATATCCCTGGGACGGTGTCCATTGCTTCACAGATATTAATAATGGTTATGCTGGTGTGATTTATCTGATTGATGAGATACATCTGGAATTCAATTCCCTGGAATCGAAAAAGATGGACAGCAATATTTTTACGGTCGTCTCCCAGCAGCGTAAACAGCGGAAACATATTGTTGGTACATCCCAGGTATTCAGCCGAATTGCGAAACCTTTCCGGGAGCAGTTTCGCTATGCGGTCGCCTGTCGCACGGTGCTGCGGTGCATTCAAGTCAATGCGTTGATTGACGCGAAAAATGCCCGGGAGGTTGACGGCGAGGTCGTTGCCAGCAGTATCAAGCGGTTTTTTTGGTTCCACTCTCCTGCGCTTTATGATAGTTATGATACATATGCGGTGATGAATCGGTATCGCCAGGATTGGGGGTGATTGGATGCAGGTTGCAATTGGATTATTTGCGGATGTGATTCGGGAAGCAATGCCCTATGCAATTGTGTTTGCTCTTGGCCAGCGGGTTGTTACATTGTTCCTTGGGATGGCCTTTAGAGGGGATGTGCGCTTATGATGTGGAGGAGGATGTATTGTGTATTACTTTGTTTGGTTCTGTGTGCTTTATACTGTTTTCGGTCTTTTGCGGATGAGTATACGCTCACTGAGGAGGATTTTATGGCTCCTGAGCGATATCCTCAGGCTGAGACGAATGATGTAAATGGGTGGCTTTCCAGTGTTCCTGATGAGGATATGGACTTTGATCAGTACCAGCAGATAATGGAAATCTTGTATCCTGAGCTGGCGGAGGAGGATGAGGAAGATGAGGATGATATGGCTGATATTGAGGACGATGATGACATGGAAGATATTCCTGTTGCTTCTGGTTCTAATGCTCGCGTTGCTAGTGCTTCTAATGCTGGGCGCACAAAAAAGGCCCAGACGGTAGCGAATATTCTGACTGTGAATTCTCCTGTGGTCTATAGCTCGTATACGCCTTATGATTCGTCTATTTCCACCACAGTGATAACTTATATGTCGGATGTGCTTCCGAAGCTGGGAAACGTTCATTATGTGCTGTTCCGCCACGGACAGTATGCGTACCGTTTGGTTTATGCAAAGGATATGGTTTGTAATGGTACTACGTTCACGGCGGAGGATGCGCAATATATTGCCTATGATTCCCGGTATTATACTTGGTCAGCCGGTACGGAAGGTTCTTTTCGGCTCCAGGCGAATAATTACATCGTATACAGTGACCTTGCGGAATATCCTATGCTCCAGAGTGAGGGAACATATTACTGGCTGATTATCTTCATTGCCGGGGTAGCATTCCTTTTTGTGATATACCGCTCTCTGTTCAGTCCTGGCCGTGTACGGATATGATGGGACATCTTCATTTCCTTGTCCGCTGACAGTGCCAGGGAATTTATGGGTGCGAATCGTAATCGTTTTGTATATCTTCGTTTTGGATTTATGTAACACATTTTCGCCTGCAGGTGATTCCAGGCCAGGCCGGAGCCAGCTGTGTCGTGTGTTACAGATATGGTAAAGGAGGGTGTTATATGCAGGTGGATTTTAATAAGACTGAACTGCTCTATCTGGACATATTGGCAACGGAAAAATTGGATATTATAAAACACCGTCATGAACGGGATAAAAGAATCTTTGACACTTTGGATATTGATATTCATGAGCGTATTGTTTTATATGAATCCCAGATTAAGGCATTCACTGATATACATAACAAAATAGTTTCTGCGGTTGGTTCCTTGAGTTTGGACCCTACTGTTTAGTGCTTACTGATTACTAGACTTTCGCGAATAGTTTGAAAGGCCGTTCTATCCGGGCCTAACTATACCTGAGTTTAAATATAGATTTCATTTTCGCGCAATTTTCAGACATGTTGAAACCATCTCTTTCATCCAAACTGTTTTAATATTCCTGCTCCGGATGATAGAATTTTTTCATGTGATTATACATCGGGTCAACGACACCAAATATGGGAAGCTGTATATCGGATACGGACTGGTCCACAATGTCGCCGTTTATGACATACCAGTGATGATATGCACTGCCCTTCTGGTCTGAACCTGTAGGGTAAATGATTTCTGCGTTCACTGTATGCCCCGTATATTCGTTGAGACGGGCCAGAACCTGCTTCGCGGTTTCCTCCAGAGCATCTGCTTTCCCGGCATACTCAGCTTGCTCCATATCCTCCAAATAAAAATCCAGAGAAACGCTTAGATACCAGAGGTCCGGCTTCCTTTTGAAGATACCGGCATAATCAATATCATACAAACAAAAATCTGATTCTGGATTTTCCCAATCCATGCTGCTGTCAGATTCATCCAACAGGGGCGATGTCTTAAGCGCTACCTCTGCCCTGGGACTTATGTCTGCAGCAGGGTCCTTATACGGCCTGTCTGTTATATGGTCTCCGCTGACATAATAATTGAGAAATCTAATCCAGTACTCAGGCTGCCAACAGACAGCGGGAATAACAGGGCTGATTACATCCCTGGCATATACCTCTCCTGTCATGGTCTGGAAATTCTTTTCTATGCAGTATCCGAATGGGTGTTCCATACTCCTGTCCTTAAAGTTACTGAGCAGTATGGAGCGCTCCTGTCCGTCCTTATCCTTATAACCGATTTCCCATGTATAAATGTTAGTGGAATCAAAGGGCGTGACCGTATAGCCGCTCTCTTTCGCCAGCACCATCCACCCCTCTCCCAGCAGCCGATTCAGGTCATCATGGTATACCTTTGTATAATCCGTGGTTATATTATTTTCAAGGTAATCAATCATCTGATTGGCCAGCAAAAGTCCTGATATCATGACAATAAGGATGACTGCCGCCAGGATTCCTGTGCTCTTTTTCAATGGCTTCATTGTCTCCCCCTTTATCTGGTGTAGCTGAAATACAGAAAAATTGCTGTGGTTACCTGTTTACAGAAAAACATGAGCAGCAGATCCAGTCCAAGAATGATCAGACTGTTGGCCGTTGACAGTCCGCCGTCCTCTGCCAGCATCTTTTTTAACTCCGGGTTCTCTTCCTCTGCCCTGTCGTTACACCCATGAAAATCGAGAACTTCCCTGGTGTGTTTCCAGAACATCCGGTCCGCTATTTTTCCCAAAGGATAGAATTCCAACGCCAGCATAATAAGGAGGAACAGAAATACATAGCCGGTATCATAAGGCAGAGAACGGCTTCCCTTGTGCATCCATCCATAAGCGGCAGCCATCAGAGGGACTGCTGTCATATTGAGGACAATGAGCCACAGGGAAATGTCAAACATGCCTCTTTTGGCAAACCACAGGTTTCCTCCAAATCCGGCGGAAGGGTTAAACTCCGGCTTGTTCTGGGCTTTTCTGAACCGTTCCAGTGTATCTTCTTCGGTATGAACCAGACAGTCCCGGATATCGGATACCAGGTAACCGTCTAACCGCATTTTATTATCTTCCGGACTGTTAACGCGCTTGGGCACGATTTTGAATCTATATTTACAGTAAGGGCATTGTATGCTGTCCTGTTCCAACTCTTTCTGGCAAATGGGGCATTTTGTTTTTTTCATTTATGACCAGCCTTTCCCGCCAAAAGCTCTGTGGTGCCTGGCGCTGACTGCAAGTTTCAGTGAGGGGTTCAGTCAAAAGCTATCTGTCTCTATTTTATCACATCTCACCTGGATAAGCCAGAAAAAGGAAGCCGCGCGCAGTGCTTCTATAGATATATTGGAGTGTTTGTGATATAGTGAAATTATCAGAAAATGATAAAGGAGAATGATAATGGATAATCGTGAAGTGATATGTTATTGCGCGGGTGTCACAAAGGCACAGATTCTGGAAGCTCTGGATAACGGCGCCCGGAACCTGGACGATATAAAACAAATGACAGGGGCATGCACTATTGGCAGATGTAAAGAATTAAGTCCCACAGGGAAATGATGTTCCTCTGCGATTATAGGTATAATCAGGGAATACAATAATATCTTTTCAATCCAGTCCAATCATATATACCAATCATAGGGTCCCATATTCCTTACATCTGCCGGCAAAGGGCTTCTGGATTCTGGAGGTTTTATGCACACCCTCCAGAATCCGGAAGCCCAAACTCTGTCAAATAATTTCCAAAAGCTTCAGTATTTCATTGTGAGGCTTGCCAGCATCCGCCTGAAATACGTCAATGTGATTCAGATCCCCGCTTCTGTCCGTAAAGGCAGGGAATAAAAAGCCGCATACGGGTTTATCCGGCTCATACTCCCCGCTCAGGGGGCAGACCGCGCAAATCATATATTCAAATACCTCCTCTGATTCCCACTGGCGTTCCTTGTCAGAACCTTTTGCCGGGATATCATAACGGTCATGGAAAACCAGGATGGCATACTCCCTCTCTGCACGGTAATGCTCCATAATAACATCATAAAATGTATCCATCAGGGCATCATTTTTCAGGCCGCATTCATTCATGGCCATGAGAAGCTGCCACATACTTCCTGGTTTCCGCGCACCTTGAGGATATTCGTACTTTTTCAGGTTCACATTCGTGGCTGCAAAGGGGATTTCCTTAGCCAGCTTCAGTTTCTTTGTCCGTTCTGATGCCGATAATTTAAGAAAATTAATATTAAAACTCCCATCAAAATCCCCATCCCTGTCAACATAACATCCTGCAATTCTGGTAAAGGAGGTGCGGGAAAGGGTCATCCGTCTTGTAAGCTCCAGCATGTCTTCTCTGTTTATCATAATCTGTCCGTTGCCTTCCTGTCTTTTCTGTCATTCATAAACAGATTGTACCATATACTTCATGGTCCAACAACATATTAAAATTGTATTCAGTTAAATTATATACAGGCAGGTGCGCCATATGGCGAATGAAATGATAAAAGAAACAGAGCAGGTAATAGACCAGGAAATTGTCATGGCATTGTCTATTGACCGTGTCATGGGCCTTCTGCTGATTGGAGTGACCATGTTAATCATTTTTCGGGCTGTATTGATAGCCAGGAAGGCTTCTCCCCTCCATCCGCAGAAGAGCCATCCCCAGAACTGCCAATAGTGATTGGGTAATGGGAACAGACAGCCATACGCCCTCTAGCTTCATGACAGGAGGCAGTCCAAGGGTCAGAAGGAAGAATAAAAGTACTGGTTCACCATAGACCAAAAGGTAGGAAAACAAGTTCTGTTTTGTTGCATAAAAGTAGGATGTGGTGGTCCTGCAAAAGGCAATAAAGAGGAAACCGGCAGTAAAAACCGGCATACTTTCAGCCACAATCGGGAATGCAGCGGAGGATGCGCCGAAAAAGCCGGAAACAGCACTCCTCAAAAGGCAGAGAATTCCCATATTGGCCAGAGCAGTAACGGCGGCAAACAAATATGCCATGTTCCGCACGGTTCTGGCCTGCTTTGGTTTTCCGATTCCAAGGTAAAAGCTCATGAGAGGCTGGCTTCCATCTCCGATTCCCTGTAAAAGCAGCTGTACGATGGCTACCACATAGGATATCACTGCATAGGCGGCCACCGCAGCCTCACCTCCATACACATATGCGCTCCGGTTAATCAGCATGATTACAATAAAGGGGGAGATTGTAAGGCCGAATGGCGATACGCCTGTACCGGCAATCCTGAGCATCTGCTTTTTCTTTAATAAAAAGTGTTCTTTCCGGATTCCTTTTATTCTGGGTCCCATGAATAAAATACAAGGGACCACTGTAACCCCCTGCCCTATGACGGTGGCGGCCGCGGCGCCCGCCACACCCTTGTGGTATACAGCTACAAACAGGAAGTCCAGCAGGATGTTGGTCAAAAATCCTCCAATCATGGATCCCATGGCTGTCACTGCCCCTTCATAATTTCGGATCAGGGGTGCAAAGCCGGTTGCAAAGAGCTGAAGCAGGGAACCTCCAATCAGAATACGGATATATACCATGGCTTCTCCGTACACGCTGCCCTCTGCCCCTGACAGTCTGAGGACCGGGCCGCATAATGCAAACAGGACAGCCATAAGCAAAAGCCCTCCCAAAAACAGGGTAGTAAGAGTATTTCCCAGGCACTCTTCCTCCCTCTCCCGGTCTCCTTTTCCACGGTAAAGGGATATCCAGACAGCGCCTCCCATGCCGATACCCGTTCCCACAGCCTGAACCAGGGCAGCCAGAGGATAGGCAATATTCACGGCGGCAAGTCCAATGTCTCCTATGTTTCTCCCAATAAAAAAGCCATCCACAATCGTGTAAAGTCCTGAAAAGGCAAATGCAAGCATGGACGGAAGTACTGCTCCTATAAAACGTCTTAACATGACAAACCTCCCATTATTTGATACAATGAGAATAGTATAAACCTTAAAGCTGCTTGAAAGTCAATCTGTTTTTAATAAGGTCCCCTGTATAGAATGGAAATTGATAGGGACTTTTTATAAGGAGGAATACCTTGAAACACATCAGCCGTATAAAGGAAGTGTCAGAACTGTTCCATTTGCCGGCTTCGGCCCTGCGTTACTGGGATGACGAGGGATTGATTCGCTTTGAAAGGTCAAAGGACAACCATTACCGCTGTCCCACTTCCCAAACCATGCTGGATATATGTGATGTGATTTTTTACCGCAGCCTGTCTCTGTCCATCAAGGAGATAAAGTCCATTCCTGGCATGTGCGTAGAGGATGTGGACCACACCCTGGAGACAAACGCAAGACGGCTGGAGGACCAAATCAGGCAGATGCAGATGACGCTTGAAAAGCTTCAAACACGGCGCTCCATGGTCCAGCGCATTATGGACCTGGAGCGGACTTCGTTTCAGGTCCTGAGAGACCTTCTCCCTGCCATGAAACTGTTTTCTCCTGAGGACAGGGAATCCCTGGAGACCTATGTACAAGATCCATACCAGTCCTCCATTCTGATTAAACCACAACAAGGCCAGGAGATACAGTATGGTATCTTCCTGGCCTGCCCGGATTATGATTTGGGAAACAGTGTCATCCTGCGGGACCAGGACGCCGAATCCAGGCTGTATCTGAAGGGGCTTCTCAAGGTAAATGCCCAATCCCCGGACTGCAATAACGCAGGAGCTTTCCTGGAAGCCGCCCAGTCTATGGGATATGGCTCAGGACAGCTGACAGGCCGTTATCTGCTAACTGCCTGTGACGGGTACCGCTGCGATTATTACGAAGCCTGGCTTGAGATATGGGACAATGGATAATGAGTTGTCAGCTGACAATTTTCAGATATTCCCTGGATGTGAGTATGGTCAGGTTCATGGCTGACAGCAGATTTGTGACAAACAGGACAAATATCCGTATCCTCCCACCCATACACCCGTAATCGTATTATCTTCGGTATCCAGATTAACGTATATTCTGGAAATGCTGTTTAGATTATGCCCCTGTTCAAAGATATACTGGTCCTGTTTTGACACGTACCTGTATAAATAGCAGGCCAGGGCACAGTTGGAGGTGCCGGTTGCGGATTCCTCATCTATGCCGTAAAGCGGGGCAAAATTTCTGCATATGGCAGTCAGACCCATCTCCTTTGCCAGGGAAAACGCATGGATGCCGATGCATTCTTTCTCACGGCTTAGTCTGGTGATGGCGGAAAAATCAGGCGTCATCCGGCCCAGAATCTCAGGGTCCGTTACCGGAAGTATAATATCTTTTAATCCTGTGGACACGATTTGCACAGGTAAGGCATCCGGGATACCGTCAGAATCAAAGCATGCCTTCACATCCCCTTTATCCAGTCTTTCATAGAACTCCGGGATATTCTGCTCCATGAATATCAGACCGCTTTTATCCACACGTATTCTCAATATACCGGATTTTGTCTCAATGGTATACTCCTGTTTTTCAAGCCGCCCTAAATGCCGCAGCACAGTAAAAGTCCCGATTGTGGCGTGACCGCACAGAGGAACTTCGCCCACAGAGGTAAAGTATTCTAATTTAAAATCAGCCAGCTCTGAATCAGCGACAAAGGCGGTCTCTGAATATCCCATCAGAAGGGCGATTTCTGTTTTTTCTGCTTCATTCAGGCGGGCCTGCTGCAATACCACACCCGCCTTGTTTCCGCCTCTGTTATCTTTGCTGAACGCACTTGCCACATAAACATCCATTATCATTCTCCTATGCGGAACATAATCCTGTTCCTAAACTCCTGCGCCTTGCCGTCATTCCAATCATGGACAGGTCTGTAATAGCCCGCAATCCTGCTGTAAACATCCGCAGCGCCATTGCATTTCGGACACCTCTCCTGTCTGCCGGGCAGATAGCCGCAGGTCTGGCAGATGGTATAAACAGGAGACAGTGTGAAACAGGGAATATGGTGTTCTGTAATCATACTGCTGAGCAGATCCCGTGCCTTTTTCCAGTCCTCCAGTTCCCGCTCCATATACACATGGAATACAGTGCCTGTGGTATAAAGAGGCTGCAGGGAATCCTGGTTTATGAGTGCACCCTGCAATGTGCCGTCATAATCCGCCGGCAGTTTGGTGCTGTTTGTATAATAGGGGGTGTCCCCTTCGTGTCCGGCTGTCCGGATCCCGGAAAAACGCTCACGGTCCAGCCTGGCGAAACGGAAGGTAGCTGACTCTGCGGGCGTTGCTTCCAGGCCGTAGAGATTACCGTACTCCATCTGGTATCCAATCAGCTTTTCACGCATATGGTTCAGGACAGAGACAGCGAACTTCTTTGTCTCCCCTGATTCCAGGCCGGCTTTCAGCCACTGCGCATTGAGCCCTGCTTCATTCATGCCGATGACGCCGATGGATGAAAAGTGGTTGTCAAAATCAGTGAGGTAACAGGCCGTATAGGGATAAAGACCATTCTTTAACAGGGTGGAGATCACATTCCGCTTAATGCTCAGGGAACGGGCAGCCAGGTCCATCATCTGGTCCAGCCGGGCATAAAACTCTTTCTCGTCCTTTGACTGGTACGCAATCCGGGGAAGATTGACCGTGACCACGCCAACGGAACCTGTATGTTCCCCATAACCGAAAAAGCCGCCAGCCTTTTTCCGCAGCACATGGAAATCCGGCCGGATTCCATCATAAGAAGTCCTTACATCTTCCGGTTTCATGCCATTTCCCATATAATTGATGAAATATGGGGTTCCGTAATGGGATGCCAGGGAAAACAATAGCCGGTTTTGTTCGTTGTCAGACCAGTCATAATCTGCTCCTATCCCATAAGCCGGAATAGGATACTGGAATCCCAGGCCATTGGCATCGCCTTCCAGCATGGTTTCCAGAAACGCCCTGTTTACCATGTCCATTTCCTTCTGGCAGTCTCCGTAAGTAAATTCCATTCTCCTGCCGCCCACAATGGCCTTTTCGTCAGCCATGTCCCCTGGAACCTTCAGGTCCATGAAAATGTGGGAAAATGGGGCCTGGGTACCCCAGCGGCTGGGAGTGTTGACTCCAAAGACAAACGCCTCCATGCATTTCTTAACCTTATCATAGGACAGGTTGTCTGCCTTCACAAAGGGAGCCAGGTAGGTATCAAAGGAGGAAAATGACTGGGAGGCAGCCCACTCATTCTGCATAATTCCCAGAAAGTTTACCATCTGGTTGCAGAGGGTGGCCAGGTGCTTGGCCGGAGATGCGGTAATCTTCCCGGTGATGCCGCCCAGGCCGTCTAACAGAAGTTTTCTGAGGGACCATCCGCAGCTGTAGCTTGTCAGCATGGATAAATCGTGGATATGGATGTCCCCGTTTACATGGGCATCGGAAATCTCCCGGTCATAGACTTCTGTAAGCCAGTAATTGGCAGTCACTGCGCCGGAATTGTTCAGAATCAGACCGCCCACAGAATATGTGATGGTTGAATTTTCCTTGACGCGCCAGTCCTCCACCTTTACATAGTTATCCACCACATCCTTGTAGTCCAGGATGGTCTTATCCAAATTCCTGATTTTCTCCCGCTGTTTCCGGTATAGTATGTAGGCCTTGGCCACATCAGTGTAGCCGGATTCCTCCAGGACTTTCTCCACGCTGTCCTGTATATCCTCCACGCTAATCCGGCTGTCTTTTATCTTCATCTGGAAGTCAGATGTGACCCGGAGCGACAATAGCTCGATAATATCAGCCGTATATGATTTACCTGTTGCTTTAAAGGCCTTCTTGATAGCCAGCGTTATCTTATCCAATTGGAATTCCACGGTTTCCCCGTCCCTTTTAGCCACTAAAAGCATGTTCTTGTCTCCTCCTTGTTAGGCGTGATTCACTGTCGGTATAAGCAGATTTATTATATTATATCAAAGACATGGGCATAAATACAGCATCATTTCACCAGAATACGCTGTCCTTCCATCCGGCGTTTATTGGATGCCGTCAATGGCCTGTATCACCTCTTCCAGGGAAAGCCATTTATCCCATTCATACCCCGGCTTCTCTGAGGATGTGTCATAGACAGCCCGGAATGCCTGATTGTATTCCTCCTGCGTCATCATGACACCTTCCCATTCATATTGATAGATGGGGTTCCCCTCCTCATCAAACTGCACATGGGAGTTATCCTCAGCCCCATAATATCCGGAAGCAATGGGAAGCAGCCGGCCCGATTCCATACTGTACACAATATCGTAGTAGTAATCCATATTTCCCTCAGAGTTGCACAGAAGATTTCCGCGTTCAATATAAGAGAAATAGAGTCTGGACAGCTGCGTTTCATAGGCAGCCCCGTCTGCAAAACTGACTATCCTGCAGCCCGTTGCCTCGTCGATGCCGATTTCCACCAATTCGGGGATGTCGTCGTCATTGATGTAAATTAAATTATACCCCTGCCACTGACCGCTGTCCTGGGATTGGAGAAGGCCGGTATAGGCCTGCTGCCAGCCGGAGGCAGATACACTGGGCCTGCCTTTGCCCGCGCCCAGAAATCCCAGGACAGACTGTACGGTCTTTTCGGCAAGGGCCGAGTTGGCGTTTTCCGACAGACTTCTCTCCAGGGTAAAGCTGCCGTCAGCCTTTCCGCTGTAGATTCTCACCTCAGGATATCCTGTGCCTGTCTTTGGCCCGGAGGCCGGTGAGTAGCTGCATATGATGATGATATCATTGAAACCATCGCTGTTATAGTCGGGAAAGGATACTGCCTCCACCTTGTTAAACGTCTCGTTACTCCGTGTGTTGTCCTCATACACGCCGTCCAGAAGGCAAACTGTTTTTTTCTCCTTCTTTATCTCAAACATAACATCTGCAAGAGGATTTTGAAGGCTGTCCGGTTTATAGGACGCAAATGTGACGCTGCCCAATGGCTCCAGGGTCACATCAAACGTCTGGTCTTTAATCAGCAGATATCCGGCCTCCCCCTGGGCTGAATCAGCCGGTGCAGCTGTGCTGCCTATGGGATGCTCCGATGACTGCTCAGACTGGGAGCCCTCTTGGGTGTCAATCCTGATTTCCGGTTCGGCCTCAGTGCTTTGGGATTCTGCCTGTTCCGGGGACAGCGCATGGGATGGTTCCTTGTGCCCGCAGGCAGTCAATATGCCGCACAGCGCCATGCAGAGTAAAGGTGCTGTCAGTTTTTTTGAAATATGTTTTTTTGAAATATGTTTGTTAGTGATATACTTCATATTTAGTTACCCTCGTTTTCATATGTGCTTTGGTTTTTAAGATACAGTCAATATACAGTAAATATACAGTTAATATAGTTCAGTCAATCCAGTGTTTTCTGTCCCGCTATAAGTAAGAGCTTGTCCTGGTCATGTCTGTCACCAAATCCGGGTTATCCTGCTTCATACGTTCCAGCAGAAGTTCAATGTTCGCTGTTTTTCCCTGAATGTTCTTAAATTCCTGTTCCGTAATACCTACCAGCTGGATAAACTCCGTCTTTCCATAGACAGAATCCTGAGACACCGCCTCTGTGTCCATGGTGGTTATCAGTGCCGTGATAGCTGAATCCGTCCCTACATGAAGGGATGTGCCGTTACCTGCTATATACTGGCTGGGGAGAAAAAACTGATTTTGGGTATAGGTGTAGCGGGCAAGATTTGAGAGCATATCAATTGCCCAGAGACAATCTTCCGGCTCCTTTTCCCTAAGCTTGATGGTCATCTCATAACCCCACTTATTCCATTCTCCGCCAAAGGACTCCTCATCTGCATAAAGCTCCGTCATTCCAAATGTCACAATATGCTTATATCCCTTGGGAGAATCATAGATGGAATAGCCGTCCAGGTAGCAGTCGCCGCCAAATATGGCCCTGGCCATCATGTTTGTGCCATAATGCCGGGGCTCCTGTCCCGGGTAGAGCCGCTCAAATTCCTGTTCAAGGGTTTCCCAGCCCGGCGCCCATTCTTCGTTTTCTTTTACGCGTTTTAAAAATTCTTCTTTTGTCATTTGATTTCCTCACATGAGTTTTTATATAACCGTGGATGCAAAATATATCATCAGGAATATATCATCCGCGGATTCTATGAATTGCAGGAAGGACCGCAATGTGATACAATACCACACGGGACGTTTGACGGACCGTTTAAAGGGGACCGTATATGTAAAAAAATGTATGTATTGGAGGCTTTGTTTTTATGAAAAAGTGGGAAACGATCAGGGAGTTCATCATGATTACCTTTGCCACCGTCATTGTGGCGGCAGCTGTCTTTTTCTTCCTGATGCCAAGCCATGTATCGGTGGGAAGTATATCCGGTCTGGCAATTGTTCTGGGAAACTTTGTTTCCCTTAAGATTTCAGCAATCACCTTTATCCTCAATATGCTCCTTCTGGTTCTGGGCTTCCTGCTCATCGGAAGGGAATTCGGGGCAAAGACTGTTTACACCTCGTTCCTGCTGCCTGTGGTCCTGGCTGTTTTTGAGACGGCATTTCCGGAAAATGCTTCCATCACCAACGATGCGTTTCTGGATATGATATGCTATATCTTTGTGGTAAGCATCGGACTGGCCATGCTGTTTAACAGGAATGCGTCATCAGGCGGCCTGGATATCGTGGCAAAGCTTTTGAACAAATACCTGCATATGGAACTTGGCCGGGCCATGTCCATGTCAGGCATGTGTGTGGCACTGTCCGCGGCCCTGGTCTATGACAAGAAAATTGTGGTGCTCAGTGTCCTTGGCACCTATCTCAACGGAATCGTCCTGGACCATTTCATCTTTGGCTTTAACATAAAAAAGAGGGTGTGCATCATTTCCCAGCGGGAGGAAGAAATCAGGGAGTTTATCCTGCATCATCTCCACAGCGGCGCCACGATTTATGAAGCCATCGGAGCCTATGACGGCCAGCCAAGGAGGGAGATCATCACCATTGTTGATAAAAACGAGTATGTAACCCTGATGAATTATGTGCTGAAAACAGATAAGGATGCTTTTGTCACCGTGTATACGGTAAATGAAATCATTTACAGGCCCAAGCATTAACTGCAGCCCGGACATGGTTTTATTTCCATTTCCATCTTCTGTCTGATGTTGCCCGCATTCTCATGTTGCAAAGGACCTTTCACTGCTCTACCTGGCGGAAATCAGATACTTTACAATATAATGGTATGCACCCACTGTAAAAGCAGGTATGAGGATTATGTAAGACAGAATATTGAGCATGGTAAAATTATAGACATTGGATGCTTCTCCATATTCAAGAACATATCTGCACACCATGCCCAAAATGGTCATAAGGAGGGTCAGAGGATAGACAGCCCTCTCTTTTGCCTTCCCGTAAAGGCCTGCAAATCCCCAACCTATGATTCCGTAAGAGCAAATCAGCAGATAAGCTTTGGTGAAATCCAGGGGAAAGGGATGGCTTCTTATGGGAAATGTAAAACAGCCTGCAAAGGCAATATAAAATAAAAGCAGACCCTTTACCATGACAGGATGGCGCATAAGAAAATGATTTATGGATTGGGCCGTCCTGTTTCCGTTTGTCCGGTTTTCTGCATTTGGTTTTTTTGCCGCCCTGTTCTCCGCCATTCTGCGCCCTGACAAAAAACACAGGATGCTTATGATTAAAATTACGATGATGAAAGATAGGATACTGACCATACACGTCTTCCTCCCCTGCTGCTGGTTACCATGACAGAACTGAATGACAGACAGCATCACGGCGCCCATGAAAGAAGGCGTTCCACTGCACTGGCAGACATATAATAGCATTCATTGATACTTCTCATATCGTTGGCAATATTATAGACAAAGGGGGCTGTCCAGATGACTGCTGTCTCCTCCTTTTGATAACACGATATAAACACATCCATGCCTTCCTTCCTGTAAACTGACAGTACCGCGTCAGGGGGACCTGGCGGCGGTTCCCGGTCCGGAAGAAAGGTCCAGTCCCTGCCGGTCATATCAGCAAATAACTGGTCCATCACTGGATTGGAGGTGGTGAAAAAATGATTCCGGTTTTTAAACTGTACTTCCACTGTGTCCCCGGACGGGCGTGAAATGCAAAGCAGGGGAATACCTTCTGCCGCCATCCAGTTTTTTTGCGACATGTATTCAATGGTTTCCCGCCCGTTCCATTTTCCCGTTACATTCCATGAATCTGTAAAGAAGGAATCGTCATGGTCCAGGGTAACCGGACGTTCCGGGGTGCTGTATGCCAGGCGCCCCTGATCGGTGCTTACCAGCAAAAGACTGCTCTTTATGTAGCCCTCTGCCGTATCCATGAATGCTGCAAGGGCGTCCGGATCTCCGAAAAAGCCTGTCCTGTCCTCCTGCTGGAGTGCGAAATCTGCTGTGTGGGAGTGCGCTTCCACTGTTTTTTTATCCGGACCTATGTAAAAGATACGAATGCTGTATGCGCCATATCCCTGGTTCATATAAGGTGAATATTCCATGAGATAATCCGCCCCGTTTTCTCTGTAGAGATACAGCATGGTCCAGCCTGCATGGGCCACACTGTAGTCATGCTCCCAGATGACCGGGGAATCAGCCGATTCTCCCGCCAATACTTTAAGGGAGGCATATTGTCCTCCTGATGCCTGGAAATCAGCCAGTCCGGCAGTGATGCGCTCCGGTTCTCCATCATGGTCCAGATCTGCAAAGAATATAACGTCCGCGTCCGTTCCGTATTCCATGGGGCAGAGGGTTCCGGCGTCCGTCAGCAGCTCCGGTTTTACTGTGATTTCAGGCAGTGATTCTGACGCTGTTTCCGGCGCCGGCGCCTCGGACAGGTATTCCATGCCTTCCGGCAGGGCAGGTTCACGCGCCATGCTGCTGGCTGCAGTGGGAGATATTGTGCCGCCGCATCCGCAGAGGAGAACAGTCACAGCAAGTATTGTCACGATTGGGGACCATATCATTTCTTTCCATCCTTTCTCTGCGCGTTTCATTTTTATACTAAAAGTATACTATAAGTGTGGGCAGAGAACTCTTAATTTTCCCTTGCAAAATTCCTAATATCAGCGGTTCTGCGTATGCCTGCCGGACGTTTTGCCCGAAAACATGAACAGAATCAGGGTGATGAATAAAAGAATGCCGATTATTACCAGCGCAACGGATTGGACGAAGGAACATGTTTCATGGTATTGTCTCATCTCGTCTCCCTCTATCCAGCCGCTGTACAGGTCCAGGGCATTTCCCAGGCAGTTATCTTCCAGCACATCACGGTCTGTTATGCGGTATGCCTTTTTTTCCTTATCAGTCAGAAAGCGGGCGGCCCCCTCGTCCCAGTAATATCCCACAGGAAGGGCCACCCTGCCTTTTGCAGGTATTCTGGTGATTGCGTTGTCCACCAGAGCCCAGGTTCTGGTTCCGTCCTTAAAAGTAATCAGGTAATACTGGGCATAATCCGCATACGGCCTCATCCAGAAGGTGGTCCACCGGCTCCGTGTAATGGCGGGGGCAGTGACCCCGTAGGTTGGGCTGCGGCTGCTGTAATAGCCGCGCTGCGTTGACGGCCGGGTTCTGTGGCTGATTTGTTTATAGATACCGGTTGCTTGAAAGAGAGAGGCATCTGCCTCCCATGCGCCGATATAGTTTTTCTGTAAATCCGATACAGAGGTCATGTACCCGGTTGGCTCCGTACAGGGGTAACCTGCCCCGTATTTCAGCTCAAAACTGCCGTTATCATCTTTTGACAGCACTTCCTCTGGGGTTACGGGAACGGCGGACCGGTACAGAAGTCCCTCAGCATTCAGCCGCGGAGCAATGGCAAGGAAGAAAATAAGCAGGACCACCTCTGCCGCAAGCATCCATAAAAGTCCATACCCCTTATCCTTTTTCATACCTTTCGTTCCTCCTGTCATCACTGGCTGTATGCCCGGATCAAGGTGTATCGGATCCTGAGGCATGTATTGTCATTTGTATTATACCATACAAATAAAATCCAGGACATAAAAAGGAACCCCGCGGTTTTGATGATGTGATGCTGCATCACCGCCACTGCGGGGTTCTGTTATGCTATGCCGGGTTTATCCTTCAATGGAGATATATTTCTTTTCTTCTGCCAGTGGTTTCGCTTCCTTTTTTGGAATGGACAGTCTCAGGATACCGTGCTTGAATTCGCCCTTTATATCATCTTCCGTCATATCTTCGCCCACATAAAAGCTTCTTTCGCAGGCGCCGGCATAACGCTCCTGACGGATATATCTGCCGCTCGTCTTCTCCTGCTCGTCCTTATCCAGTCCTTTGGCAGCACTGATGGTCAGATATCCGTCCCTGAGGGATGCCTTGATTTCGTCCTTTCTAAATCCCGGCAGGTCCATTTCCAGTTCATATCCTGTATCTGTTTCACGGATATCGGTTTTCATCAGGTTTTTGCCTCTGCGTCCATATAATTTCTTCTCCAGCTTCTTCATATCCCTGCTGTCAAAAAATGGATCCCTGAAAAATTCATCAAACATATTTTCACCAAAAATACTGGGCATTAACATACGTCATTCCTCCTCTGTTTTTTGTGGGGCTCCCGGAAACAGTTCCGGGAGCCATGTATGGTCAGGTCTGTACGTCATATTTGAGTTTAACCTTCGATTGCAATATACTTTTTCTCCTCCACGGCCGGTTTGGCTTCTTTCTTGGGAACCAGCATCTTCAGGGTGCCGTCCTCGAATTTGGCCTTGATGTCCTCCTGGGTCACTGCGTCACCTACATAAAAACTTCTGCTGCAGGATCCGCAGTAGCGCTCCCTGCGGATGTAGGTTCCGTTGGAATCCTTTTCATCCCTGCTGGAATCTGTTGTGGCCTGTATGGTCAGATAGCCGTCCTTGAGTTCCGCCTTTACATCCTCTTTCCTGACACCCGGCATGTTCATGGTTATCTCATAGCCATTCTCAGTATCCCTGATATCGGTATTCATCATATCGAATGTCTTGTGGCTGCCGAATGAGTAATCAAAAAAGTCATCCAATAAGTTTTCTCCAAAAATACTAGGCATCAACATATGTCATCTCTCCTTTATTTAATAATCTATGAGGTTGTTATATTGTACTGGAACCGCATAGGAAGGAAACTGTAAAACTTATCTCATCTCCTCTTACATTCCCTTCTCTATCTGTTCTATATGTAATATAACACGCGTTATTAGCAAAGTCAAGAGTCGAGTGCTAATTTCACACTTTTTTCACATTTCGTATTCATTTGGGCTGTTTTTTTCACTTTTGCAGATTTCCCGGTACGTATTTACACATTGGGCCTGACGGGTTCTGCCAGGGATTTAAAACCTTCCTCATGAAATCTTTATATTTACCTCATGATTTGGATATGGAATCTTTAAACCGTATGGTGCTACTATCATGTCATCCAAAGAAGTAATTCGATATATAAAGGAGGCGTATTGATATGAAGAAGGAATTCTGGAGTGATATGGCGGGTTTGGGAATTATGTTATTAGTCATGTTGGGAGCGGCTGCGCTCCGGGCGTATATCTGGCTGTAACCCCTGCTATTGCCGTTTGACGGAGTGCGGATTTAACATCAATTTATCATTTTACATCCTGTGTTTTCCTTAAATCAGTCAAAAAACGTGAAATATTACAGGAAATCCAAAGATCTTACCATGGAAAAATCCATGCAGGGCTCCTATACTTATAACAACACCATATGACAAATCCGGCAGGAAACAGAAGCCGGTGATATGCAAAGGAGTGTAAGATTATGACAAGTATGTTAGTTAAGTTTGAACAGCCGGAACAGGTGGTAGATTTTGTGAATACACTGAGCCATTATGACTGTGATGCAGATATCAAATATGGCAGCCGTATGGTAGACGCCAAGTCCGTTCTGGGAGTTCTTTACCTGGCGGTATCCCGCACAGTGGAGCTGATTCTTCACATTGATGAGGATGGATCCGGGGATATAAAAAACAGACTTGCGAAATTTGCAGTATAGAAATTTGCAGTATAAACAGAACAGGATTCAAAAAAGCAGCCGGTTATGACTTAGCCGGCTGCTTTTGACTATCTGATTATAACTGTAATATTACAACTGTAACGGCGGCGGCGAACACGGCTGTATAGGCCAGCCCCAGAATTGCCAGACGCCAATATTCTTTTATAATTTTAAATGATTTCATACCGCATGCCTCCCGGATTTTATTTTATGCTTTTATTATATAAAATCCATGTAAATTCCAAGAGGCACATTTAGTAAATTCTTTGTAAAACAGTGTCTGGATATTAGGTTTTACCTTGCAGCTATCTGTTCCAGTACAGTATCTCGCCGTCATATTCCATGGTCAGATATTCTGTGTCATCCTCCGTTATCAGGTGGAGCGTCAGACTGTTTTGACTGTTCCCATGGTCCTCATAGGGCGTGATGGAGGCAGTAATGGAACTGCCTGTTTCAGTGGATCCGCCTGTCTCCGTACACTGCCCCTCTCCGCCGGTTCCGATGCCGATATAATACTCAATCTCTCCGTTATCGCTGATTTCCAGGCTGTTGCCCATATGCAGGCCGGTTCCAAACATTTCCAGCAGAGAGCCATGCTGCCGTAGTCCGGCATCTGTTTTCGGCCCGTTCAGGGTCCAGGAACCGGCGGCCTGACGGATGATTTCCTCAGAAACAACACGGGTCTCACTTATGCTCTCTTTTGCCGGTGGTTCCGCTGCTTTTAAGCTGTCCAGTTCCACGTCAAAAGATTGGTCCTGGATGATGCTGCCGCCGTTTGCAGCCGGGACCGTTTTATTACCGGCAGAATCACCGGAACGGGTGTCGGAATAAATATGAATCTCCTGGTCCGTCCCGTTACCGTCCGTCTTATCCTCATCCGCCCTGCCCTCATCCGCTCCGGCAGACTCTGTTCCTTCTGCCCCAACAGCAGCTCCATCCGCCCCGCTCCCCGCAGCAGGCTCTGACTTCAGGCCGCAGCCGGACAGAACCAGCAGCCCCAGCAGACTTGCGATGCAAAGTATTTTTCCTGAATTCCTCAATTTAAAATCCTCCCTCATGTAATCCATATAAAATCCGTCATTTCTAACGGTTATGTCTGGTTTTATTGTAAACAAAAAGGATGTAAGTATCAACTTAACATCCCTTTCATATATCTTAATTTTTCCGAAGTATATTTGGAAGTGGAAACCTCCGGTCATCCGGACAACGGCCCGGATGAAAGAAGAAAGTTGACATAAAAATATTATGTCGACCACCTAGGGGCTTTACAGCCCAATCCCCCCGGCCTGCGCCTAACAATACCACTATTCAATAGGCGCCTGATAAAATCCGCCGTAAAAGTTTTCCGTTTTAATCATATTGACAATGACATGGGGATCCTGCTCCCGCATGAGATGCACAATGTCGTTCACCTCATAGGAGGACACCACGGTGTGAAGCAGATACATTTTCTTGTGACTGTAACCTCCCACCGCGTCCACACAGGATATGCCGTGTCTGTACTGTTTGACGTACTGGTTTATGATTTCCGGCGCCTTGGTGGTGGTAATCTGCAGTGTAACCCGTTCATACCTGTGATGGAAGGCAGAGATGGCTTTGGTGGATACGAACTGGAACAGGATGGAATATCCTGCGTACAGCCATCCGAACATGTATCCGAAGATGCAGAGAATCACGCAGTTGCCTGCAAATACATATTCCCATATGGACCTTCCTGTCTTATTGGAAACATACAGGGCAATGAAGTCCGTGCCGCCTGTGGAGGCATTTCCCCTTAAGGCAATGGCAATGGACAGCCCGTACAGAAAACCGCCGAAAACCACATCCAGCAGCACGTCATTGAACAGGGGCTGAAAGCTGCATATTTTCAGAAAAAAGCTGGCCAGGAACACCTGCAGCATAGAATAAAAGGTAAAACGCATGCTTATGCTCCTGCTGCAGAGGATGGCCACCGGTATATTGAGGACCAGCATTCCCAGGGAGGTGGAAATATTGTGCCCGTAGAGGGAGGCAATCCTGTCAATGAGGATAGCCACACCGGTAAATCCGCTGGACAGAAGGTTGGCCGGCCGTATAAATGCCTGGATTACATAGGTCTGCAGCAGGGCGGACGCCACGACAGCCAGGATGGTTATGAGCCTTCTCACCAGTATGTTCTTTTTGTATTTTGCTATCATGGCCTATCTCCCCAACTCCCCAAGGCTGTCTAGAAGCTTACGGACCAGTGCCTCTGACACCACGTCATAGCAGTTTTCATGGGGCGGCTCTGCAAAGCCGTAGGTCACCCCGTGGGAAGTGGTGGTGGGGTCTGTCATCCAGTCCTTGCAGGAGCTGTGAACCTGCCTTATTCCGGTCTCTTCCATGAGCGTTCTGGCATTGGAGACATTGATGCCGCTTCCGGCCAGGATTTCTATGCTGTTTCCATAAGACGACTGAAGAGCACCAAGCAGAGCCTTTCCCTCGACAGCCTTTGGTTTCAGTCCGCTGGTCAAAAGACGGTCCGCACCCAGCTCAATCAGTGTCTCAATGGACTCATAGGGGTTGGAGGTGCAGTCAAAGGCCCGGTGGAATACAGCTTCCTTTCCATGGCTGTGGATAATGGAAATCATTCGGGCATTCCTCTCCCTGTCAATGGAGGCATCTTCCCTCAGACAGCCAAAGGCAATGCCGTCCGCTCTGTGGCGGACCAGATGTTCGCATTCCCTGAGCATCACATTAAAATCCTCTTCACTGTAACAGAATCCGCCACCTCTGGGCCGGACCATGGCAATTACCTTCACATTGCAGTGCTCCTTCACCAGTTCCAGGGATGCCAGGGAGGGCGTAAGCCCGCCCAGGTGCAGGGCACAGTTCAGTTCAATCCGTCCGGCGCCTCCGGACGCAGCCTGCATGGCATCATAGTAGCTGCCGCAGCATATCTCCAACATATAAAAACCTCTCCTTCTTCCTGTCCGCCGGCACAGTACCGGCAAAAAGCCTAAAGCTGTGCCAGACGGTACAGAGCCAGTGCATATATTTTTGCGTTGGTTACCAGGTCGTCCACGGTCATCCACTCATTTGGATTGTGGCTGATTCCCTTTTGGCCCGGAAAGCTGGGACCGAATGGGACGATACCGGGCATGGCCTTGGCATAGGTTCCGCCGGTGGTGGTTACGGGAGTGCCGTTCATGCCGGTGACCCGCTCATAGCTGTCCTGCATGGCTTTTACCATAGGTGTATCCTTGGCAAAAACCACAGGATCATAATTTTGTACCAGCTCTGCCTTCAGACCGCAGCTCTCAGCCTTTTCCGTTATGGGCTTCATGATTTCCCGGATGGTGATACCGCCCGGATAGCTTAAGGTGGCCTCAAAGTATACCGTGTTTGCCGCGTTTCCGTTTCCGGCACTTACTTCTGTGTTTTTGTTTCCGGCATTTACACGGCGGATGTTCCCTTGACCGGCCTTCCAGACGGGATCTAATCCCAGTCTGTAACCGCGCATCTCCATCATACCATATTCTTCATGGTAATAGTCAATACCCAATCGGTCGCCTGTATTGCCTGCTCCGATAAAATATTTGTTTACAAAGTCGAAAAATGTACCCAGGCATTCCCTTGTGCCGGTGATGCGCACCACTGCCCTTCCCCGCTCGCTGTATACCACAGGATATTTGCAGTCCGGCGTAAATCCGTAAACAGGAGGCTTTTCTTTTGACAGATAGTATCTGAGATCCTCAAAACCCGTTTCCTCGTCACATCCGAAGATGATGCGCACCGGATGCCTGAGGGGAAGCCCCAGCGCCCTGACCGCGGCCAGGCCGTAGAGGCATGCCATGACTGGCCCTTTATTGTCCAATACTCCCCTGCTGTATATGACTCCGTTTTCCATATGGCCCTTAAAAGGCGGCTCCTTCCAGCCCTCTCCGGCCGGCACCACATCCACATGTCCCATGGCGCAGACATAGTCTTCTCCCCTGCCATAGAATGCGTATCCGATGTATCCGTCCAAATCCACAGTCTCAAAGCCCATATCCCTGCTGATGGATAGCGCCAGGTCCAGGGCCTTCTTTACACCAGGACCAAAGGGAGCCCCATCCCGGGCCTCCCTTTCCACGCTGTCAATACGCACCATTTGACGAACATGCTCCACCAGCCGGTCCCGGTTTTCGTCGATATAGTCCAGAAGCATTCTGTCAATCTGATTCTGTTCATCCATATTCCTATTCCTCAATGGGCGCCATGCGCGTCTTCATATAGTTTTCCATCCACTCATCCGATGCCTTTTCGTAGGTACAGCGGCCGTCCTCCTGGCGGGTCACCAGATACACGGTTGGTTCCAGGGCCTCTGTGACAACGGCAAAGGAAAATCCCTCTATGTTGGTGGCTACGCCCCACTCCCCCTTTGGGTTCATGGCTATAAGGGATAAATCCCCCGCCTCGCCCCTGCGTTCCTTAAGCTCTGCGTCCAGGCGGGCCACGGCGGTCTCACAGGCTTTTTGGGGATGCATACCCTCCCCCATGAGACGGACGATTTCATAGGAAATACAGCCCTTCATCAGGTCCTCGCCCAGGCCCGTGGCACTGGCAGCGCCTTTTTTGCTGTCAGCATAGAAACCGGATCCGGATATGGGAGAGTCTCCTACTCTGCCTTTTTTCTTCATAAAGAGACCGCTGGTGGAGGTGGCGGCTGTCATTTTGCCGCTCATGTCCAGGCAGGCCATGCCCACGGTATCGTGGCCTGAGTATGGCTTAAGCTTTCCGGAGGCTTCCTGGAGGGCCGCCTGGTCGGACATTTCCTTTAAACGCTTTCTGTAATGGGCCTTTGCCCGGTCCGTCAGCATATTTTTGCGCTCAAATCCCTCCTTATGGGCGAATTTTTCAGCACCCTCCGCCACCAGCAGGCTGTTGACCTTTTTACGGCTCAGACGCCTGGCAATGGACACAGGATTGGCAAAGTCCCTGATGGCCGCAACAGCGCCTATATCCAGAGTATTGCCGTCCATAAATGCGGCATCCATCTCCACCTCCATCTCCTCATTTGGAAGCCCGCCGTAGCCCACAGATTTATAGTAAGGAAAATCCTCCACTTCCCGGATAGCAGACTCGACGGCATCTCCTGCGTCCCCGCCGTCCTTCAGCATTTCGGCGCCCTTAGTAATTCCTTCCACTGCCATGCGCCAGGTTGCAATCATACCCCACATCCTATATATCCTCCTCTATTTGAAACAGAATTTATGTTCCAGTTCCGCTGTATCGCTGCCGTCAGCCAGTGCCTTTGCCAGTGTGCACATGTTCTTAAGCGCGTCGTTTAGTCCCATTCCGCCCTTCTTTGGAGTTTCCACAATGGCCACCTTATCCTTGTAGGCGGCGATGGTATCCTTGTTCTCAACAGACATGGCTGCAAATGCCTTTGCCTTTGTGGTAGCGTTGATGTCGCATGCCACCTTGGCGCACATGCCCGCATAGTCAGCGAAGTTAAAGGCAGGGCCGCACATAACCACATCCGGCTGCAGCTTGTTTACCATGGCGCAGAGCTTGCGGCTGACCTCCTCCGGGTCTGCTAAGAAGGTTCCGTTGCCGCAGCACAGGCAGGCTGTCACATGGCCGTCCACCTTATTTAAGAAGGGCTCCATCATTACTGCGGGACCAATAGGCTCCTTTTTGCCTGTTAGGGGAACCATTGTGTCATCTTTTGTTCCAAGACCGGACTGTATCTGGTCGTATATCATAATAATTTTCATTATCTTCACCTCATATTCTTGTATCCCCACAGGGATTGTCAAAGGATGGACGGACCGTCAAAGGCAGCCGGCCTACAGGTCGTCAAAGGAAAGGTCGTCAAAGTCAATGTCATCGTCATCTGATTTGTCAGAAGCCTTGGCCTCATCTTCCAGATACTGCTTATCCATCATCTTAATAAACGGCATATAGATGAATACTCCCAGTATGAGAAGAAGCAGCTGCAGTACAGCTCCCTGCCATCCTGTTGCCAGGAATCCGGACAGTACCACGGGCATGGTCCATGGAATGGCGACGCCTGTACAGAGGGGAACCAGACCAATGCTCATGCAGAAATAAGAAATTACGATGTTTATAGTGGGCACCAGCATGAAGGGAATGAGAATCATTGGGTTCAGCACAATGGGAAGGCCGAATACAAGAGGTTCATTGATGCCGAATACGCCGGGGATAAACGCCAGTTTGCCTAATTCCTTGATACGTTTGGAGTGGCAGAATAAAAGCATTGCAATGAGCAGCGACAATGTAGAACCGCATCCTCCAAAGGTTGCGAACAAATCCTGGAACTGCTGGGAAATAATATTGGGCAGCGGCTGGCCTGCCTGGAATGCAGCCAGGTTGTCGGCGGACAGTGTCTGAAGGATGGGATTGAACACAGCGCCTACAACGGAACCGCCGTTCACTCCAAAGAACCAGAAGAAGTGAAGGAATATATATGCGATTACCATGGCCGGAAGTGTATTGCCCAGTTTTAAAAGCGGTGTCTGTAAAATTGTAAAGATGAAGTTAAATGCGTTTTTATAAGGCGTCATTGCAAACACGATATTCATGATAAAGAATACCAGTATGGACACACCTGCAGGAATCAGGGCCGAGAATGACTTTGATACCGTAGGAGGAACGCCGTCAGGCATTTTGATGACCCAGCCCTTTTTGTTTACCCATGCATAAATATGGACTGACAGGAAGGCCACGATGATTCCCACGAAAATACCCTTGGACCCCACCCAGTTTAACGGAATTCCGGTGACGCTGGAACCGCCGTCCACAAGAATCTCATAGGGCATGATGAGGAACCAGCTTACCAGGGCAATGGCTGCTCCGAACAGCTTATCTACGTTCATCTGCTCCGCGAAGGAATAGCCAATGCCTATAACGGCCAGCACTGCCATGATGGAGAAGGTGGCGTCAGTGGGCTTTGAAAAATAGGATGCCCAGTTGTCCCCGAAAAACCGCGCCCAGAAATCCGTCCATCCCGGTATTGGGAAGTTGGCAACCAGCAGGAAAAAGGACCCTACGATTAACAGCGGCATGGACAGCAGGAAGCCGTCACGGATGGCAATGAGATATTTATTTTTTCCGATTTTCTCTGCCAGCGGCATGAGTACGGACTCTAACTTATTTAGCATGATTCATGTTCCCCCATTTCAACTATGATTGTTTTAGCACAGGCGGGCTAAGATGCTGCGCCGGACTGTTATTTTGCTGCTTTCATGAGCTTGATCGCTGATTTCAGTACTTTCTCACCGTTCATCATACCGTAATCCGTCTGATCGATAACCTGAATCGGAATGCCCTTGTCGCCGTACTTTTCAACAATCTCGCCATAGCGGTATTTGACCTGGGGCCCTAAGAGAATCACATCCGGGTGCTTCTCATCAATAATCTGGCCAATCTTTCCGTCCGGGAATGCCTCTACTTCAATGGGAAGGTCATGGGAATTGGCTACGTCCTGCATCTTGCTTGCCAGCATACTGGTGGACATTCCTGCGCTGCAAAATAAATATACTCGTTTCATGATTAAATCCTCCTTGATATCTATATAGTTTCCTTTTATTGTTCCTGTTTTATACCGATGGGTAAAATACGGTGTCTGAATTAACGGTTTTCCAGCTTTTTTTCCAGTTCAGCGATTCGCTCGTAGCTGGCAATCATCTCTTCCGCGATGATTTTAAAGCCTTCCGCACTCATGAGCTGGTCTTCCGCATGAACCAGAATCATGGAGCCGCCTACCTGCTCTCCCTGTGCTTCCTTCTGAATCAGTTCAAAGTGGGCCTCATGTCCAACCAGAAACATCTCCTGGCCTGCCTTTATACATTCCCTGGCTCCCTCAAAGTCTCCCTGCTTTGCTTTCTGGATTGCTTCGATGTAGCTGGAACGCGCGCCTCCCACATTGGAGATAATCTTGAAGCAAATCATTTCTAATCCCTCTACCATTTTGCTGCCTCCTTATTGTTTTTGAAACGAGAAAATGCAACAAAACCATTCTGTTTGCTGCATTTCTTATTAAGTTGCCTTAATTATAAGGCAGTTATTCACTTTTTTTCATTAAAGACATTTCCTAGCTGTTAGGAAATTCAACCCATAATTCTGTCAATAAATTCCTCATAGCTGCATGGAGCCACTAATTTTGCCAGCTCCTCCGGCTGGTTTACCACATTGGATACCCAGTCAAAGAAAATTTTAATCATTCTGGCATCCCCTTCGTTGATGGCGAAAAGCATGACCAGACGCACCTCAAAGGCTCCCCATTTCACCGGATTCTTAAGCTGTGCCACGGCAATGGTGGAATTTCTGGCAAAGGCGCCAAAGGCATGGGGAATGGCAAATGTGTTCACAAAGGAGGTAGGCGACATCTGCTCCCTCTTTAAGACCACTTCCGTGAATTCCGGTTCCACGATGCCCTCTTTTTCCAGGCCCGCGCACAGCATACGGATGATTTCTTCCGGCTGGTCCATGTCTACCTGGGAGTGATAATGCTCTTTTCGTATCAGGTTCCCGATATGGGATGTAAACTCCAGACGGAAGCCTTTTTTATCCAGCCGGTTAATGGCCTGGAGAATCTTTGACTCTGTTTCCGAGTCCACAAACAGGTTAATGGAAACAGTCTCCACATCCAGTCCGTGCTCCAGTGGAAAGGTGCTGAGAAGTAAATCCGGGTCCAGGGCCGATACCTCATCCTCCTCAAAATAGCCGAATGCCTTTACCACTTCCATACGTTCGCGGAACATGTCGGATATCTTCTTCACGCACATGTCGGAAAAAGACTGGTTGTGGGGCAGAATCATCACAGCCCTGTACTTTCTCACGGAATTCATGCGCTCACTGGCAGCTCCCAGGTGAAGGGCAATGTAACAGCTTTCCACATCTGATATGGGCCGTTCCAGCCGCTGCTCCAGAAACTCCAGCACATAGATTCCCATTTCAAAAACAAGGGGATATTTGCGCTTGATTTCCTCCACAAACACATCCTCCATCCGCACCTGGTTCTTGACACGTTCGATGAGTCCGTGAAAATGCATTTTAAGCCCTGCCACCAAATCTGCGTCCTGCCTGAAATCCAGGCCGAACAGGGCATAGACCTGTTCCAGGGCTTCAGCCACCAGCTTCTTGGTATTCATCCATTTTCCGTTGTAATTGACAAAATCGCTGGTATAGTTGGAAGCCCGCCTGCCCATGATTACCAGGGCGAACATGCCCACCTCGCCGTCGTGGACCGTTATGTGCAGCCGCTTGGAAATGCGGTCAAAGAAGGTCTGGGCTATCTGGTACTCAATGGTATCCTCCAGCCCCTGCATTCCCTCCTCCATATTGATGTAATTGGCGCAGTTCATCCGTTCAATGCTGGTCCCCGCATGGAGAATCAGCATGGGAAACATGGACTCATGGATGGAATAGTCGTATTCCTCCAGCACATCCACAAAGATATCCTTGACCTCAATCAGGTTAAAACTTCTGTAGAGATGGGCCAGGGTGTTCAGATTAAGAAAGTTCTCCTGCACCTCAGCCACCAATAAATCCCGGTAAAAACGGCGCTTGCTGGCCTCGTCTCCCTTTAAGGAGATGCATTCCTTGTTCCGCACCAGCTTCAGGCCGCTGTATGGCTCCAGCATCTTTCGTATGCGCTTTAAATCATTGTCAATGGAATAACCGCTGACATAGATCTGGCTCTGGAGCATGGTAAGGTTCAGCTCCTTTACCTCAAACAGCAGCTTTTGTATCATGTATGCACAGCGGGCGCCGGGAGTCTGGGGAATGTCTGCCTCCCTTGTCTCTGCCCCTGACGCCAGGGCAGGCCGTGCCTCCTCGCACAGCCTGTATCCCTGACGCACATTGGACTCAATGGGCGGCGGGTCCGTGTGTTTATTGATGGCCTCCACATCGGAGCGGATGGTCCGGTCCGACACCTGCAGAAGGCCGGCCAGCTGCCGGCTGGTCATCCAGTCCCTCCGCTCTGATAATATGGCAAGCAGCTGTTCCTGTCTTTTATTCTGCATGGTTAAACTCCTTCTCTTACAGTCTTATACAATACGGAATGCGAACACCTTCCAGGGCTCGATATAGTCTAATAGTACATGTTCATACTCAGGCAGATGTCCAATCACGTTCTTGCGGCCGTCATTGGGCATATCCTTTGTGACGATGTGGAGCTCTCCTTTGTATTTCAGGTAACCGTCATTGAGAATGACCACATCGCCCGGCCGTAAGTCCCTGGTGTTGCCAGCCGGAATGGACTGGTCTGCAAATGTTACCCTGGGCCAGGTGGATCGGATCATGTATTCGCTCATATCCCCTCTCACCACATGCTTTGGCTCATAGTCCAGGATCTGCTTCTCTGTGTCCGTCAGCTCCTTTTCCAGTTCAATGCCGAAGGTAAGGATGCTGGGATTGACTGCTGCGCAGGCATGGAGCTCCTTGTCCGTTGCATAGGCATTGGCAATCAGCACATCATCTACCATGCCGGTGGCAAACATATGGCGCACCTGGAAATCCAGAGGAAGGCCGCGGTGCATTTCCAGGGTGCAGAGTCCTTCGTTTAAAGGCCATGGACCGTAAGCTCCGGGCGCATTGCTGGATACAAAGGCAGCCACCTTAAGACCCAGTGACTTCATCTTGTCATTGCACCTGTTAAAATGCTTCAGGCTCAGTCCTGTGTATGCCTGCGGATAAAAGTTATGGCAGGTAATTAACTTCTCACGGTCCGGATGGTGATCCATGATGTTTTCCACATAGACCAGCTTGGTGCTGGCATTCAGCTCCAGCTTCAGCCCCTGCGGATTATAGGTCATAAGGCTTTCCTTCATACCGTCAAAACCCTCGTCCAGCCGGATGCCGTCCACATGCATTTCCCGGAACACAGACAAGTCCTCATAGGAGATTCCCAACCTTGAAAATACGGAGGGGCTTACATCCGGAATGATTTCCATACCGCAGGCATGGGCTTCGTCAGCCAGACGGCGGAACTGTCCGATGATTTCCTCACCGCTCTTTTCACCAACACTTAAAAGACAGGTAAAAATCCTCTTATAACCCAGTTTACCTGCCTTTCTGATATACGCTATATCCTGTTCTTCTGTGGAATGCTCCGGATAAATAGAAATACCTAATCTTGCCATAATAATAACCCCTCTTTCCAGATTTGAACTGCAAAGCAGTTCTTTGATATTAACTATAGCCTGTCAAGAGGGGATTTTGCGGTAAATCCGTTTCCTAGCTGTTAGGAAACGGATTTATTATATCATAGCCGCCTGTCAGAGCGTATTTATAAAATGGTGCGCATGAGTCCTTTTAGGAAACCGGAGGCCTGGCCCTCGTCAGGTCCTTCCACCGTAAGCTCCAGGCTTTCTCCCTGGTGTGCGCCCAGGCTCATGAGAGCAAGGACATTCTTACAGTCCGCTGTACCCTTTTGGCTTTTAAGGGTTATACGGCTCTCATATTCCGCGGCCGCCCTGCTCAGACTCATAGCATTGGTAGCATGAAGCCCCTGCTTGTCAGATACTACATATTTATAACTTATCATTTCATCATCACCCTTAATTTATTCTCCCCCCATTTTAACATAGTTAACTTTTCTTGACAACCAGGTGTGTTGACAGGTAGAATAGAAAAAGCCGTGCAGCATTCCGGTAAAGATAAAATACCGAAGGCGCTGAAACGGCAGAGAAAGAAAAGACCAAAAAGAAAAGACCAGAAAGGATTGGTTGGAACCCACATGAAATTACAGCGTCTTCTGAGCCTGACACGCCAGGCTCTTGATACATACGGGCTGATTCAGGACGGTGACCGTATCGCCATAGGAGTGTCCGGCGGAAAGGACAGCCTGACATTGCTCCATGCCCTTCATCATCTGAGGAGGTTTTACCCTGAAAAATATGAACTGTGCGCCATTACGGTGGATTTGGGGCTTGGCAATATGGATTTGGAACCGGTGGCAGCTATGTGCCGGGAATTTGAGATTCCATATGAAATCATCTCCACAGAAATCGGCGCGGTCCTCTTTGATATCCGCAAGGAAACCAACCCCTGTTCTCTTTGTGCCAAGATGCGAAAAGGCGCTCTCAATGAAAAGGCCAAGGAGATGGGATGCAACAAGATTGCCTATGCTCATCACAGGGATGATGTGATCGAGACCATGATGATGTCACTGTTCTATGAGGGAAGGTTCCACTCCTTCTCACCCCTTACCTATCTGGACCGCATGGATCTGACCGTCATCCGTCCCATGATTTTTGTCACGGAGGCAGATGTCATAGGATTCCGGAACAAATACCAGCTTCCTGTATGCAAAAACCCATGCCCCATGGACGGATACACAAAGCGGCAGTATATTAAGGAGCTGATACACAGGCTGCAGGAGGACAATCCTCATATAAAAGACTGTATGTTCCGGGCAATCCTTGACGGCAGCATAAAAGGATGGCCCCAGGCGTTGAAATAATGCCTGAGGCCATCCTTTTGCACTTCCCCTGTGCTTCTATTCCGGGGCGGTCTTTGATGCCGGGTACTGCTTCAGATACCGGTACTGCTTCAGATGCCGGGTACTGCTTCAGATACCGGTACTGCTTTAGATGCCGGGTACTGCTTCAGATACCGGAACCTGCTTTAGATTCCTGGTCCGCCCTCGTCCGTACCGCTTTGGGCCTGGCCAGGGCCGTTGTCCTGGCTTCCTGGTCCAGGGCTGCTGCTGCCGGAATCAGATTCGGAGCCAGGGGAGGAACCGGAGCCCGGCTTCTCTGTCTCAGGGGCCTTTGTGGGATGGCTGCCGGAAGGTTCTGCGGCGCCGCTGCCGCCCGGGCCGCTGCTTCCCGGTCCCTGTTCCTCATCCGTATGTTTGGTGCTTTCAGGAGCCTTTGTGGGTTTGCCTGATACGCCCGGCCCCACTTCTTCGGTCTCTTCTGTTTCTTCGGTACTCTCCTGGGTTGTCTCCTCTGTCTCTTCCGTCTCCCCGGTACTCTCCTGCGTTGTCTCCACAGGCGCTGTTGTTTCGGGCGGAGGTGTCTCTGACGGTACATTCTGGGCAGGCGCCTTATCTCCTGATGAACTTCCTCCTGAGGAGCCGCCTCCGGAAGGAGCTGCCTTGCCCTCCTCATAAAGCCCTGTTTCTTCCGAGATATGGGCGCTGATTTTACGGACAGCGGAGGATGGACTGTAGGACGTCTCCTGGCCGTACAGGAACTGATGAAGAAGGACTACATTGCTTTCCAGGGTGGTGGGCACCACGCAGTCCATCTTTCCGATTTTCATGGTCTGCCTTGAGAATGGGAAACCGGCAGTTTCTCCGATGTGATACTTACCGATATCCTTTGCCAGAGGCAGTACATCGTCTACTCCTACGCTGGTGGAAATTTCCTGCACCATGTAGCCTGCCAGCGAGGTCAGAGTTGAGAGGTCAGCCTGCTTTGCTTTTGCCAGGGCAAGCTCTACCACCTTTCTCTGGCGCTCCGTTCTCTGGAAATCCGTATCCATGAGACGCAGACGGCTGTAGGCCACAGCCTGGACGCCGTCTAAATGGTTCATCCCGGCCTGCTCCAGCTGATAGGAACCAATACCTGTTGAATTGACGGTTTCTGTAATGAAGCCGTTGATATACTTAAATTCCGCAGGCGTGATTTCCAGGTCTATGCCGCCCAGAATGTTGATGGCCTCAGCCACTGACTTCCAGTTAAAGGTGGCATAGTCATCAATCTTGATATCCAGGTTTTCCTCCAGGGCTGACACTGCCTGCTTATGTCCACCCTTAAAGTATGCTTCATTAATTTTGTGATAGGTTCCCTCTGAATTGATTTTCAGGTATGTATCCCTGTAAACGCTGACAAGGCGGATTTCCCCTGTAGCTCTGTCAATGCTGCATATCATCTGAACATCTGCCAGTGCGTTTTTTGTATTGCCATCTCTGCTGTCCACTCCAAAAACAGCTATATTCCAGTAGCCTGTAGGTTTGTGAAGGAACAGCCAGGCTCCATACCCTATGAATGCAACCAGAAGGAGCAAAAGAATCCCCTTCCATCTGCCTTTTTTACGTCGTTTTGCCATTTGTCCCTGCTGCCGTCCGGCAGATGTCCTGCCCCTTTCCATAGTATCCTGCTGCCTTTTTGTGGTGCGCCCCTGATTTCTTGAAACGGACGGTGCTGTTCTGGCCCGGTCCTGATTAGAGGAGGCACTTCCCGGCTGACGGGATTTCCTGCCCTGGGCATTTCTGTTTCCCGCGGACTGCGCCTGACGCCGTCCTTCGGCAGAACCAGACGAACCATAAGAGGATCTAAGCCGGCGGGCGGGCATGGGAGGTTCGTCGTCCAGATAGTCCTCCATGGGAAAATCAATCTGCCTGTCCTCTTCTGCGTCGTATTCCTCACCGTAATAGTACTCCTCGTCATACTCCTCGCGGCCGTCATAGGATTGTCTGGCACTTCTGCGCTCACCGGCTGGCTGTACAGGCCTCGGATATGCCCTGCTGCTCTGTCTGCCGCCTTCCTGCCTGCCGCTGCCTCTTCTGGCACGTGCCCTCATGCGTTCCAGCTCATCGTCATTTTCTCTGTTATTCATGATTATACTCCTCTTTATCTATTTGGTTCTTATGCGGAAATCATTCCAGAATACGCCGGTAACTCTCCCAGTTACTTGTCACGGTTCCCACTTCCACATTATTGGAATTGCCTGTGGTCTCCTGGATACAGAGCATATTCCCCTCTGCTGTCCAGCCCAGGAATATTACCACATGGGCCATGGGATTAAACCGGATACAGATGTCTCCCGGCAGCAGTTCATCCCTGGCTACCGGTGAACCGCAGCCCAAAAGTGTACCGGTACTCTGGGCCCCCAGCCCTTTTCCGGTGACCGACCAGTATACCCAGTTGATCCAGCCGGAACAATCCAGTCCCTTTAAAAGCCTGCCGTCCTCATCCGGAACAGTCAGTGAGCCGAAGCCATTTCCGGTATAACCAGGTGCTGATGGTTTGCCTCCCCAGTAGTAAGGAATCTTACCTACCGATGTAAGGGCATACCGCACGAAATCTTTACGCTGCCGGCTGGCGTCTTCCGGAACCAGACTCATGTATAATTCAATCTCCTGGGAATTCAAAAGTCCTTTTACCGGATAGTCAACTGTATAAAGACCATATTCCTGGGACCAATCCTGGGCCAGCAGCGCGCCTGCCATGTTTCTGGTATCCGCATTCCAGCCTGTCCAGCCGGAAGCCTTGACAGCTTCCAGTGTATCTGCTGCCTGGAATAGACTGTCTGCCTCGGCAGTGCCTTTGACCACGGCCAGTACCGTACAGTCCACATGGCCCGGACAGGTCCGGGAGCCGTCTGCCGGACCTGTATCAGAATCCCCGGATCCGACGGATGACGCATCAGAAAAACTGGCCACGGCTGCTGTCTCAGCTTCTGCTTCTGCACTGGCTGCCATTGAGCCAACTGGTTCTCCCACAGCTGCTCCTGACTCAACTGCATCAGTTCCAGTTGCTGCTGTTCCAACGGTTTCTGCGCCAGCTACTGCTTCAACTGCTTCAGCACCAGTTGTTTCCGACCCAGCTACTGCTGCTTCAACTGCTTCAGCACCAGCTGTTTGCGACCCAGCTACTACTGCGCCAGCTGTTTCAGCTCCAGCTGCTTCCGACCCAGCTACTGCTGCCCCAACTGCTTCAGCTCCAGCTGCTTCCGACCCAGCTATTACTGCGTCAGCTGGTTCAACACCAGCTGTTTGTGCTCCAGCTGCTTCCGTCCCGGATTCCTCCGCGTCCCTTCGCCCGTCTGCTGCTTCGTCCAGGCAGCTGCCGTCACAATAATAAATTCCGCCTATGCGCACAGAGTACTTGTGTGAAGCGTTCCACAGCTTGTCCGCACAGTCCTCCATTGTTTTCATATCTTTAAGTATGCCGAAGTAATGCAGGGTATTGATAATAGAAATAATTTCCCTTGCATTGGAAGTGCTTCCGGTTTCCTGTTGTTCGCTGTTTACAAAGTGCACGGATATGTTCCGGAACTCCGGTATGATGCCGGACGGTGAAGTGACGGCTGTCTCCGGAAGTCCCAGCAGGGCTGCAAGCTGCTGGGGCGTATAATTGTACAGGTCATATAGACCCGATATCCACGAAGCGTCCTTTAAAGCCAGCAGATCATAGAGCCGGCCCGCATAGCTGTCAGCCGGATCCGTGGAATCTGCCCCATCCTCATAGAGATAGGCCAGATTAAGTACCTGGGAATCCATCATGTCCGCATTGGAGGGAGTTGCATCCCGGCAGGCCGCACCTGGCGGAAAGAGAAAGGAAGGCGAACCCGGAGCCAGATCTATGTATTGTGAGGTGGTTTCTACGGCCCCTCCCTCAGAGCGGCCGGCAGCGGGAGCATTCAGTCTCCCGCTGTAACGCCCCGCCATATAGGACATTGCGCAGGCGCACACTACAGTCACGGCCAGGGCCGAACACTGCAGAATCTCTCGTTTGTATTTTTTTATCACCTGTATGTAATCGCTTTTTTTCATGTCGTGCGTCCTGTTGTGATTCATAAATCATATAATTGCACCGCCCCTCATTATATCACACAGGCAGGTGAATGAATAGAACAAAAGTCTTAAAGAATCTTTAAAATCGCGCATAAAACAGGGATTATGCCGGGCACCGGCAGGGCGGCTCACCCAAAATATGGTTGACGCATAAAATAGAGTGAGCTATAATATTCACAATCTGTCACAGGAGGGACAGAGACACATAGCAAAGCTAAGCGCCATGCACCTTTTAGCGGGTACGTGAACAGCAGGAACGTCTGCTGCCGTTTATAAGGTTAACGAGGTGGAGAGAGAATCGAGAAATTCGGCGGGTGCTCTCCCATGCTGTCCGGGCGTGTTGCATACTGGAAAATATGCGGGTAACTGCAAAACAAAGCCAGTGTGACCGGATGTATGATATCAGTAAAAATGGACAAAAAATGGAATGCTGAAAACTGCCTGTATAAGACAGCTTAGTTTTTTGCTGTCTTTTTCAGGAACAACAATTGCAGTTAAAATAACTGTAACTAACAAAGAAAGGCAGAACAAATTATGTGTGGAATAATTGGATATACAGGCCCTTTGGAGGCCAAGGATGTATTGTTAAAGGGACTCGCAGGACTGGAATACAGAGGATATGACAGCGCCGGTATTGCTTACTTCAACCAGGATTCCCAGGTCAGGAGCATTAAAAAGGTGGGCAAGGTAGCCGCCCTTAGGGAATATGTAAAATCAACCTGCGAGATATCCCACTGCGGAATCGGCCATACCCGCTGGGCCACTCACGGAGGTGTAACGGACGCCAATGCCCATCCCCACAGCTTCGGACAGGTAACCCTGATTCACAATGGAATCATCGAAAATTACCGCCAGCTAACGCAGGAATATGGCTTGGAAGGCCGTCTTGCCTCCCAGACCGACAGCGAGGTAGCTGCGGCTGTTCTGGATTCTGCTTACAGGGGATGCGGCCAGGATCCGCTGAAGGCTATCGCAGCCTTTACAGGTATGCTTGAAGGCTCCTATGGTTTTTGTATCCTTTTTGCGGACCGTCCCGGTGAGATATATGCCGTAAGGAAGGTAAGCCCCCTTGTTGCTTCCTACACCCACTCAGGAGCGCTTGTAGCCTCGGATCTTACGGCCCTGATTTCTTATACCAGGGAGTATTTTGTGGTCCCGGAGGGCTGTATTGTGCGCCTGACGCCATACAAAGTCCGTGTATATGATATGGACTTTAACCGTGTGGAGCCGGAAACACTGGAGGTCAGCTGGAACATGGACGCGGCCATGAAGAACGGATACCCCCACTTCATGCTCAAGGAAATCCACGAACAGCCGGAAGCCCTTAAAAATACCATTCTTCCAAGGATGTTGGACCGTCTGCCGGATTTTAGAGATGACGGTATTCCGGACTCCTTATTCGCAGAGTGTTCCCAGGTGCGGATTATTGCCTGCGGTACAGCCATGCATGCGGGAATGGTGGCAAAAGCACTGATGGAGCCCATGCTCCGTATACCCGTCACCGTGTCCATTGCATCTGAATTCCGGTACGAGGATCCGCTGATTGATTCCAGCACCCTGGTCATAGTCATATCACAGTCAGGAGAGACCATTGACACACTGGCCGCCATGAACCTGGCTAAAAGTCTTGGCTCTGTCACCCTCTCCATTGTCAATGTAAAGGGTTCCACCATTGCCAGGGAAAGCGATTACGTATTATATACACATGCAGGCCCTGAGATTGCTGTTGCCAGTACAAAGGCTTATTCCGTGCAGCTGGCTGCCCTCTACATGATTGGCTGCCGCATGGCCCTGGTCCGCGGGGCCTTTGGCCAGGATGAGGCACGGGAATTTATGACGGATCTGCTGGATGTCATACCGGCTATGGAAACCGTTATTGGACAGTCTGAATTTATCCAGTCCTTTGTGCGCCACCTGATTCGTGAGAGAGACACCTTTTTTATTGGAAGAGGTCTGGATTACGCCTTTTCTCTGGAGGGGGCCCTTAAGCTTAAGGAAATCTCCTATATCCACGCGGAGGCATATGCCGCCGGTGAACTGAAGCACGGAACCATTGCCCTGATTTATGATAATGTGCCTGTCATAGCAATAGCAACTCAGGACCATGTATTTGCCAAGACCATTTCCAATATCCGGGAGGTAAAGGCCCGGGGCGCTTACGTCATCCTTCTGGCCAAGAAACAGTCTGTGGTGGAGGATGGAGTGGCTGATATAGAACTTCGGATACCGGACCTGGAAGACCGCTTCACCGTGTTTCCCATTGCAGTGGCCCTACAGCTGATTGCCTATTATGCTTCCATCGGCAAACATCTGGATGTGGATCAGCCCCGCAACCTGGCCAAATCTGTTACGGTGGAGTGACAGCTCACAGCTCATCTTTTTCTGGAATGGATTCCTGACATGAATATCCGGAATACAGCATTTTTAGATGTGGTTTAGAGAACTATACGGTATGATACATACCATAACGGTTATTCAAAGAATACTGCATCTGAAAAATAAAAGGAGATACGAGCCATGAAAAGAAAGATTGCTTTACTGCTGATCACAGGGATTTGTCTGGCAAACACCGTGCCCTGCTTTGCGTCCCCGTCAATGAAGGTAAGTGTTTCAAGTTCCGAAGAAAATCAATATTCCACGCTTCCTGACGGGGATACCCTGCAAAAGGATGTGGGATTCAGTCCAAAGGCGCCTGCAAGCCTGGCTGGCGGTTATCTGTTTGGCAGCGGAAATATTACGGAATCATTTGATCTTGATTCAAATGGCGCTCCTGTCAACAAACAGAAAGGTATAAGCTTTAAATATATAAAAAAGGACAATAATACCTCCAAATCCGTTTCCCTGTCCGCAGAACCAGCGTCAGGCCAGTCCCTTTCAAGCAATGCGTCTGTTATAAAATATGGGGAGACAGACTTGTATTATAGTACGGCAGAAGCCAATTCCCTGGCCTGGATTGACGGGGACGTACGCTACATTCTTATGGACATCAATAAGATTGTGACCAGGGATGAATTGGTGGCCATGGCTGAGGATATGATTGATTTGGGTAAAGATTTACACTGACATAAAAACAGATGCAGCAATACCGGCTTTTGCCGGCGTTGCTGCATCTGCTGTTTTAGATGCTTATGTTGACATATCTCCATGCAATTCGATGAAACTACTTCTGTTTCCTCCACGTCTGCTTCACTTTTGCAAAATTCAGGATGACATCCACTGCGCCCTCCGGTCCTGTGACACTGCTGTTAAGACACAGATCATAGCTGCGCGGGTCGCTCCATTTCTTGTTGGAGTAATAATTATAGTAGCTGGCGCGCTGTTTGTCTGTCTTAATCATGATGTCCTTTGCCTTGGACGCGTCTACCTTGTACAGGTCCTGAAGGCGTTTTATCTTGTCATCGTCGTTGGCTGTGATGAATACGCTGACCACATTGGGGTAGTCCTCCAGGGCGTAATCCGCACACCGTCCAACCATGACGCAGGAGGCCTCTTCCGCCAGCTTTTTGATGGTGTCAAACTGAGCAAGGAATATCTTATGGTTAATAGGCATATCGGAATATCCCGATGCCGTATAGCCCATGGAATAGGAATCCATAACCAGTGAGTAGAGGAAACTGCTGGTGGGCCGTTCATCGTGTTTCTCAAACAGCTCCTCGCAAAGTCCGCTGTGTTTTGCAGCCATGGATAACAATTCCTTGTCGTAGCACTTAACACCCATCTTTTCTGCCAGTAATTCGCCGATCATCTTGCCACCGCTGCCACACTGCCTGCCAATGGTGATAATTAGATTATTTGTCATTCTACATTCCCCTTTCTGCACTGTCTGTCCTGTAGGTCATAAGTCATATTTTATCTATTAAGTATTATAACTCAAAAATTCAGAAAAGTATATAGAAATGTACAAAAAAGTAAAAAATAGTATTAAGCTTTGCGACAAAAGTGACAACTTGTCTATTAAAGTATGTTTTTACTGCGCTTTTTCATCCTGGTTTCAGCTTAAGGTGCGAAGGAGTTTCTCAAAGTAATCCGGCAGGGGCGCTGAAAATTCCATATATTCTCCGGTCCTGGGGTGAATGAACCCCAGGATGCCGGCATGAAGTGTCTGTCCGCAGAGACCGCTTATAGGACACCTGGCAGGCCCGTACACAGCATCCCCCAAAAGAGGATGGCGGATACTGGCCATGTGGACGCGAATCTGATGGGTGCGGCCTGTCTCCAGCCTGCACTCCACATGGGTGTACTGCCTGAAACGGTTCAGAACCCTGTAATGGGTTACTGCATTCTTGCCGTTCTGGTAATTGATGCTCATTTTCTTGCGCTCCACTGGATGGCGGCCAATGGGCGCGTCCACTGTCCCCTCATCCTCTGCAATGACGCCATGGACAATAGCCTGGTACCTGCGGGTGATGGAGTGTTCCTTGAGCTGGGCAGCGATGGAGCTGTGGGCCATATCATTTTTACACGCTATGATGACCCCGGTGGTATCCATGTCGATCCGGTGCACGATGCCCGGCCGCATGACGCCGTTAATGCCGGACAGCTGGTCCTTGCAATGGTACATGAGGCCGTTTACAAGGGTATGGCTGTAATGTCCGGCAGCCGGATGGACCACCATTCCTTTAGGCTTGTTGATGAGGATAAGGTCCTGGTCCTCATAGAGAATATCCAGGTCCATGGGCTCTGCGTCGATTTCCGGCTCCACGGCCTCCGGCACTTCCAGCTCAATCCTGTCGTATTCCTCCACGATATAGCTTGCCTTTATGCCCTGGCCGTTAACCAGGACCTGCCCTGATTTAAGGAGCTTCTGGATGTAGGAGCGGCTTAAATCAGGGCAGGCTTCGGCAAGGTATTTATCAATACGCACATGGTCCTCCATATCCGTTGGATAAAATTCCTGTTTCAAAGGGGTGTCTCCTCCTGCCTGATGTATGATGCTACTGCTTTTTCAATGAGAAACATGCCATGTCCTCGTCCTTATAATAAAACATGATTAAAAACACAAGGCAGGCAGCGCCGATGGTTACATAGCAGTCGGCCACATTAAAAATAGGAAAATTAATCAGTTTAAAATACAGGAAATCCACCACATATCCCTGACTGACCCGATCAATCATATTGCCCACAGCGCCTGCGCTTATCATCATCAGGCAGACAGCCAGGGGACGGTATTTTCCGTCTGACGGCATCTTATATATGAGGTAAGCCACGGCTCCCAGCACAAGGACCGCAATGAGAAAGAAAAAAAGCTGCTTTTCCTGCATCATTCCGAAGGCAGCGCCCCTGTTTTCCGAATAATAGAATTCAAATACCCCGTTCCAGATGACAAAGGGCTTCTGGCCTTTTAAGGATTGTACCACCAGTCCCTTGGTCCACTGGTCCAGGCCCACAAGGATGGCGAAACCAATGAGGAAGCTGGCAATCAGGGATTGCTTTTGTTTTGTCATTATGCCTGTCCTCCTATCACATCAAAACCAGCCCTCATCTCATCAGCCGTAACAGTCGTATCCACATACGCCTGTCCAATGGCCTTAAGCAGGACAAAACGGATGACGCCGGCGTCAACCTTTTTATCGCTCTGGGTGGTTTTAAGGACCTGATCCCACACAAGACCCGGCGCAGCGTCAGGAATTCCAAAGGAAAGGAAGGTATTTCTGATGTCCGCCATCTCCTCCTCTGTAAGCATGCCTCTGAGCTGGGAGATACGGGCAGCCCCAATGCAGCCCAGCCCCACGCAGTGGCCGTGGTGCATGGTGAAATTCTCCAGCTTCTCAACCGCATGGCCCAGGGTATGGCCGAAATTCAAAAGAGCTCTTTCTCCCTGTTCCGTGGGATCCTCTTCCACCACACGCTTCTTAATCATACAGCTCTCATAAACCATGGCCTGGCACAGATCCAGGTTCCTGGCAGCAATGCCCTCACGGTTGTCCTTCAGCCACTGATAATACTCCCGGTTCTTAATCAGGCCGTGTTTCACCACCTCGCCCATGCCTGAGGAGAACTGTTCCTCAGGAAGGGTTAAAAGGGTGCGCAGGTTGGCATAAACCAGCCTGGGCATATGAAATGCGCCCACCATGTTCTTATAGGCGTCAAAATCCACGCCGGTCTTGCCGCCGATGCTGGAATCCACCTGTGAAAGCAGGGTGGTTGGAATCTGAATAAAGTCAACTCCCCTGAGATAAGTGGCGGCTGCGAAACCGCATAAATCGCCCACCACGCCGCCGCCCAGGGCAGCCAGCATATCCTTTCTGTCAAAATGCTCCAGAATCAGGTGCTCATACAGGTTTCGCACCGTATCCAGATGTTTATTTTCCTCCCCGGCCGGGAAGGTAAAAACCGAAACAGACTTGCAGCATCCGGCCAGAACAGCGCGCACCTCCTCCAGATACAGGGGCGCCACATTGGAATCCGTCACAATGCAAATTTTGTGTTCCTTAACAGGAAGGCAGGATACTGCCTCCTTTAAACCGTCAAAGGATTGGGTCAGTACGATATCGTAGATAGCCTTCCCATCCCTGCATACATTTATCCTGTCAGCCATGCCAGTGTCCTCCTGATTTTATACAACAAATCGGCAGACACACCAGGTCTGCCGCATACTTGTCCCCTGTACAGGGGCTTCTTTTTCCTTGTCAACTACAAATGGATATTGAGTCCTGAAACATCCATGCCCATGGCGCTGCCTGCGGCCAGGATGTCCTGGAAATCCCCGGACAGTTCCACGGAATCAGGTGTTGCGATGAAGATATAATTAGATATCTTCTGCAGATTGCCGTTCATGGAATAGGTAGCTCCTGAGGTGAAATCTATGATTCTCTGAGCCACTTCTGTATGTATACCCTCCATATTCAGTACCACCGCCTTGCCCGCCAGAAGGTAATCACAGATGTCTCTGGAATCCTCCATGGATGTGGGTTTAATCATCGTCACTTCCATGCTGCGTCTCATAGGTACTACTTTGGGATTGGATCTTCCTAAAAACCGGGGCTTGTCCTGCTCCTCTTCTTCATCATATTCCGTATTCTTCTTTGAGAACAGTCCCTTGCGCGGGGCCTCCTCTTCAAAGTCATCGTCCAGGTAGTAATCATCCTCTTCCTCATCAGGATTTAATCTCATGGTATCCATTAACTTACCTAACAGACTCATCTTACACTCTCCAATCTCTATATGAAGTGCTTACTGGGGGAAACACCTTATCGTGAACCGAAAATACCGGTACCGACCCTGACCATGGTCGCTCCTTCTTCAATGGCAACCTCGTAATCCCCAGTCATTCCCATTGAGAGCACACTCATAGTAACATTATCAATGTTTTTGCCACCTATGTCAACAGCAAATTCAAATAATTTTTTAAAAATTCCACGATTTTCTTCTGGATTATCTACAAAAGGCGCAATTGTCATAAGTCCCTTAATATGCACATGGGGGAAATCCTTAATCTGCATAATGGCATCCTCCACTTCCTCTATTAGGAACCCGTATTTACTCTCCTCTCGGGCCACATTGACCTCCAAAAGAATGTCCACATCCAGTCCGAGCTTTGCCGCGTCGGCCTCAATCTGCTGGGCCAGGCGCAGGGAATCCACAGAGTGAATCAGCATGGCCTTGTCAATGACCTGGTGAACTTTGTTGCGCTGCAGATGACCAATCATATGCCATCGGATATCCTCCGGAAGCTCCGGTTTTTTGTTCAGGATTTCCTGTACCTTGTTCTCACCGAAATCCCTGGCCCCGGCATCATAAGCCTCCATAAGCATGGGAACGGGTTTTGTTTTGCTGACAGCGATGAGAGTCACTTCCTCAGGATTTCTTCCCGCCCTGCGGCAGGCATCTTCAATATGCTTTCTTACTTCTTCCAGCTGATTTTTTATCATATTGTTTTCCTCCCTTATTGGTACAGCAGCTGTCCTTCCTCCACCATGGAGGCATCCAGCACGATGTGGTCGTACACGGACAAGCCGTATTTCATGTTCTTCCGCACAGTATAATATTCACTGTTGGAATCCAGTATATCAATTTGTTTGAAAATAGTATAGCCTTTATTAATATTGTAAACACCCTTCAGGGAAGCAGTCCTCCCAATCTGGTAACGGTCCGAGGATTCGGGCCTGACCACATAATCCCCTGCCTTGAAGCCGTTTTCCTCTCCCATGTCCACGTAATAGAATTCCTCATCCGAATAGTAAACCGTAGTGGGAACGAAGACAATGGATGTGCCGTTTTCCGTATAAACTTCCTTATAAAAACCGTCCTCCGAGGAATCGCCGCCCTGGGTCATGTACTCCAGCGGTATGAGGTAAAAATTCTTGTCCGTCACTGCGCTGACAGGAATTTTAAGGCCGTCAGCCTTATCCACTTTTATCTCAAAATCCACGAATCGGTCTGAGATAAACTGTTCCATATATTTTGAAAAATCCAGTTTCCCGTAGGCAGCTCCATCCTTGCCTGTAAAGGTGGAATAGGCGGCCGGTGTGCTGAGGGAATAGTCGCGGAATACGACCCGAAGGACAGTCTTGTCATTATAAAGGGCCGCGTCCTCTTCGCTCAGTGGAAATACAATGGACCATTTTTCCGAAGTAACAATTTTATAGGCCGGAGAGCCGCTGTCAATCAAATCCCCGGATTTATGTACTGTCTTGACGTAGGTGCTTCGGTCAAAGGAAGCTGCCTCCACGTCTGACGTTGTCATGGATTCAAAGGAGTCAATTCCGTAAGATACCACTCCCGATACATCGGATCGGACCTGTTCAAAGACAGCCCCTGACTGTTCCGCCAGCTTGTCTAACTGGTCCAGGGTGCTGAAGCTGGAATATTCCATCACTGAGGCGTCCAGAGATATTCTGGCGTCATAGATGGTTCCGAAATCCTGGTTCTGAAAGGACAGGACAAAGGATGTAAGCTGCTTTTTAAGGTCCGACAGGCTGTCATCGGAAAGAGAACTGCCCTCCTCGGCATTCTCTTTTAACAGCGCCTCCAGGTTCCCAGTCTCGTCCAGAGAATAAATACGGCTTCCCACAGAAGCACGTTTTCCCTCACGCAGATAATAATTGATATAGCCGGAGCGGTCTGCTGTCCGCACCTGCTCCTCACGGAGAATCAGCCCGTTGTAGATTCGGTTATTGACGATTCCGCCGTCCACTACCTCATAGAACTGAATCTTCTCCCGTTTCAGATACGTATAAACGCTGAATACCAGGTAAATAAAAATGATAAAGAAGATAATCATTCCCACGTTGATGTTGAGAGGCCTGCGGTAACGTACGACTTTTTTGTTTTTCTTTTTGGCCATAAATCCGGCCTCCTTTTACAAAATACACATCACTTCACAAAAAGCTGCCCTCCATACCAGGCATTTTAATCCCAGCAGGTTGGCAGCCTATAAGTCCTGTCTGTATTTTATCACAGAAAATGTATCATTACAATGAAATAATCACATCGCCCTTAGCACACTCAGGAAGCTCCGCAGCGTCCATGGAAATACTTAACACAAAGGTTATATGGTATTTTTCACCGATATTTTTCAATGTCATATATGTATCAGAAATGTCTGCTCCCTCCAGGCATGACAGCTTTAAAAAGCTATCCAGGTACATAGTCTCCAAATCGTGATCCTGAGAGATAATACCACAGATAAATCCTAAAAATCCATCGCTGTTTGTAAGTGGGAATTCATTGACATTAATGAGACGAATTTTGTTGTTTAACTCATACATATGCTGGGCACTTTTATCCAGATATACGACAGTGCCGTTGGCCCCCTTGATTGCTGCATTGGCCATATCTAACAGATGTTTGGTCTTGCCTTTACCTTTTTTTCCTGCAATAATCTGAACCATACCAATCTCCTCCTTGAGTTATATATGTTGTATAAAAAATCAATTAAGATTACTCTAATTATAGTATAAATTCATAGAAAGCGCAATCACTATTTGACGATTTTAGAAATTATATTTGTCATGTTATCATATAGGCCGGGACGGCTGTCTGATTTCAGTACAACAGATATATATTCCTTATCATTCTGGTCCCTGGTAGCCATGATGAGACAATAGCCGGCTGCGTTGGTAGTGCCTGTCTTTCCCCCGAATACGGTCAGGCCTTCCGGCGTCTCCCGCTCCCTTGTCATGAACCAGTTTCCGCCTTTCCATGTCTTGGTGACGGCCTGGCTGTCCTTGTCGTGGTAGTTGGCCGTATAGGATGTGGTACCCACAATCTGCCGGAATACCGGATATTTAAGGGCCTCATTGAAAATGAGATACAGGTCATAGGCCGTGGTATAATGGTCCGGATCGTTAAGCCCGTGAGGGTTTACAAAATGAGTTCCGGTGGCTCCCAGACTGGCAGCCTCCTGGTTCATCATATCCGCGAACTTGTCGATGCTGCCCGCAATGTGCACTGCGATTGCAGCGCCTGCGTCATTGCCCGAAGGAAGCATAAGCCCGTATAAAAGCTGTTCCAATGTCAGGGTATCTCCCGGTTCAATGCCGCACAGGGTTGCCCCGGATTCCGTGATAACAGCATCATCCGTCACAACTACCCGGGCGTTTAAATCGCCGTTTTTAATGGCTACCAGAGCGGTCATAACCTTGGTGATACTGGCCGGATACAGCCGTTCAAAGGCTTCCTTGCTGTAGAGTGTTTCCCTGTCGCTGACATCAAAAAGGGCAGCTGCCTCCGATGTCACATAATTTTCGTCAAAGCTGCCTTCATCCTCCACTACACATAAATCCGAAGCAAAACCGTCTGCATAGCGCACAGTCCGGGACAGGCTGTCCTCCATGACCGGGATTCGCTCTTCCAGGCTGTAGGGTTCCTTAATGCCTGAAAGACAGCCCGTGGTGGAAAGGGCGACAGCCCCCAAAAGAAGCGCACACAGAAAGCTGCGCGTCCGCACTGCCTTCATTACCTGACTACCTCTCGCCATTCCATATCGCCCCTGTCAAGCGCCTTGATAAGCAGTTCGGCAGATGCCAGATTGGTGGCAAGGGGAATGTTGTAGATATCACACAGGCGGACCACATCGTTTACATCCGGCTCATGTGATTTGGGATTCTGCGGGTCACGTAAAAAGATGACCAGATCCATCTCATTGTGCTCAATCTGAGCAGCCATCTGCTGCATTCCGCCCAGATGCCCTGCCAGATATTTGTGAATATTAAGGTTAGCCACCTCTTCTATCAGGCGGCCTGTGGTACCTGTTGCATACAGTGTGTTCTTGCTGAGTATTCCCCTGTATGCGATGCAGAAGTTCTGCATCAGTTTCTTTTTTGCGTCATGTGCAATCAAACCAATTGTCATATTAAATTAACCCTCCTTGGATTAGATATGTCTTGTTTCTCTCTGAAGCCCCACATTGAGCACCAGCCCTATTCCCATAAAAATACTGATTAAAGAACTGCTTCCGAAACTGATGAACGGAAGGGGAAGTCCTGTATTGGGAAAGATGCCTGTGGCAACAGCGATGTTGGCAAATGCCTGGAACGCAATCAGTGTTGCCATGCCCACACAGATAAGGCGGCCGGATAAATCCCTGGCCCGTGCAGCCATCATAAGACATTCATAAATTATTAATAAAAATAAGGCGATGACCACCACACAGCCGATGAAGCCCAGCTCCTCGCCGATCACGGCAAAGATGAAGTCCGTCTGCTCCTCTGACAGGAAATTACCATTCTTGACAGACGCTATGGTGGTGTTGAAAAGCCCTTTGCCTTTTAGCTGGCCTGAACCGATGGCAATGATGGAGTTGTTCTGCTGATAACGGGCCTCTCCGTACTGGTCCGGATAAAACCAGGCCAGGATACGTCCTGCCTGATAATCCTTTATGAATGGAATCATACCGTGAAGCAGCAGGTAGACAAAGGTGGCCATTACGGGAATGGTAACAGCCAGGGTTCCTGCAATCCACTTATAGCTTATGCCGCTTGCAAATACGATTCCCAGTACCATTACCATAATTACAAGACAGGTAGACAGATTCGGCTGTTCAAAGATCAATGCCGCCGGAATGGCAAACAGTACGGCTGCTATGGCCACAGTGCTGACCTGATTAATCTTTTCCTGGTATTTCATGAAATACCAGGAAAAGGTTATGATAAGGCCTATCTTAACAAACTCTGATGGCTGAAGCTGGCCGATGGCCGGAACCTCAATCCAGCGCCTGGCGTTGTTCACCACATTGCCCCAAATCAGTACGGCCACAAGGCTTGCAATACACAGGCCGTATATGAGGGTACTGAAGTTCAGGATTTTGTGGTAATCCACCAGGGAAAGACCAATGGCCACAGCCAGTCCTATGAACACTCCTAAAAGCTGCTTGTTGACTGCATCCGCGTTCATATTCGTAGCGCTGCGGATAACCAGCACGCCGATGACGTTGAGTACAATCATATAAAATATCAGCCGAAAATTAAAATGTCTGAAATCATAATCCAAAAACATATTTAATATAGCCCCTTGTTCGATATGGAACGAATCGGTATGTTGGCATGAAGCACAGGCAGTGTCCGGCAGCCGCCCTTTTGGGGACTGCCCTCTGTATCCATCTGTATCTGGACTTTGTCCTTTTCTATCTCCATATATTTGGAAATGGCGTGTATCACGTCATCTTTTATCATCAGTATCATCTCCGGTGAGCAGCCTGCCTTATCGGATACCAGCAAAAGCTTTAGCCGCATCTTAGCTGTCTCTCCGGAACGCCTGGTTTGAAACCCCTGGAACCATCTCACCTTGACACCATCCCTTCTATGCTCTCTTAAGTATTCCGCGCAGCCTGGCAAAAAAGGTTTCCGTCTCACCGGGATTTGTCATAGGTATGCTCTCTCCCAGTATCCTGCGGCAGATATCAAGATAAGCCTGTCCGGCCGTAGAGCCCAGTCCCACCAGAGGTTCTCCCTGGTTGGTGGAAATGACGATGTTCTCGTCATCGGGCACTGCTCCGATGATGTTTACTGCCAGAATGTCCGTCACATCGCTTAAAGACATCATGTCTCCCCTGCGGACCATGTCGGCCCGGATCCGGTTGACAATCAAGTCAATCTCGTCTATCTCCGCATGTTCCAGCAGCCCGATGATACGGTCTGCATCGCGGATAGCCGAAACCTCCGGCGTCGTGACTACAAGTGCCCTGTCAGCACCGGCTATGGCATTGTAAAATCCCTGTTCAATGCCTGCGGGACAATCTAACAGTATGTAGTCAAATTCTTCCCTCAGGTCATCAACCAGCTTTATCATCTGCTCCGGATTCACGGATGTCTTGTCCCGTGTCTGGGCCGAAGGCAGAAGGTATAGGTTCGGGTATCTTTTGTCTCTTATCAGGGCCTGCTTCATACGGCAGTTGCCTTCCACCACGTCTACAAGATTGTAGACAATGCGGTTCTCCAGTCCCATGACCACGTCCAGGTTGCGCAGGCCGATATCTGTATCAATCAGCACTACCCGCTTACCCAGGATAGCCAGTCCTGTTCCCACATTGGCAGAAGTAGTCGTCTTGCCTACCCCGCCTTTTCCAGAAGTAATCACAATGACCTCGCTCATGATGAAATCCTCCTGAAAATTACTTTACCTTCCTATTGTACATTAAATTTCGTAAATTTACCAGTATTTTTTTGGCATTAAGCAAAATTTAACATATTGTTTAGGAATGACTTTTTTAAAGACCGCATAACAATGGCCCCATCTTCCGCCAGAGCTATCATGGGTCCCCGCCCCAGACGCTTGTTTCTCTCGTTGAAACGGCTGCTCATATCCCCGATGCGGATTTGCAGGGGAGCCATGTCAAGGGCCATGACAACGGCCTGGGGATTGCCGGACACACCGGCTGTCACTGTACCTTTAAGTTCTCCCAGTACAATGACATTGCCCTTGGCCGTCACCCTTGCTCCGTGATCCACATTTCCTATGATCACGATGCTGGCCTCGGATTCCAGGCAGTCTCCGCGCTTCAGTGTTCCCCGGTAGAACTGCCCTGTCTGGGAGTTCAGTTCCATCAGCTTATCATTCAGTGCTTTCTCACAGCGTTCAATCCGTTCCGCATCCGTGTCCAGAAGACAGAGGACTTCAATCTGTGAGTTCTTCGTAATCGTATCGACAATTGCAAATTCCTGGGCCGCAGTCAGATCCCGGCCCTCCAGGGTCAGGGTCATCTGGACCGAACCCCAGAAACGGGCGCTCTCACTGAACTTTTTCCCGATGGCGTCCAAAAGCTCGCCAAAGGGCAGTTCAGGGTCCAGGATGACAGTCATTCCTGCCTTGCTGCTCTTGATTACAACTGCATTGCGCATACAATCACCTCTTTTGCTGGTTTAGTCACCAATATTTACATTTGATACACCTAATGCACCGGAGCTTTCTATCTGCTCCAGGGTGGTATATTTATAATAATACTCGTACACCTTTTTGCCAAGGGTTGCGGCGTTAGTTCCCGCATATCCGTAAGGAATATTTACAGTCACGGCAATTTCCGGATGGCTGTAAGGCGCAAAGGAAACGAAGAAGGCATGGTTGGAACGGCTCTTGTCCTCCTGGGCTGTTCCGGTTTTGCCTGCCACCTCCACAGGGAGGTCGGAGAAAATACTCTTGGCGGAGCTGTCCGTGATTACCCGGCGCATACCGGTCTGGACCGCGTCCCAGGTACTGTCAGCCGCGTCCACATGGGAGCTGATGGCAGGGGTATAGTCCTTAATCAGGTTGCCGTCAGAGTCGGTAAGTTTATCTAAAAGACTCAGCTCAAATACATTTCCGCGGTTGGCAAGAGCTGCCACATAGCGGGAAAGCTGGACATTGGTGTAGGAATGGGTGCCCTGTCCCATGGCGGAACGCTCCGGGTCCTCCGATGATATCTGGGGCTCGTTCTCGGAAATCTCCACACCTGAGGTGTGATCCAGACCGAAAAGGGTGGCGTATTTGCGCAGGGTGGCAAGACCCTGGTCCGGCGAATAGGTGCCGTCCGGCTTCATACAGAGCCTGTGGGCCAGCTCGGCGAAGAAGTAGTTGCAGGAGTTCTGTATGCCTTCCTCGATGTTCTCGCTGTTATGGCGTCCGGGCCAGATCCAGCACTTGATGGGCTTGGAAATCTGATCGTATATACCGGTACACTCGATGGTGTCCTGAAGTCCTATCACGCCCTCTTCCAGGGCTGCCACAGCCGTGATGGGCTTAAAGGTGGAACCGGGGGCCTTCTGGGCCTGCGTGGCGTTGTTGTAAAGGGGTCTGGACATGTCGTCCTGGAGCTGGCTGAAGTAAGCCGCGTCCACGCTGCCCGACATCAGGTTATTGTCATAGCTGGGATATGTGACCAGGGCCCGGCCTTCACCTGTTTTTACGTCCGTCACCACCACTCCTGCCGTACACGGGTCAAGAGCCAGCTGCGCCGGTGTCAGCTCCAGGTTGGATATCTTTTCCTTGATAAACTGGTAGGTGTAGGTGGAATCCCCCATCTGGAGGGCGGCTATGGCCTGGGCGTCATATGCCAGCACGCCCTGGGCATAAAGGGCCAGACAGAGCTCACGGCCTGTTATGACCTCATCGTTAATCAGGTAACGGAACATGCGCTTTGTAAATTTGTTGTCGCTGCGCAGGGATTCGATGACATGGTCCACCAGCTGGGTGAATATATCGTCTGCATCGGAGTATTTACTGGTCACGTCCAGACGGGTGGTGTCCACCCAGTTTCCCGCGATTCCGCTGTAAATATAATCCCTCAGGCTGATAGTACCATCCCTCCACGCCTGGTATTCCGGCGAGGACTGGTCAATCTTATCCTTCTGTATGATCCCCACGGACCCGTCAGACAGATAAGCATAGATATAATTCATATAGGTAGCCATGTCCTTGGGAAGATCGTTCATGGCCAGGGCATGGGAGCTGAGAAGCTCGTTGCGTATCGCCCCGAGTATCTGATCCCTGGATGTCTCGTATTTGCTGTAAATCTGTTTTTCAATGTCGGACGCCCCTTCCTGGGACATATCCATCAGGGACAGCACATTGTTGTTAATCAGCTGGTAATAGGCGTCCTTTACAGGAATGGGTATTTTGGAAGGGTCATAAGTCTTGTCGGGGTCCAAATCATCGTACTGGAGATGGTAGCTGATGATACCGGCCAGCTGCTGCTCTATCAGCTTGTAAATAGCAATCTGCAGATCCCTGTCAATGGTCAGGTACACATCATCCCCGGCCTTGGCGTCCGTCTTTTCAATGATTTCACGGGGACGCCCCATGTTGTCCACATACATCCTGGAGTAGCCCTTTTCTCCCTGAAGCTCCAGCTCCATGGATTTCTCGATTCCGATACGGCCCACAATATCGTTGAGATCGTACTTGTCCGGAGCGTCTTCCGGCAGGCCGGCCGCCTCATCGGACTGGTGCCACTGCTCGTTCAGGGCGGACAGCTGATCCTCCTGAACCTTGCCGGTATAGCCGATGATAGGGGCAAAATAGATGCTGTCCTCATACTTGCGCACATAGGACTGTTCCACCGCAACTCCCTTTAAGTCCGCGGCATTCTCATTGATTTCCACCATGGTCTCATTGCTGATATTGGTGGCCACGGTGGTGGTCTCGTACTTCTGGTATTCGGTCAGCTTCATGGTATAGATAATATTGATCATGCCCAGGGCTATGTTGTCCGGTATGACCAGGGGATTGCCTTTTTCATCCTTCATCTTATCCAGCTCATAATCCACCTTCTTGCGCTCAAAGGCCTCCCTGGCCGTGATGTTGGTGGGATATTTGCCCTTTGGGTCATTTAGGCTTGCGGTGGAGGAAAGACCGTAAAAATTCAGGAAGAAACGGGTTCTGGCCGAATCAGAGCTGGATGTGAAGAACATCTCACCGTTCTGATCAAGGGCAATCTCGAATTTTCCCTCCACAGTCTCACCGCGGCGGTCCAGTATCCGTACAAGGCGGTACAGCATCTGGTTGCGTGAGCTGGGCCTGGGATAATCCCCCAAATCCTGTATGGTGACGGAATAAGCCAGCTCATTATAAGCCAGCCTGTTGCCGTTTCTGTCATAGATGTTGCCCCTGGACCCCGGTGTGGTGACGTTTTTTTCCGTCCTCTGCATATAGGTTTCCTGGTATTCGCTTCCGTCCAGAATCTGCATCTGGAACAGCTTGCCTAACAGCCCGGCAAACATGACGGTAAACATCACGGAAAGGGCAAAGAGCCGTGAGCTGAACAGCTTCTTGAAAAATTCTTTTACAATTTCTAACAGTTCGTCAAACAAGTTTTGTGTCTCTCCTTTTTCCTATATCCTCCACACGTCTGCTGGCGGAAAGGAACAGCCTGTAAATCAAAAGAGTGGTAACTGCAGTAAATATAATCTCCGGAAGCATGATGTTCCTGAAATAATAAGGAAGATTCAGACGTCCGCGGATTAAGAAGCGGAATATATATATATACATGCTGTACCAGATTCCGTTGAAAATACTGAGTATCAGCGGAAGGGTGATGTAGTCTTCGTAATAGTACTTGGTAAAAATGCCGTTGGCATAGCCGATATAAATATAGATAAGGGTATAAAAGCCAAAAGGCCCGCTGTAGAAAAGGTCCAGTAAAAGGCCTGAAAGAACGCCGTAAAACATCCCCGCATTCTTCCCATGGATAAAGCCGAAGGAAAACGTAAGGATTAAAAGCAGATTGGGCGTTGCCGACAAAAACGGGAGCAGGGGAAATACACAGTTTTGCACCGTAAATGCCAGCACGATAAACAATATATTGATGAGTACCTGTTTTATCTTTGCTTGAATCACTGGGCAGCCGCCTCTCCTGTATCTTTGATATCTGTAATAATCAGCACCTCCTGCAGATTATTAAAATCAGCCACCGGAATCAGATAGCCTGACTGGGTCAGGTGGTCCGGGTCAATGGAGACATCCGCAGCATATCCAACCAGGATGCCCGGAAGGAACTTGGTGCTGATGTTGGAGGTGACGATCTGATCGCCGTCCCTAAGAACCGCATCCTTTGAAAAATCCGTAAGCTTAAGACGCCCCTCCTCATAGAGGGTCAGATCTCCTGCCACAATACAGTTATAGGAGGAATCCAGCTTCATGGCTCCCACACGGCTGGAATCGTCAATGATGGAACGCACCGTGGCGTAATTGGCGCCCACATCCGTCACAATGCCCACCAGGCCGCCGTCGGCAACCACGTTCATGTCCACGGCCACTCCGTCGGCAGAACCCTTGTTGATGCGGAATACCTGGAACCATTTTTCTGAATCACGGGCAATGACCCTGGCCCCGATTTTATCATACTGCATGTAATCCTGGTCAAGCTCATAGAGCTTCCTTAAGCGGTCCAGTTCAAACTGCTCTGCCTGCAGACGGTTATTGTCCTCTGTGAGCTGTACAATCTGGGTCTTCAGTTCCTCATTTTCCTGCAGCGCGTCTTTTAGGCTGCCGTAATCCTTTAATTCGTTATAGATGCCGGTTCCCACTGCGTTGACTCCTGTCTGTATGGGAATCAGAAAATAACCCACACCGGTGCGCAGGGGTTCCATGATGCCGTCCTTCAGGGATGTGATGCAGATGAGCAGTACGCACAGCACCGTAAGTCCTGCCAGAATATATTTACTGTGTTTGGTTTCCATGGATAAACTTCCTCTTACATTAAATTCTCTTCGCGGAAACTGAGATACCGCCTGTCTCCGATGACAATGTGATCGATCAGTGTGATTCCCACCAGGTCTCCCGCTTCTTTCAGGCGTTTGGTGAGCAGTATGTCTGCTCTGCTGGGGGTGGGGTCTCCGCTGGGATGGTTGTGAACCAGCACCATGGACACGGCCCGGCACCTGAGGCCTTCGATGAGTACCTCACGGGGTGTCATGACAGATGCATTTACTGTCCCTCTGGCCATAATCTGATCACGAACCATGGCCTGCTTGGTATTCAGAAACATGACCCGGATTTCCTCCTGCTCCAGATGGCGCATATCTTCCATATAATAGTCCGATATTTCCTCCGGACGGCCAAAGTAAAGGGTATGCTCGCTGGCCTTCCGCTTCCAGATGCGTTTTGACAGCTCTCCTATACAAAGCAGCTGGACCCCCTTTACCTTACCAACTCCCTTGATTCGTGTAAAATCATCCAGGGAATGGTGCAAAAGGCCCAGCAGGCCGTCTCCGGGGCTTCCCAGAGCCAGCAGGCTGTCTGCCAGGTCCAGGGAGTTTCCTTCCCTGCTTCCGGTGCGCAGGATGACTGCCAGAAGCTCTGTATCGGACAGGCTGTCCGGACCCAGACTCAGACATTTTTCATAGGGGCGGTCCTTGTGGGGCAGATCCTTAATTCTTATTCTTTCCATCTCTCTCCTAACTACGCACCTCTCCAAGCACAAAGTCAGGAAAATTATATATACCGGTAAATGATGAGTGCCACTGCTACGCCGATGATACTGGCCATGGTAATCTTGATGGTCAGTCCGAAGGTGATGACCAGGATGCCGAAATTAATTACCAGAGGCGAATCCAGCCCAAAGGATTGTCCGAAATTCAGCCAGTTCAGCCAGGAAATCCCTTCTGCCAGCTGTCCCATAAAGCCTCCCAGGACAATGCCTGCCAGCAGCATGATTAAAAGTATCCAGAAATTCTTGTAATGCATGTGTCTTACCCTCCGGTCAGTCAGGCCAAACCCCTGGGCCGCAGGACCTGGGTTTAGCCTAATTAGTATATATTACCATAAGTTTCCTGGGGTGTCATCTTAAGATTTTCAAAACCCCGTCATCCAACAGCTGCTGCAATGACTTGAGTATTCCCAGCTTTGCATGGTACCAGGTCAGTCCTCCCTGGAAATATACGGCATAGGGCGGCTTAATGGGGCCGTCAGCCGAGAGCTCGATGGACGATCCCTGGACAAAAGCGCCTGCTGCCATAATAACAGGGCTGTCGTATCCAGGCATATCCCATGGTTCGGGTGTCACATAGCTGTCCACAGGCGCGGCTGCCTGTATTCCCTTGCAGAAGGATATGACGCCCTCCGGCGTGCCGAAGGTGATGGCCTGGATGATGTCGTGACGGGATTCACTGCCGTCTGGCACCACGCCGTAGCCCAGGCGCTCATAAATATTGGCCGCGAATATGGCGCCCTTTAAGGCTCCTGACACCACAACAGGGGAAAGAAAAAGCCCCTGGTACAGCTGCTGGTTTAACCCCAGGCTGGCGCCTACCTCCTTGCCCAGTCCGGGAGCGCTTAAGCGGTAGGACGCCCGTTCAATACAGTCCTTTCTGCCCACGATATAGCCGCCGATGGGTGCCAGTCCACCGCCGGGATTTTTGATCAGGGAACCTACAATCATATCCGCCCCCACATCGGTTGGCTCCAGGGTTTCCACAAACTCACCGTAGCAGTTGTCCACCATGCAGATAACGTCCGGTTTTATGTTCTTTATGAAGGAAATCAATTCCCCAATCCGCTTCACAGACAATGTGGGACGGGTGGCGTACCCTTTGGAACGCTGTATGGTCACCAGTTTTGTCCTTTCATTTATGGCTGCCGCAATGCCCTCATAGTCAAAGGAACCGTCCTCAAACAGGTCCACCTGGCGGTAGACCACCCCGTATTCCTTAAGGGAACCCACAGAATCCCTGATTCCTATGACTTCCTCCAGGGTGTCATAGGGCTTGCCCACAGGCGACAAAAGCTCGTCCCCTGGACGCAGGTTGCCTGACAGGGCCACATGAAGGGCATGTGTGCCGCTCATGAGCTGAGGACGCACAAGGGCGCTCTCACCGTGGAATACGCTGGCATACACATCCTCCAGCGTATCGCGTCCCAGGTCATTGTAACCGTAACCTGTGGTAGCTGCAAAGTGGATGTCGCTGACACGGTTGTCCTGCATTCCCTTGATAACCTTCATCTGATTGTATTCCGCCACAGTATCAATGGCCTCAAAGCGTTCCCTCAGCGCTTTTTCCGTCTCAGCCGCAAACTCCCTGACTTCCCGGCTGATGCCAAGGCTTTCGTACATCTGGTTCATTCCATTTATATCCATTGGTTTATTATCCTCCGTTTTCCGGTTTGTTATTGTAGCACGATTCCCTGCTTTGCGCAATCCTCTAATATCCGTTCCAGGACGTTTGAGACATCCCCTCCGAAATCAGGCAGATTCAAAAAGCGCACATCCCTTTCCCGTTTGAACCAGGTCAGCTGGCGTTTTGCAAAATGTCTTGTATCGCGTTTCAGTATATATACAGCCTCATCCAGGCTGCATCTGCCCTCCAGATAGTCCAGAATCTCCTTATATCCCAGCCCCTGCATGGAGGTATGGCCTCTCCGGCAGCCCATATCCTTTAATGCCTTTACTTCCTCCACCAGTCCCTGTTCCATCATCAGGTCCACCCTGCGGTCAATTCTCTCATAGAGCAGGGCCCGGTCCGTGTTCAGAACATAATAGAGGAAATTGTAGGGGGATTCCTTCTCCCTCTCCTGCTGGTTATGGAGGGAAATCTTCTCCCCTGTCTGGCGGAAGTATTCAATGGCCCGGATGACACGTTTTATATTGTTGGCATGGATTTGGGCGGCTGCCTCCGGGTCCACCTGGCGGAGCATGGCATGAAGGAGCTGGGGAGCCCTCTCTCCCTCCCTCTCAGCCAGGGCTTCCAGTTCCCTGCGGACAGGGCTGCTGTCCTCATTTTCTTTAAAATCAATGTCGTACAGCAGGGCCTGTATATAAAAGCCGGTTCCGCCGGCAATGACAGGAATGCGGCCGTGGCTGTAAATCTCCCTCAGGGCCTCCTTTGCCATCTGCTGGAAGGTGACCACATTAAAGGAGTCCCGGGGATCCAGCACGTCAATGAGATAATGGGGAACCCCGTCCATTTCCCCGGGAGTCACCTTGGCAGAGCCGATATCCATATGCCTGTATACCTGCATGGAATCCGCGCTGACGATCTCCCCGCCAATGGCCTTTGCCAGCCGGATGGAAAGGGCGGTCTTTCCCACTGCCGTGGGTCCTGTGAGGACAATGAGCGGCTGCTTCATATGTTAAAAGCTCCTTTCAGACAATGCGTTTGAATTTTTTCTCCAGCTCATACTTGCTCATGGAGATGATGGTAGGCCTGCCGTGAGGGCAGGCATAGGGGTTTTCCAGGTCCAGAAGCTGGTCAATGAGCACATTGGCCTCCTGGAAGGACATGGTATGATGTCCTTTGACAGCTGCCTTGCAGGACATGGAGGCCACCTTTTCATAGATGATGTCCGGGTTATGTACAGACATATCCTCCGAAAGCCCGTCGATCATCTCTGTCAGCAGTTCCTTCTTGGCAATGGAAAACAGGTTGGCAGGCACGCCGCGCACCGCGTATTCCCTGCCGCCAAAGGGTTCTATCTCAAAACCGATTCCCGTGAAATAATCCATATATTTCTCCAGGAGAAGTTCTTCGTTCATGTTCAGTGTAAGGATAATGGGCGGGTCCACCATCTGCATGTCGTACTGCCTTGTCTTTAAGGACTTGATGGTATTCTCATAGAGCACCTTTTCATGGGCAGCATGCTGGTCAATGATGAACAGCTGTTCATTGTACTCCACCATCCAGTAGGTGTCAAACAGCTGGCCGATAAGCTTGTGCTTCAGCCTGGCCTTGGGGTCCAAAAGCTTGCCGTCAAACAGGTCCAGCTGTTCCGGCCCGGCGGTGCAGCCGGCTGTACCGGCTCCTGTATGGGCAGAAGCGGTACCGGTTGTGTCTGAATTCCCGGTCATACCGGGTTCCGGATGACTGGGGACTGTCTGGCCGGAGTCTGACTGACTGGGCGCTGTCTGGCCGTGGGCTGTCTGGCTGGAAATTGTTTGGCCGGGGCCTGTCTGACCGGAAGCTGTCTGACCAGGTGCTGTCTGTCCGGAGTCTGTCTGGCCGGAGTCTGTCTGTCCGGAAGCTGGCCCGCCGGCCCCAATATCCTTCCCGGCAGAAACCGTGTTTTCCGTTTGATGGGGATTAACTGCGGCCGGGGAGACTGAACGTTTTTCCTGTTCCTTTCTTCTCTCCTTCAGCCAGTCAGGCATCAGCTCATTGACAAAGGATGGCCTGGGCGGGGCTGACTGGGCGTAAACTGAACCGGCGCCGGAGGCCGGGCCGCCGTTCTGTACCTGGACGGGGCTGCCGGAGGTTTTCTGGCTTAGGTTCTCCCGCCTGCGCACCTCGAACGGCTCCGGGCGGGGAGCCAGTTTCTCTGCCAGCTGCCTGGCCTCCTTTTCCTGTTTTGCTTCCAGGCTGACCTGGGGGATCAGCTCCTTGTGGGCCAGGGCATTGCTGACAGCCCTTAACACTGCATGGTACACCTTTTCCCCGTCGGCAAAGCGCAGTTCCATCTTGGTGGGATGCACATTTACGTCCAGGGTGTCCGGCTCAATATGGAAATGCAGCATGGTAAAGGGATACTTGTGCTGCATCATATAGGGTTTATATGCCTCCTCAATGGCCTTGGATATAATGGAACTCTTGATGTAACGGCCATTGATGAAATAATTTTCATAATTCCGGTTGGATCTGGCTATGACCGGCTTGCCTGTAAATCCGGTGACTGTAATCCAGTCCTCATTGATTTCCACCGGGAGAAGGTTTCCCGCAATCTCCCGTCCGAATACAGTATATATCAGGTCCTTCAGGTTGTGGTTTCCTGAGGTGTAGAGCTTATTTTGATTGTTCTGTATGAAGCGGATGGAAATATCCGGGTGTGAAAGGGCAATCTTCTCCACCAGGGCCGCCACATGGGCGCCCTCTGTCATGGGTGTCTTAAGGAATTTCTTCCTCGCAGGCGTGTTGTAAAACAGGTTTCGGGCAATGATGGTGGTACCATCAGGGGCGCCTATTTCCTCCAGCCCCTTCTCAACCCCGCCTTCAATCTGGTACCGGGAACCGGTAAGGCTGTCCCCCGTCTTTGTAATCAGCTCCACCTGGGCCACGGCCGCTATGCTGGCCAGGGCCTCGCCGCGGAAACCCAGGGAGGAAATGGTGAATAAATCCTCCACTGTCTTGATTTTACTTGTGGCGTGGCGCAGGAATGCCAGGGGTATTTCCTTCTTTGGGATGCCCCATCCGTTGTCGGTGACGCGAATCATGGAACAGCCGCCGTCCTTGATTTCCACGGTTACGGCGGTGGCATGGGCGTCAACGGCATTTTCCAGCAGCTCCTTCACTACGGAAGCAGGCCGCTCAATGACCTCGCCGGCTGCAATTTTGTTGATGGTGCTTTGGTCTAAAACAGTTATGTTGGCCATGTTTAAGTTCCTTTCTGTCTGTACTCAGCCAAAAAGTATCTCTAAAAGCCGGCCCCAATCTCAGATGCCAGGGCCGGCTTTATCAGTTGCTTTTTACAGGTATATAATCCCTGACCTGTATCTACTTTACCGACTTGCCGGAACGTTCGGAAAGGAACGTGCGCAGGCCGTTTATGCAGACAGCGCCCATCTGTCTCTTATCCAGAAGATAGCCGCCATGGTCCATGGTATATAACACCAGGCACTGCTGTGTCTCGCATATGTGGGATATCTGGCTGTATGCGTGTACTGCCCTGCATCCGGTTGGAACAGTCTGAATTAAAGAGGCCGCTGCGGATAAAGCCCGGCCCCATGGTGCGGACCAGATACGCCAGAATCAGGAAGAGGGTCTTCTGTTATCATATCAGATTCCTTTTCCTTGCTGCACCGGCGGCCTTCCGCCCCAATACTGCATTACATGATGCAGCACTGTTTATCCCCTCTCTTTATATACAACAAAACCAGATAAAACACAAGCCCTTTTTACAGAACCATGGGCCTTTGAACCATGGGTCTTACCAGGTTATGGGCACTACAAATCCATAAGTCCCTCCAGAACATGGACCTCCATGCGTCCCTGCTCCAGGTCCACATTCAGAATACAGTCACCGATGGCGGGAAGCATCAGTTCCTTTCCGTCCTTCATGGCAACCACATATACATCATTGGCCCCTGTTTCCAGCACATCCTTAAGGGTTCCCAGCTCCGCGCCCTGGTCCGATACCACAGTAAGTCCAATCAGGTCCGTGATAAAGTATTCATCGGGCTCCAGGTCCACGGCCTGATCCCTGGTTATCAGCAGGTCCCTGGATTTATATTTTTCTATTTCATTTATATTGTCATATCCCCTGAATTTAAGGATGACCATGTTCTTGAAGAATTTCACATGTTCGATTTCCATGGGAATATGCTCTTTTCCTGTGTCAAGGATGACTTCCTTCAGCTCTTTGAAACGCTTGGCGTCATCTGTGGTGGGGAATACCTTTACTTCCCCTTTGATTCCGTGGGCGGAGGTTATGACTCCCACTCTCAGCATGTTTTCCATACACCTGTCACCTTTCTGTGATAAGTAATTTTACGGATAAATGTTCCGGGACAATATTCCCGGGCAATAAATGAACCGCCAGCCCTGCGGCCAGCGGTCCTTCATTGTCTGCGTACTGAATCCTGCTTACTGAATCTCAACGATTACTTTCTTGTCTTCCTTGGATGCAGCGGCCTTGACAACGGAACGGATTGCCTTTGCAATCCTGCCCTGCTTGCCGATGACCTTGCCCATGTCGGCAGGAGACACCTTAAGCTCAATCAGGGTGTCCTCGCCCTTCATTGATTCGGTAACAACAACTTCTTCTGGGTTATCGACCAGTGCTTTCGCAATCACTTCGACTAATTCCTTCATCTTAACACCTCATTGTCAACTACTGAATGCCGGCGATTTTTAAGAGCTTTCCTACGGTCTCAGTTGGCTGTGCACCTGTTGCTAACCACTTCTTAGCTGCTTCCTCGTCAAATTTGATGACACTTGGTTCCCTGGTTGGGTCATAAGTGCCGATTTCCGCGATGAATTTGCCATCCCTTGGGGATCTGGAATCAGCAACTACGATTCTATAGAAAGGAGCCTTCTTCTGTCCCATTCTTCTTAATCTCATCTTTACTGCCATGTGATTTCACCTCCTTGTGAATTGTTCTTATATTAGACATACAGGAGTATTCCTGTTTGACTAGCCTGGTCTGCGGATTGTGGTATCAGCATTCTGTGTCCTAAAAGGGCATCTTCATCTTGCCGCCCAGCAGTCCTCCCAGACCGCCGAATCCGCCTTTTCGCTTGCCGCCGCCCATAAGACCCGGCATCTGCTTCATCATTTTCTTCATCTGGTCAAACTGTTTTACCAGACGGTTGACCTCGCTGACCTCCACACCGGCGCCTTTTGCAATGCGCTGTTTCCTGGAAGGGTTTATGAGGTTTGGATTGGCCCTCTCCTCCTTTGTCATGGAGAGGATGATGGACTCTACTCTGTGCATGGATTTTTCACCTTCATCCATATCCACACCGGACAGCTGGTTTCCCATACCCGGCATCATGGAAAGAATACTTCCCATACCGCCCATCTTTTTAATCTGCTGCATCTGGGTCAGAAAATCATTGTAATCAAATTCCGCCTTGCGCAGCTTCTGGCTCAGCTCCTTGGCCTGTTCCTCATCCACCTCGGCAGCCGCTTTCTCAATCAGGGACTGGATATCGCCCATTCCCAGGATTCTGGAAGCCATTCTGTCCGGGTAGAACTGTTCCAGATCAGACAGCTTCTCGCCCATACCAACATATAGAATCGGTTTACCTGTGACTGCGCGGATGGAAAGGGCCGCACCGCCTCTGGTATCGCCATCCAGCTTTGTGAGGATGACACCGTCAATACCTATCTTATCGTTAAATGTACCTGCCACATTCACTGCATCCTGGCCGGTCATGGCGTCCACCACCAATATGGTCTGGCAGACATCCAGATTGTCCTTTATCTCTACCAGCTCATCCATCATGGTCTCATCAATGTGGAGACGTCCCGCTGTATCCAGGATAACCACGTTAAGTCCGTTCTTGGATGCGTGTTCCAGTGCCGCCTTGGCAATGTCCACAGGCTTGTTTTTGTTGCCCATGGAGAACACCGGAATACCTACCCGGTCGCCGTTAATCTGCAGCTGCTCTATGGCAGCCGGCCGGTAGATGTCGCAGGCAGCTAACAGGGGCTTACGTCCCTTTGCCTTCATCTTTGCTGCAATCTTGGCCGTGGTCGTGGTCTTACCCGCGCCCTGGAGACCAGCCATCATGATAATGCTGATTTCGTTGGAGGGCTTTAAGGAAATCTCTGTTGTCTCGGAACCCATGAGCTTTACCAGCTCCTCGGTCACGATTTTGATGACAGTCTGTCCCGGTGTCAGGCTTCCGAATACATCCTCGCCCACCGCCCGTTCCTGAACGGACCCGATAAACTGTTTAACCACACGGAAGCTTACATCTGCTTCCAGAAGCGCCATCTTGACTTCCTTTAACGCGGCTTTTACATCGGCTTCTGAAAGACGGCCTTTACCGCGAAGGTTCTTGAATACATTTTGTAATTTATCGGATAAGCTTTCAAAAGCCATGAAATAATCCTCCTAAGACTGCACTGCATTCAATGAATCACACATCAAAGCGTGCTGGTGATTTCTGCGGACAACCGCCTAATCTGGTCAATGAGTGCCATATCCCTGGTGCGTATGCATTCATCAGAGAGACGCTCCAGCTCGCCGGCTATCTCCTTGACTTTAATGAACTTGGCTACCAGATGAAGCTTGGCCTCATAATCCTTTAGTATCTTGTCGCATCTTTTTATCAAATCGTGGACACCCTGACGGCTGATTCCCTGCTCTCCCGCTATCTCGCTGGGGGAAAGGTCACCGAACACCACGTCCTCGTATATCCTGCGCTGATGTTCTGTCAGCAGTTCTCCATAAAAATCATATAACAAACCCTGTTCCACAATCTTTTCCATTTCAACCACCTGTGCTATCATACACGATAGAAAAAGGATTGTCAAGCATTTTCACTTGACAATCCCAAAAATTATTGATAGTAAACATTTTTGTTTACAGATATCAGCAGTATGGCAGCAATAAAGCATCCTATAATAAGAATTCGGTATATTCCGGAAAAACGGGCGCCAACCTGGCTGTCAATGAGACAGAACAGGATACTGCCAAACATCAGGATGGTGGGAAGCAGCACAAAAAACATGTATTTTCCCTTGGAAACACTGCGGGGAGGCGGTGTGCACCGCACCAGCTTCACAAGAGGAATCCTGCCAAGGCGGAAACAGGGACCGAAGGTAAAGGAAGCCTGATAGGCGATTCCTTCCAGCCGGACCAGGGCATAGGTGAATTCCAGCCGGATCGTCTCATAGTCCAGATTCCTTCTGGCCGCGTAAAGAGCTGTCTCCCGCGCAAAGTCCTCCGGTGTCAGGATTTCCCCCTCAGGTTCAAAATAGATGTACTGGGAGTGGAGTTCCTTCTGAAACATCTTCCAGTCTTTCCTGATATCCTCCAGCCAGGTGGTATTGCCATCTTCACGGCTGAATTCCTCCAGACAGCTTTCCACGATGGAAGGTTTCAGCGTCTGCTGTTCTTCCAGTCTGGAACATATCTGTTCAAGCTTCTTTAACTGTGACATTTCCCCGTCAATCCGGTCCAGACGCATGCGCATCAGATCGCTTACGCTCAGCCGCCCCTCAAAATATCCGCGGATATCCCGGATGGGAATTCCCAGCTGCCGCAGAAAACGGATTTCCAGCAGACGCTGTATATCTTCCTCGCTGTAATCCCTGTACCGGTTTCCCTCTGTGCGCCGGGGCGCTAAAAGTTCCTCGCTTTCATAATAACGTATATTTTTCCGGTCCAGGCCGGTACGGACCTCAGCTTCTTTCATTTTCATAAACTCATCTCCTTTCTGTTTCTGACTTGATTATAAGGTATCCACCAACTGTACAGTCAAGGGGAATGAGTGAATTTTATTTGTTTTATATTGGCACTCCCTGAATCCCGGAAGGAATTAACACAATCAAAAAGGGAAAACAATTCAGTTTTCCCTTTCAAAAACAATGGCATAATTGCTGTTGCTTGTCAATACCCTTTTTTCGCTGGATGGGCTTATAATCTGGACCAGCCGCCATCCCTGGGCAGATTCCTCCCTGATAATATCTTTACACTTCTCAATTGTTTCAGCATTACCACTTTTCAAATCCCCGTCAAATGGAACTTCCACAAAATTATATTCATATTTTCCCATATCCGCAACTCTTTCTCTTTTGATATTTGCACTTATTATAGCGCCGGATATCATAAAGATACTATGGGAATTTATAAAGGGCATATAAAGATTATATATAGATTCAGGAATAGTTCCTATTATCGGTCACAGAGGGGTTTGTAATTCTCTTCCTTCATAATGCTTGTATAGGCAGGGCGGATAATCTTATCCATATTAATCAATTCCTCAATACGATGCGCGCTCCATCCCACGATTCTGGCGATTGCAAAGATGGGCGTGAACATTTCTTCCGGAATATCCAGCATGCTGTATACAAATCCGCTGTAGAAGTCCACATTGGCGCTGACGCCCTTGTAGATTCTGCGTTCCTCGGTGATAACCTTGGGGCCCAGCTCCTCAATCATGGAATAGAGGGCAAATTCCTCCATACGGCCCTTTTCCTCTGAAAGCTGGCGCACAAAGCGTTTGAAAATCTCGGCACGCGGATCTGACTTGGAATACACTGCATGGCCCATTCCATAGATAAGGCCTTTGCGGTCAAATGCCTCTTTGTGAAGCAGTTTCTTCAGATAGGATTCCACCTCATCCCTGTCAGTGACATCCTTTACCTCACTCCTTAAATCCTGCATCATTTCCACTACCTTGATGTTGGCTCCGCCGTGCTTGGGTCCCTTTAAGGAGGCCAGGGCTGCGGAGATGACAGAATATGTATCTGTGCCAGAGGAGGTAACCACATGGGTGGTAAAGGTAGAGTTGTTGCCGCCGCCATGCTCCATATGCAGGATTAACGCCAAATCCAGCACATGGGCTTCCACCTGCGAGTACTTCATGTCGGGCCTCAGAAGGCGGAGCAGATTCTCTGCGGTAGAGAGATTTTCGTCCGGGCGGTGTATGTACATGCTGCCGTCCCTCTCATAATGGTTATAGGCATGGTAGCCGTACACAGCCAGCATGGGCATTACGCTGATGAGCATCATGCACTGTCTGAGTACATTGGGAACCGTAATATCCCAGGCCTTCTCGTCATAGGAAGCCAGGGTGAGAATACTCTTGCTCAGGGATATCATCATATCTTTTGTCGGTGCTTTCATTACTACGTCACGGACAAAATTTGTGGGAAGTGTACGGCTGAATGCCAGGCTTTCTTTAAATTTTGTAAGCTGATCTGCATTAGGAAGTTCTCCGAACAGAAGCAGGTATGCAATTTCTTCAAAACCATATCGGTTTTCTCTCACTACACCGCCAATCAAATCATAGATATTATAACCTCTGTAAAATAGTTTTCCTTCGCAGGGGACCTTTACTCCATCCACTACTTTGTTGGCTTCGATTTTGGACACCTTCGTCAGACCCGCTACCACGCCGTTTCCGTTTTTATCACGGAGCCCCCGCTTCACGTCGTACTTTTCATACAGTTCCAAATCAATCCTCTCATCGCTCAGACAAATGTCTGACCACTGGCTCAAGTTGTCCATAAATTCCTTTGTTTCAATCATGCAAAACCTCTCCTTTCGACTGTTTGATTTTCTCTTATAAAATTCCTCCTGTAAAAGTGGTATTTTTACTATTTTATTCCATTTTAAGATTTTTTGCAAACTTTTTTTACTTTTTTGTATAAATAAAAGTTCAAAACAGGAAGGATTCCTGCTCTATCACCTGTTTTTCAGCGCAGATTTTGTCTATGAGGGGCTGAAGGAGCGGTTCGGCTGTCCGCTGGAGTTTTTCCAGTTTACTGGTTTCTATAGGTTCACCGTAGGCCATATACTGATCATACGTTTGTGTATCCATAAGGTATGGATACAGTTTCGGGAAAATGCGTTTCTTAATATATTGAAATATCTTAACTCCTCCATAATCCAAGTCGCCTGTGTGGAGATAGGCCGTCCCACAGGAAGTATGAATGCCGGACAAAACCCGTTCCAGCTGAATCAGAAACGCACGCTCATCCGGAGAAAAGTATCCGTGTGAATATATGATTAGAGTCCCTTCCTCATAGGGCATGCTTTCATAATTCGCTTTATTTTCCACTGTAATCACCTTTGAAATGGACTGCTCCGGTGGGATAGATGCGCTTCTGAGCGTCTGATTATTAAAGACAAATCCACAGGGAAACAGGGAAAGATTTATCTTGTTTCCTGCCAGTTCAATAATCAGGTTTCCTTTCACGGCTAACTCTTGGGCATAGCCGTTAATCATCAGCTGATCCAGTACCTGCCGGTCATCCATGTCATCATTTACCGTGTCCAGATAAGCCCTCGCAGCAGATAAGACTTTGGATTGCAGATGTTTTTCAAATGCCTTGGATTTACCCAGATATTTTTTACTAAAAATCCTTTTGTAGACTGGTTCCTGTAGACAATCTATGGCCTTGAAACAAGTAAACAGCAGTTCCCGTTTTGGGGTATCCAGTGCTTTGGGAACATCTCCTTTATCCAGACTTTGGAGAAAGGATTGGTAATAGCTGCGTATCCACTGGCTTTGTATCAAAGCAAGCTGTTGGTCCACCTCTTCTTTCAGTTTATTGATACGCTTGAACTTCGGTATTTTTCCCAGTCGTTGGTATATAGTCTCCATCTGTTCCAGGCTGTACCACGCCTTCTCCGCTTCGATACCGTACTGATACCATTTGACCTTCACCAGCCCTTCCATTTCCAGTTCCATAAGCTGGTTCATAAAGTCCCGTTTTCCTGTCTCTTTAAAATCCTGTTCCCTGAATATGACAGAGCGTTTTCCGCTCATACCTTTCTTCCAGTCCACAGTACTCTTCTCGTATTTTTGGATAATACATTCCAGCGGTGCATTCATAAACAGCTTCCCCTCCCTTTTTATAATGACGGTTATTATAACGTATCCGCAAATTCATCCCCATCTTCTATATCCTGCATCAGCTCAACAAAGCGCTCCCGTTCAAATTCCTGGATGGATATGGACTTTTTGTTGGGGTTTGCAAAGACAAAGGTCTTGTCCACGTTTTCCACGTAGTTCTGGATTTTGTCATTGGTGGCGCTGATGATGGCCTGGAACCCAAGGCCGCGGATGAGTTCAATACAGCTGGCCACCTTCTCCCCATCCATCTTGGAAAATGCTTCGTCCAGCACCACCAGACGTATGGTTGGATTGCGCTCCACCTTGGAGGGCAGATTGATGCGGTAGGCCTGGGCAAAGCTGGCCAGAAGAGCCACATACAGCGGGTTCTGGCCTTCTCCGCCTGAATTCTTCTTAATCATTTTGCTCAGCCGTATTTTGATTACCTCGTCTTCATTCTGTATAAGCTGCTGCATGTCAAAGGACAGGTAGGTGCGGTAATCTGAATACTTATCCATATTCCGCCTGGCCTCGTCCATCTGCTCCGGGGTGGCGTTTTCCGGGGGAATGAAAATACTGATGAGTTCATTCATCAAATCCCCATACTGTTTTTCATGCTCTATGGTAAACAGGTCCATCTGGTTTTCATAGGAATAATTGAGGTCGGCCGGATTGATGTCCAGTGAATCATCCATAAACATATCGTAGAAACGCCCGTCAGGTCCTTTGTTGCGGCCGATAACAAACTGGTATTTGTCCTTTCCGAAATCCAGGCGGCTGATGATGCGGTTCAGCTCATCCTTGCGTATCAGGGCCTCCCGGATTGCGCTGCGGATTTTATACATAAAGTCATCCCGGAAATGTTCTACCGCGGATTTGGCCTGCTGCGTGGCTTTCTGCTTGTATTCTTCCAGATTATCGCATTTCAGGTCGCTTAAAAGGCGGTCATAGGCAGCGTTATCTCTGGCGTTTACCGTGAAATTGCGGTTGGGGTAAGTCCTGATATAGCTGGTCCTGACGGCCAGAAGCTCCTGAAAAGCTGCTTCCCTGGCCTCAGACAGTTTGCTGCACCTGGCAATGAAGGTTTCTTTTTCCCTGTCATAGCGCACCGTATCCCTGGAGGGCAGATAGGCTGACAGTTCGTTGTCATAGTCAGGATTCTGCTTTAACTCCCGTTCCTTTGACGTGAGAAGGGACTGGCTGTCAATGGACTTATTCCGGCACCCTTCTATCTCACGCTCTTTGTCACGGATCAGCACATTCAGGCTGTCCCTCTCCCTCTTTTTGCCGTCGCAGAGCGTGATAACCGCCTGGCGGTCCCGTTCTAACTGGTCTACATTTTGCTCCTTTAAAAGCTCCAGCTTCTGTATCAGTTTTTTCTTTTCGCGCTCCTTGGCTTTGTAGCTGTTTATGTCATTCAGCCAGTCCATGTATTCCGTGGGTTCGGCTGAGAGCCAGGGGAGGGCCAGGATTCTAAGGGACTCCCTGGCCGTTTCCTCCAAAGGCTTTTTCTTTTCCTCCAGGCTCGCCAGTTCCTGCTCCAGAAGACGGATACGCCTCCTGACGCTGTCCTTGCCGATATAGGCAAATTTAGTGTAGTTATCCGGGTTGATGTGCTGCAGGCGGAAGGTGTGGTAGAGCATGCAGCCGCTGGTGATGCCGATACGGCATTCCCTTAATTCATCTATGGTATTGCACTTGATGACCTTTCCAAGCAGCAGGTCTATATAAGGTTTTAAGTAGGACTCCCTCACAGTCACTTCCTCTGAGAGGGCGCCTTTTTGTACCTGGGGCTGGTTCTGGGATGCCTTTTCCGTATCCAGCACAGCCACATTGAAGTATTCCTTTTTATCCAGTTCCCCGTAGATTTCCAGGGCGGCTCTGGCGTATTTAGGAGCTACCACCAGATTTAATTTATTGTTTCCCAGATAGCCCTCAACCGCGTTGCGCCACTCATCTCTCTTTACGTCCAGCAGATCAGCCAGCACATGCACATCCACGCTCTTACCAGTTTTCTCCAGAAGGCGGCGCTGGATGTAGCTCCTGGCATTTTCCAGGTATTTGGGATAGGCTTTGCTGCCGGAACGAAGTTTTTCCAGTTCATCTCTTGTCTGCTTTTCCTGCTTTTTGAGCTCTCTGACAGCGGCAGCAGCTTCCTGATGCTGTTTTTCCGTATCTGTACGCATGGATACCATGTTTTTTTTCAGTCGTTCCAATGTCTCCAGGTCAATGGTGCGGTTTTCAAATTCCTCCATATCCCAAAGGGTCTGGTTGGAGGTGATGTCCTCTTCCTCCCAGCGCTTTAAGGCAGTTGCGGTCTGCTGCCACCTGGCTTCGCTTTTTCCCAGCTGTTCCAACAGTTCATTCAGGCTCTTAAGCTGGCTTTTCAGCTCCTCATACCCTGTGGAGGCAATACGGCGCAGCAGCTCGTCGCTCTGCCGGGTCAGCTCGCCAATCTGTTCGTCCACTGAGCTTCTGGCCTGAACCTGCTTTTTCAGGTCCTCTCCTGCCAGCTTTGCCCTGTCAGCCAGGGTACGGACCTCTGACTGAAGCTGCAGAATCTCCAGTTTCTGCACAAAGTAGGAACATTTTTCGATCTGCTGCTCCTTGTCAGCATAGGTTAGGAATCTGTCCTCAATCTGTTTTAAGGATTGGATTTCCGCACATGTGTCCTCTATTTTCTTTCTCATGCGGCCGTACTGCATAACACTTTCCTGCATGTCCTCGATATGGATGTCCTGCTCCATGCAGATGTATTCTTTTACAAAATCCTCCAGTTTGATGTTCATTCTGAATGGGATGGCCCGCTTGAAGAGAAGGGGGAATTTTTCAGAGTCCAGGCCCCCCAGGTAGGAATCGTAGAGTATGCGGCGGAATCGCTCGTTGTGGGAGGTCAGGAAATAATCCTCCCGGCTGTAATTCGCCTGAAGATAGTCTTCTATTTCCACGATGGACATGGTCCGTTTCCCGCCCCTGTAGCCATTGTCCCACATGGGTCCTTTGTGCCAGAAGAAACGGCGGGATATCTCATTGGTGGCTGTCTCCACATCAAAGACAATTCCCACGCACTGGCACTGGCCCGTATCGCTTCGTTTCAGTTCCAACACAATGGTGGAGGAAAAATTCTGGTTGCGCAGATAGGAAAACTCGTTGTTTTCACCGATATTTACCATACCTCTTAAGTATTCAATCAGGCTGCGGTCAGAGTCATCGGCAGCCGCCTTGTTGAAGAAGCCCCTGCCGTCCGTATTGGCATAGAGCACAATCTGCATGGCGTCTATAACCGTGGACTTGCCGCTGCCCGAATGTCCGGTAAAAAAATTAATTTCATCATTAAAGGACAGGGTCCTTTTGGTTATATAGTGCCAGTTATTCAAACATATCCTGGAAAGGGCGAGAAAACGATCGTTTGCTATTTTCTGTTCCATGGTTCTCCTTCCTCAGATGCCATTTCATCCTCTGTCATTTCATCCTCTGTCATTTCATCCTGCGTCATCTCATCCTCCGCCATTCCGTCCTCCGTCATTCCGTCCGTGGCGTCCGGTTCTTCCTCCTCCAAATCAGCTTTCAACTGGACTCCGCTTTCATCCGAATCATCCTCAAAGGAGGAAAGAAGGCAGCGCACATCGTCTCCCATGAGCACCACGTTGATGCAGGGATATATAATCATGCGGCTTTCGCTTTTTAAGTCCTCCAGCAGATCCAAAGGTTCTATAACCTGGTATTTTTTCAGGAGGGTCACTGCCCGGCGGATTTCCGTGGGAGCGGGCTGCTTCTTGAACAGCCTGTAATTGCCCAGCTTTTCGTGGATTTCCCGCAGAGATGTATAGACATTGACACTGGTGGAAACGCTTTCCATCTGTTCATCGTATATCAGCTTCAGCACCAGCAGATACAGGGTGGCCAGGCGGGGCAGCTTGTCTCCCACCACAGTTTCACCCTGGATGTACATGACGCCCATCTGGCTGTTTTCGCGCAGCTCCACTCCGCTGATGGCAAAATAATTCTTCATAAATTCCAGGTGTTTGCTGCATACCCGGTAGTCTCTGTTGTACTGGAATCTTCCGGTGCGCTTGTCATATTTGTGTTCCAGTATAAAGGTCTGGCGCCACAGGAGACGGATGATTTCCGTCACTTCCATCTGCTCCGACTGCATCAGATTGTCGTAGTAAGGAACGCCGTTTCCGGTGTATCCGGCCGCCGGCGCGATGTCTGTCATGCTGTTTTCCAATTCCATGTTATCCACTATCTTGCCCTCCTGACAAATACCAGCCGCGGATAGGTATAGCCTTTGCAGTGCACCATTTCCGAATCTTCCTCTTCCACCTTATAAGGACTCTTTCTCCTGGTGGAATAGTCATAGGCCAGTATCAGTTTTTCAAAGTCCTGGTCCGAATGTATGGTTTGTTCGTCCACCACCATTTTTCCCTCTGTCATGCTGCCTTCTATAAAGGCTTCAATCTCCTTCTGGCTGTAACGGTTCCTGACCTTGTTCAGGTTCAGAACTTCCTCCATGGACAGTTCCTCGGATTCTTCCTCATCCTTTAACTGTTCTGTAAAGTCTGCCTTGGTCTTACGCCGTTTGTACAGGGATTTTTCTGACAATATGGTCATCTGGGACAGGTTCATCCTGGCGCTTACAGATGCCAGCTCCTCTTCCGGGCAGCCGTATTCCGAAAGATGGTTTAAAAGCCTGATTACAAGCCCCTTCATGTTGTCCTCCTGGTTTAACAGGTAGTTGAGGCGTGTGACGGTTGCCTTGACATAACGGGAGTGCTCCTTGTCCATGTTGGAGATGCGGTGTTCTATATCATCGAACCCGCGCTCCAGCTGGTCCAGCTTCTCCACAATATCGTATTCTGTCAGGGGGGCCTTTTTCTGGCCTCTGGCTGAAGCCGCGCTTTTTGCGCACATTTTATTTATCCAGGAACTGTCCTCCCGCATGGCGGCTATCCAGGATTTAATATCTGTCTTGTAGAGATAAAAATTGTCCGAGGTCTTTAATATATGATATTTTTTATTGACGATTTCCGTCACGTATCCTTCCAGGTGCTCCTTTAACAGGGTCCCGTAATTTTTTTGTTCCAGCAGGCTGCCAAAGAACTTATCCATATTGTGCAGCATGTCCTGAAGGGACTTGTTCAGTTTTTTCGTGTTTATGAGAGCCGTATTTAGCAGGCTGACGCTGGAGCGGGGGTCGTTTTTCAGAGAAAATAGAATGGCATAGACATTCTGGATATAAACCTGGGTCTCATCCTCATCATCGCCTAATAAACGTGAAAATGCCTCAATCATCACCGCGGCGTAATCCGGAATGACGATGTTGACCGTCATGCTGGCGTAATCATCCACCTTGCGGAGCCAGCCGGTCCTCAGGAGCCAGTTAAGAACCCTGGTGGCAGGCGGTTCCAGTTCATCCCAGTCATCCTCGGTCTCGTCCTGCCATATGACATATTTTTTCTGGGAGAAATATTCACTTAAAAGCTGGATGCAGACTTCCCTGCTGAGAAAGTAATTGCTGTACTCATACTCCTCGTTGATTTTAAGAAGTGCCTCTATGTAAGTAGACCGGTTGACAGAGCGGAACAGGCTCCAGAACCGGTCTGGTATTTCATTCATCAGTATCATTTACAAACCTCCGTATTTCCCTATCATTATAACAGGAAACACCGGAAGTGACAATCAGAAATCATTGGCCCCGCCATCTCCTGACTCCCGGAGCCAGGCTTTCAGATATCCGAGAAGGACAGGCTGGATGTCAGGATAAGTCCAGTTGGCGGGCGGTTCCCTAAACAGTGCGGTGCGGGCTATCTCATACCCCTCCGGTATGGGGCCCAGCTCTGTAATGTCGCCGTAATAGAGCATTCCGTAGCTTATCCCAGGCGTATCAGGGTCTCCAGCGGTCTCACGGACCGAATATGCGCTTAACGGCGTCAGGGTGAAGCCCACTGCACCGGTCTCTTCGTATAATTCCCTGCAGGCCGTGTGTTCTATCTTTTCCCCTGCTTCCCTGCGGCCTCCGGGACACTCGTAGGTATCCCGATCCCTGTGCTGGCAGAACAGCCATTTCCCCTGGTATCTGGACAGGATGACTGCAAACTTCAGCAGGGAATCATCCACTGTGTTGTGAAATTCGACGCTTATCATGTGGTATCCTCCTTATCAGGAATGTACGGCGTGTGTGATTGGGATTGTTATAATGCTTAAACAGCCAGTCTCCCGGCAAAGGTTTTCATTCGTTATCATGGTCCAGTCCAAGGTAAAGAAGCAGTCCTATGGAAAAAAACAGGATATGGGGGATAACGGAAAAGGACATGCGCCAAATCCACAGGGGGGCTCCCGGGAATAACGGAAGGGGGACAAACAGCCACAGCATACAGAGCATGTAGAGTGCAGCTGTCAGCCCTCCCACTACAAGGAGTTTTTTTCTCATGCCGGATTCAGCTATCCGTACAGTGCCTGCCACATTCAGCACATGCATCAGGCTGACAGCAAATCCCACACTTATAAGAGGCATGACGGATGTCTGCAGCAGGATATAAGGCATGGAATTGTATGTCCTGGTTTTTAGCACATCCAGATGCCGTCCTAACGCTGTCAGAATGAGGTATGAGGCCAGGGTCAGGATGCCCCAGAACACGGCCTTTTTCAGGTGACGTTTTCTGACGGCAGACCTAATCTCCTCATCTGCACCGGCTGGCATCTGACCGTATATGACTACAAGAATATCTGTTCCGAAGGCACTTGCCAGGGCTTCCAGCATATCCAGATCCGGCTGGCTCCTGCCTGTTTCCCAATTGGATACGGCCTGCCGGGTGACGTGAAGCTTTTGGGCCAGCTGTTCCTGGGACATCCCCTGTTCCTTTCTCAATTTTACAATATTCTTTCCTACTGTATTTTTCATAGCGGTACCTCCGGGAACCATTTTATAATAGTCTTTGTTCTGAATTCATATTATCTGCTCTTGGTTCCGGTGTCACGCAATAATCTGTTGCACCCTTATAATATAAGGCTTTTTCCATGCCCGGTTGAATATTATTTTAAATGCTCCTCGTATGACAGCATCCGTTCCTCGTAGCCGTCCAGTTTCCAGTCCAGCCTTGCCAGGACTTGGTTCAGCTCATTGATTCGGGCCGCAATCTGTTCCCGCTGTTCCAGAAGGAGATTCTTTCTGGCCTGGATGGTGGAAGCTCCCTGATGGAACAATGTCACATATTCCAGCAATGTCTCCACGGAAACCCCTGCGCTGCGCATGCACTTGATATACTCCACCCAATGGCAGTCATCCTCGGAATAATTGCGGATGCCGCCGGACGTGCGGCCCACATGGGGAAGAAGGCCGATCCGTTCATAGTAGCGCAGTGTATCGGCCGATATGTCATATTGTCTGCTGACTTCTGCAATAGTCAAACCTTCATCAACTCCTTTACCCTGTAATCTTGTATGAATCAATTTTTGTATGAATCAATACATCTGAGCTCATATCTGCGGCTGCCAAGGCCAAGAGAATGGGCTGCCTCCACCGTGTGTATCCCGTTCCGGGATTCTATGCGCTCTATAAGGGCAGCCTTTCCGTCATCCTCAGAAGCGTATACTGCATCCACACACGCCTGGTCCAGGGCCACAGGATCTGCGGATGCGAAAATACCGATGTCCCCCATCTCCGGGTCATGGGGATGGGCGTCGCAGTCGCAGTCCACGGACAGACGGTTGGCCACATTGATGTACACTATATTTTCACGGCCCATGTAGTCCATGACGGAGCGATCCGCGTCCGCCATGGATTCCAGGAATGAATCGTGGTCCGCTGTAAATACATCCTCAAACCGGGTGCTGGTGCCGGAAGAGTGAATCCATATTTTGCCGTAAGAGGATGCAAGCCCAATGGACATGTTCTTTAAAGCCCCGCCAAAGCCTCCCATGGCATGGCCTTTGAAATGAGAAAGCATGAGCATGGAATCATAGTTTTGAAGATGGGATCCCACATAATTTTCCGTCAGATGATGACCGCCTGTTACCGGAAGGGGCATATGGCCCTCTTCGTCCAGGATATCACAGGGAGCAATGGCTGTGAACCCATGGTCCCGCATGGTCTCCCAGTGAGCTTTGGAAGTGTTCCTTCTTCCCTCATAGGCAGTATTGCACTCCACAATGGTGCCCTTAAGTTCCTGTACAAGGTTCCTGATAAGCTCCGGCTGCAGGAAATTGCGGCCGCCCGGCTCCCCTGTGGAGATCTTTACCGCTGCGCTGCCGGGTAGTGAGACACCCAATGCGCGGTAAATCCGGACCAGGCTTTCCGGCGTGATTTCCCTTGTCATGTAAACGATAGACATATTGATTGTCCTCCTTGAAATGTTGTTGTTAAGCTGTAATGAGAGTCTACAACTTAAAGTCAACTCCAAGTCAAGAGAAAATGAGGAAAATTGACCTAAAATGTAATATTAACTTCTTGTTTCACCAACTAAATTCGTGATTGACGATTTCAGTCTTACACAGAATGTGATATGATTCTCTTGGTAAGTGGATTCCTCCATTAGGAGGATTATTATGCCTAAGAAAAAAGAATATGATCACAAGCACCTTTCAACCAGCCAGCGCATTCACATCGAAAAAGGATTAAATGACGGTTTGTCCTTTGCTGCTATTGCAAGAAAACTAGATAAGCATCCCAGCACCATTGCAAAGGAAGTTAAAAAATACCGGACGCTTCAGCCTCGCGAGAAAGACCCGAAGAAGCCGGCCAGGTGTGCCCTCTTCAAAGAGTGCACCCTGCGTTTCCTTTGCGATAAAAAAGACTGTGTAAAGATGTGTAAGAGCTGCTATGATGTAAAGCTGCAGGTTTCAAAATGCAGCTATCTGTGTTCTGAATACCGGGAGCCTCAATGTGCCTCTATATCTAAAGCACCTTTTGTGTGCAATCACTGCGCAAGGCAGCGGACCTGCAATAAGGAAAAAGCCTACTACATTGCCCAGAATGCAGATCAATCCTCTCAGGAGCTGCTTGTATCATGCAGGCAGGGGATTAACCAGGCTCCTGCCGATATCGCAATGCTTGATACGCTTATCTCACCATTGCTTGCCCAGGGACAGTCACTGGCGCACATTTATGCCTTTCACGGACACGAGATTCCTTGTTCCAGAAAGACGCTCTACAATTATATCGATCAGGGTGTTTTTACTGCTAAAAACATCGATTTACGCCGCAAGGTACGTTACAAATGCAAGCCAAGAAAAACTGGTACAAGGGTCAGCCTGGCTGCAAAAGAATTCCGTATAGGACGAACCTACGAGGATTTTCAAAAATTCATTCAGGAAAATCCTGATATTCCAGTTGTCGAACTTGATACCGTAGAAGGCGGCCGGGATAACAGCACGCAGGCTTTCCTTACCATCTTTTTCCGGAACTGTTCCCTTATGCTTATTTTTGTGCTGCAAGAGAAATCACAGGACCAGGTCATAAAAGTTTTCGACTATTTGACAGAAAAACTCGGTATTAAGGTTTTTCAGGAACTGTTCCCTGTAATCTTGACTGATAATGGTGTGGAATTTCAATTTCCAGAACGATTGGAGTGTGATAAAAATGGTGAAATTCGCACCAAAATCTTTTACTGCAATCCGAACTCTTCCTGGCAAAAAGGACGTATCGAGAAAAATCATGAATACATCCGATATGTGATTCCCAAAAGCCAGAGTCTGGATCACTATAAGCAGAGAGATGCCTGCGTACTTATGAATCATATCAACAGTGAAGCCAGAGACAGCCTGAACGGCTGCACTCCATTCAGGCTGTCTAAGATGCTTTTAAATAACAGGTTACACAGACTTTTATGTCTCCAGGAAATACCTGGCGACCAAGTCCACTTAAAACCATCGTTACTTAAAAAATAGAATTAGAATCAAGACGGAATCCACTGCCGAATTTAATCCTACAAAAATTTGGCATGTGGAATTCTAGTCTTGCACACTTACCCAGATGCCTGTTTGCCATGCTTGCACACATGAAAACAGGCCCCTGTAAGGTCATTGTAACTCTATTTTTGTCACTCGTAAACCGAAATGAAGCGAATTAGGTGCTGCAAAATCAATGTTTTGTAGAAATCACGAATTCACTCTGTAATTTTACCATGAGGAAAATTGAAAAATTAAGCGTAAAATGCTGTTATATATCCAAAATATTCTCAAATGCCGTGAAGAGCAATCGAATCCAACAATCATCCCCCGCCCTTTTCAATGTCCCTGATATGGAATCTCACCACATCTGCTCCGCTGGAATCCGAATCGCGTATGACATCAATGGCTGCTTCCAGACGGACATCCTGCTCCAGGTATTGAGGGGTTGTCATTCCTTCTATTATAAAACCAGGAGTAAATGCCATTGTCACGGGCTGATTCGGATTAAAGGCCACAAAATCCGTATAAATGACATCCCGGATGCGGCTGCTGTCCAGGTCCTCTAAGGGTAAGGATACGATTTTTTCCGACTCATCGTAGAATGTGACCATGTTTTTCTCCTTGTCGAGTTTATAGGACAGGCGCCGGTCCAGCTGTTTTTCATAGTCCTCTTCCCGGAATTCATATGGTTCCAGATGTCCTGTGTCATATCGCAGAAAGGCATAAAATTGCTCTCTGGACAGGGAAGTGCCAGTCATGGTATGAAAGGAGGCTTTCAATATGCCGTTCTCCTGGTCCCATCCCATTTTAGGAAGAATCAACCGGGGAGAAGTATAGGGAATGGAGGGAAATGAATTCATGTTGCCCTCCCAGTCCGTGATGTAAATACCGTCGTAATGTCCTGCCGGCCCTGCATAGCCGTAGAGACGGAATTTGTTCTGGGAAAGGGCTGATAAAAATACTATTCCCTGCGCATCAGGCGCCTTTCCAAGTTCTTCTAAGGATACAGGCTGAATCTCCTTCTGCGCAAAGGCTTCCTCTGTTTTCCAGAATCCTTCCTCCGCCCTGCCTGTCACTGCGGCTGTATCCCTGTCCTCTGTTTTACCGGTTTTATCCTGTCCCTGTCCAGACAAGGTGCCGGAAACTTCATCGGGTTTACCTGATGCTTCCGTCTCCCCTCCTGTTGTTTCCGATGATTTCCCGCTGCCGGTTACCACCCTGATGCCATAGATACGGTTATCATAATCACTCATATGGACGAAACCGTCAATGGGATCCATGGCTGTGATATCGAGAGTATCCTTTTCCGTACCCGTAAGCATAATCCAGTGCACGGCCCCGCTTTTACGCTTTACCTTTACAATGGGATACATTTTTTCATCCAGCAGGCGGTTGATGCTCTCGCTGGTGGTACCGCAGTCCAGGCGGACTCTGGCATAGGGCAATGCCTGTTCCAGTTCCTTCCACACAATGGCTCCGCGGTCATTATAAACCTTATTTTCATTGAAAATCTGATTCAGTTCCCCCGGCGAAAAACTGTGCACTCCCTGAGCGGTCAGGGATGCAGCGATGCAGCTGGTCAGACATCCGGAACTTCCCATGGTGTCCTTTGAACTGCCCAGAGGATTGCTGCTCCAGCGCGTATCATGCTGGGAATACGAGGTATAGATTTTATTATCCACAGCAGCTTCGTGGTAATCCATCCCGGCTATAACGCTGCCAGTCTCCCTGTGCCTTGTCATGAATACAGCCAGGACGGCAGCTAAAACCAGAATGCCGGCCAGGGCTGACACAATCATGTATCTGCCCTTTCCCGGCTTATGAGGTTTGTTGCTGTTTGGTTCTGTATCCTGTCTGTCCTCCTGGTTTTGTCCGTTTTTTTCTTTTGTTGTTGGTTCCATATAAAATGTTTGCTCCTCCTTACCTGCCCCTTTATCTGTTTCCAAACCGGGATAATCCCGCCAACGGCCTTTGTCAAAAGTATAGCAGGAGAAGCAAGAAAAGTCTTTGGGCACTCCTTACGATTTATTACGATTCCCGTACCAGTTTTCCCACTGTTCACGGCTCCCGCAATACACATTCATATCAATGAATGTCTCCTCTCCCTCATATCCCCCAAGACGCTGGCGGTTGGTATACTGCCACAGCAGCCATGGTTCCCCCTCGGTGCGGGGCTTTGTTTTTACGTTGCGAATCCAGAGCGGATACCGGTCAAACCTTCCGCGGATGTACAGGTTCCAGGATTCCTCCGTGGCATAGATTATAGGGACTATCCCATACTGTGCTTCCAGTCCTTCCAGCAAGGCCCCAAGCTCCTGCTCCACCTCCGCCGGATTTGGAGGATTGGCAGCCTTGTCACCGTAAAACTCCACATCAACTGCCGGCGGAAGCATCCCTTCCCTGCCAGGCAGACATTGGATGAAATGCGCCAGCTGGTCCTTCCCGCTGCTGTCAAAACTGAAAAAATGGTATGCTCCCACAGCCAGGCCGGACAGGGCCGATTCTGACCAATTCTGAGAAAATTTCTCATCCACATGGGAACTGCCCTCTGTGGCTTTGATGTAAGCAAAATCAATATCCTGCTGTCCCAGCACATTCCAGTCAATTTCGCCCTGGTAATGGGACACATCCACCCCCCGTACCGGATAACGTGTTTTTGAAGGATTGTTTAAGAGAATCCGTCCACTCCATATCAGATAAGCCATGATACCGGCAGCAAAAACCGTCATGACAACGAGAGCGGCCAGTATGCGGAGCCATTTGTATCTGTGTTTCATGTGAAGTCCTGCTTTCCTGAACCCCAATCCGTATTGCTGAAGCTGTTTCAGTAAGATATCAGAGGGTTCATCTTTTATCATTATGCATTACCTGTCCTGGCTTTTCAAGTAAAATGAACATAGAAATTGAACGGTTTTCCAAAAAATCCGCTGCCGGCATCTTCGGATGGGTTCTGTTTAAAACACAATAAAAGGATGCATGTTCTCTTTACAGAGTTTGCATCCTTTTATTGCAGATAAACAATGCGGCGGTCACACCCTCTACGCAGTCACACCCTTGCCTGGAGCTGCCTTATCTGCCTCTGTATCCTTATCCAAAAGCTTGCGGATGCCCTCAAAGGCAACAATCACGCCCAGAATCAGAAGAAGAACTGCGAACACCAGCTGAAGCGCGTTGCCGAATACAAACTGGCTTGACAGGGCCGATATAAGGTCCTTGATTTTAAGGCTCAGGGCCGTAAAGGTGACGCCAAGCATGATAACCATGGGCCCCCAGAGCATGACGCCCTGTCTGTGTGTTTTTTTCAGGAATACGGCGCAGGCAATCAGGGCCAGCGCGGAAAGCAGCTGGTTGGCAGAGCCGAACAGAGGCCAGATGCTCGCGTAACCTGCCCTGGATAATGCGTAGCAGAGAGCCAGGGTCAGTATGGTGGAGAAATATTTGTTAGTCAGCACCTTGTTCAGGGAATTCTGCCTTGATGGGTCAATATCGTCGTTGGTAAAAAATTCCTGGAAAGCAATACGTCCCACGCGCGCCACGGAATCCAGGCTGGTCAGGGCAAAGGCTGAAATGGACAGCGTGATCAGTGTATAGCTGATGGAATCAGGCATTCCCAATGTGGTAAGAAACATGGCAATGGCCTTGGCAAATACCTGTGGAGGTGTTCCGGTTGGAAGGCCTTCACTGGTAGCCAACGCACCGACAGCAATCAGCGCGGTAATGGCCAAAAGACTTTCTAACAGCATGGCGCCAAAGGATACCGGCAGCATGTTCTTTTCATTTTTAATCTGCTTGCTGGCTGTTCCGGAGGATACCAGCGCATGGAAGCCGGATACGGCACCGCAGGCAATTGTAACGAACAGGGTTGGAAACAAATAGGAAATATTTCCCTTTGCATCTGTAAACACAAATGATGTAAAGGAGGGAAGGTTGATGGCCGGATTATAAACACATATTCCCAGAACCGCACCGATAATCATGGCCAGCAGCAGGTAGCTGTTCAGATAATCCCTGGGCTGAAGCAGAGCCCATACAGGAGTCACGCAGGCAACAATCACATACAGGAATACGAAAATGAGCCATGCGCTCTGGGGCACATAGACGGGAAATGCCAGTCCAAGGGCGACAGCCAGCACAAGAAGTCCGATGGCAACCAGGGTATTTATCAGCTTGCTGCATTTTCCATACTTCAGGAAGCATCCCAGTACCACTGCAAATGCAATGAATAAAAGAGATGTGGTGGCAACGGCTCCGTTAGCAGCGATTCTCTCGCCTGTGGCTGCATCAAAACCATTGAATGTGCCTGCCACAATGTCAGCAAAGGCCGCCACTACCAGGATGGAGAACAGCCAGGTGAATAAAAGGAACAGCCTTTTGCCGAGCTTGCCGATATAAACCTCGATTATGTAGCCAATGGAACGTCCCTTGTTCTTGACGGAAGCATACATGGCGGCAAAGTCCTGAACCGCGCCGAAGAATACGCCTCCCAGAAGAATCCACAGCATAACGGGCAGCCAGCCAAACATAGCGGCCTGGATGGGGCCGTTGATGGGGCCTGCTCCTGCAATGGAGGCAAACTGGTGGCCGAATACCACGTTGGTATCAGCCGGCACATAGTCCACACCGTCCTCCATCTCATAGGCCGGGGTCTTTGCATCGGGGTCAACACCCCATTTCTTTGCCAGATATCTGCCGTAAATCAGATAGGCACCGCCTAATACCACTACGGCTAAAAGCATCATAACTAAACCATTCATCATCAAGTCTCCTCACGTATATAAAGTAGGTTTCAAAGAGTTTGTCCGGGAAATGCCTCTGCATCCTGCTTAAGCTCCCTGCACTGAAAAGAACAATAACCGGCCCTGTAAAAAGAAAAGGTCCCTGCACCTTGCGATGCAGAGACGAATCAATCCGCGTTACCACTCTGTTTGCCGCCCCGTAAAAGGACAGCCCCTTAAGTTCCTGCTGCTCTCAGTCAGCCGGAATCTTTGTTAACGGAAAGAAACCCGTCCATCCCTACTGGCCTTTCTCTCGGGAAAGGGGTTCAGAACAGAAGCTGTTGGGTGAGGCCATGATTCCTCTCGCGCGCCCTTCCACCAGCCGGGCTGCTCTCTGTGCCGGAATCTGAAACCATGACATGTCCCAGTCATTGCTTTTCTCTAGTATCAAACTCTTGATGTCAAGAAGTTTACCACTTTAACACAGAGAAATCAATGATATTTTAACACTTTTTTTATACTTTATTTATATATTTTTCATAACTACAGGTTATACGGATGCAGAACCTTCCGCTTCGCGGGATATGGCGTCATCTGCAATGGCCTGCACCAGCCCCTGTATATGGTATGTTCCGGCAGTGATATCTGCCTTTATTCCATGTTTTTTTAACTCCCCTGCCGTTATGTCCCCGATGCATACCAGCCTGGTCTGTCCTGTCCTTTGTCCGGGATTTATATTCAGGCCGCTTGAAAGATAAGCCCTTACACCGGACGCGCTGGCAAAGGTGATATAGTCAAATCCCTCTTCCGCCTGCCTCTGTTCACTCACCAGCCTGCCTTCCACCTGGTAAAGAACAATGTCATCGTAAACAAGTCCGGCTTTTTCCAGTATACTGGTCAGTACAGGTGATCCGCCTCTGGAGCGGGCAATGAGGATGCGGTCGCTGTCTGTAAGGATGGATGCCAGTCCCCGGGCCAGTGCCTCGGCACAGAAGGAATCCGGCATATAGTCTGCATGGAAACCGAAGTTTGCCAGTTCCCTGCCGGTGCCGTCGCCGATAACGGCAAATTTTATATGACCCAGCAAGCGGTAATCCATGCCGGAGTGCTGCATTTCCTGGAAGAACAGGCGCACACCATTGGCGCTGGTAAATATCAGCCAGGTATATGCAGCCAGGTTTCGGTAGGCTTCCTGCATGGCAGGGCATTTTGTATGGGATATCACTTTCATCTCCAGGATTGGTAAGACAACCGCTCCCTCCTGTTTAAGGGCATGTCCAAGACTGTCTGTAAAATGCCGTGTGCCAACCATACCGATTCTGTATCCGGCCAGGGGACCAAAAGAACGGCATTTCAAATCGCATTTCATATCAAAGGAGGCTGTTTCGCCCACAACAATAATGGCCGGAGTGCCGATCCCCGCCTCCATTACCTTGGCGTGAATCCCGGAAAGCGGCGCCCGGACTGCCCTCTGGTCCGGCAGGGTGCCGTTTTCAATGACAGCCGCAGGTGTGTCCGGAGCCATTCCTCCCTCAATCAGCCTGGCTGTAATGGCCGGAAGCTGTCCCAGGCCCATTAAGAATACCAGGGTACCCGGCAGGGAACCGTATGTTTCAAACTCAGGAGGGAGACAATCCTCTCCGTCCCGGGTGTGGCCTGTAATCACATGGAAGCTTCTGCTTACCCCGCGGTGGGTTACGGGAATCCCGGCGCATTCCGGGACCGCTATGGCGGATGTTACGCCAGGAACGGTTTCGTAGGGAATCCCGTGGGTCTCCAGTGCCTGGATTTCCTCGCCGCCCCGCCCGAACACAAAGGGATCCCCACCCTTTAGCCGGACCACCGTAAGCCCTGAAAGAGCCAGTTCCACCAGAACGGCGTTTATCTCATCCTGTTTCATGGAGTGATGTCCGGCCTGTTTGCCCACATAGATTTTACGGCAGGCGGAGGGCACCCATTCCAGGAATTGTCTGGATGCCAGATGATCATAGACAAGGGCGCCGCAGGAACTAAGAAGCGCCTGGCCTTTCAGGGTCATCAGGGCCGGGTCCCCCGGACCTGCGCCCACCAGATATACCATTCCCTTATTCTCCATATCACATCAATCCTTTCCATGCTTCTGACGCCAGTTTTTCTATATCCCTCCGGGATGTACCGCCGGTCAGGTGAATCCGCTTTACCTCTTCCCTGGGGCTGCTGATGCCCCATACCTCCAACTGCTCGTTTTGAAGGACAGAGTAGATGCCGATGGGCTCATGACATCCCGCATCCAGCTGTTTAAGGACGCTTCTCTCCAGATCCAGGCACAGCCGTCCCTGGGCATGGTCCATGGCCTGGGCGAGACTGTGGGCCGCGGTTCCTGCTTTTGCCTCCACCGCCATCAGTCCCTGGCCTCCTGCCGGTATGAATTCTTCCGGAGCCAGAAACGTATATTCGTAGGTATCCTGTTCCAGCAGTCCCAGCCTTTTTAATCCGGCAGCCGCCAGGATGATACCGTCAAAATTCTCCTCTTCCAGTTTCCTGAGCCGGGTGTGAACATTTCCCCTGAGAGTGCTGCATTCTGCCCCGGCAGCCTCCGGCCACAGTGTTTTGCACATCAACCGGGCCTGAAGCTGCCGCCTTGGACTGGAGGTGCCGATATGGACCACGCTCTCCGGCCGGATCCTATGGCCTCTCATGGTGACCAGCACATCCCTTGGGTCTTCCCGCCCGGATACCGCTGCAATGGTCAGTCCTTGGGCCAGCTCCATGGGAAGGTCCTTGGCGCTGTGGACCGCAAGGTCTATGACGCCTTCCTGTATGGCCTGCTCAAACTCAGATACAAAGACACCCTTGCCCCCGAATTCCTGTAAGGGCTTGTCCAGTATCCGGTCCCCCAGGGTATCCTTTGTTACGATTTCCACCTGTATGCCAGGACAGACCTGCCTTAATTCATCAGCTACAAGCTGTGTCTGAATCAGCGCCAGTGCGCTTTTTCTTGTTCCAATGCGGATGATATCATTCATGTTCCTGTTCCAGCTTTCTGTTTATTATAATTTGCGCCTGTTCCCGTGTGAGACAGCCGTTATGGCTGAGTCCTTCCTCCGCCAGCTCGTAAAACAAGGCTGAACGGACCCTGGGCGAGTCAGGGAACAGGTCTTTGACCGTCTCTCTGTAAGCTCCCAGCCGGGTTGTCAGCTCTCCCAGGCTGTCCGGCATTACGGACCGGATTCTGGCCTTCAGGTACCTGGCTATGACAGGGCTCATGCCGCCGGTGGAAATTCCCACCACCACAGGTCCGTCCCGTACAATGGACGGGAAGATAAAGGAGCATTCCTCCTTTACATCCACCACATTTACAGGAATCCTTTTTGACCTGCACAGTACGGATATTCTGCTGTTAAGGCCAGGCTCAGACGTGGCCGCAATGACAAAGTCGGCTCTATCCAGGTCCCTGTCCTCGAACTCTCTTCTGGTCAGCTTGAGAGTGTCCGTGTATGCGATGTCTTGCGCCATCTCATCCAGGCCAGGGGACATGTCCGGGGATACTACCTCGATGACCGCTCCATAGGGAAGCAGATCATGCACCTTTCTCAGGGCCACGCTTCCACCGCCCGCAATCAGCCATCTCATTCCCTCAATATCTGCAAAAAACGGAAAATATGCCATGAAGTTCGCTCCTCCCATTCTATCCCCGGACAGAGCCGTCCGGGCGAACGTACCGAAAAAGACGCAGACAGCCATTCACAAAACCTCCTGTCTGCGTCTCTTTCCTGCTATTTTTATCTGCAACATGAAGAAAATCAGCGCATGTCATGCTGCTTTCTTCGTTCATCTAACAGACGTTCAAAATCCTCTTCCGTATAACCTATGTCCGCCAGACGCTGTCTGCGCTTTTCCCTGAGGATACGCTGGCGTTCCCGCTCCGCTGCCTGCCGTCTTTTAAACCAGAATACTCCGCCGCCGGCAATCAGCGCCAAGACCAGGACAGCCCCGCCGCCTATGAGCACTGCCCTTGGAAGCTTAAGGCCGGTTTTTCCGTCCTGTCCGTCCTTTTCGGGCTGGCTTTCCTGGGGCGTATCCTCACCAGGCTCGGAGGGAGTTGCGTTAACAGCCTGGACCCTGGAGCTGTAAATCCATGCATCTCCAACTCTCCGCTCATTATAGGTGTAGACCAGCCTGGCCACGGCCTCCTGGGGATGGTCCTCAGGCAAATCCGTCTCCAGCGCCTTGTCCGCATCTGTAAACTGTGCGTCATTAGGTATGGTGATAACCGCCCCGCTTTCAATGGATAGTTCCGATGGATCATATGTCTCCCCGGCAATGGTTACAGGCGTGTCTCCTGTGACATATTCGATTTCATTGTCAGCTATGTTCACATTCTTGAATTTTGCAAAGCAGAAATCCAGAATGGTCTTTGTATCTGAATAATGGGTTTTCTGGGTACTCTTAAGGGTAACTGCTATCTGGCCTCTGCCCTCCCGTCTGGCATAGGTGACAAGGGTCTGTCCTGCCTGGGATGTCCAGCCGGTCTTACCTGCAATGGCATCGGGATAATAGTTGGAATCATCCGACAGCAGCATTTTATGCTCAATGGAAAAAGTCCGCCCATTGGGGTTGTTGGCAGTGGCTGGTATAGTAGAAGTCCTGGCTGAGGCAATCTCCAGCACAGTGGGGTTCTGGAAGCAGGCCCTGGCTATGATGGCCATGTCGTAGGCCGTGGTGCGCTGGGTGTCGTCGTTCAAACCGGATGGATTGGCAAAATGGCTTTCATTACAGCCAAGCTCCGCAATCCGCTGGTTCATCATATCCACAAAAGCCTGTCTGCTTCCCGCCACATACTCTGCCAGAGCATTGGCCGACTGGTTGGACGACTGGAGGAGCATGGCGTAGAGACACTGGCGGACGCTTAATACATCCCCTTCCTCCAGGTTGAACTTGTTGCCGGCCCCGGATTCCACATTGTATATGGCGTCATGGGAAAATGTGACCGGCGCGTCCAGGTCATTGGTATTTTCAATTACCACAAGGGCTGTCAGCAGCTTGGTGATGCTGGCCGGAATCTTCTGCTCATGTATGTTCTGGGCAAACAGCACGGCCCCGGAATCCATATCCATGACAATGCCGGCCTCTGACTGAATCCCTGTGTCTATGGGCCAGTCCGGTTTTGCGAAGGCGGTGATGGTGGCCATTGAAAAGACCATGATTAGACTTGTGATTATGTAGGATATACGACGCATAATTACCTCTTCTTTTTTATCAAAATAAAACAGCCTACCCATGATTATATTTTAATAAAGGGCCGCTGTCAATGAATTAAAATTACTAATTGTATCTCGTTGAGAAACGAATCAGCCATGCAGTGGGAATTGCGGTATACTTTAAATGGCATATCCTGGAAGCAGTGCCATTTTTTTATACATCACTGGAGGTAAAAAAAAGCATCCTTCTGAATCCCTGTATCATCACCGTATACCTGGGCATTGTCCGCTGGATGTCCGGATTTCCGGTTCCGGATTTATAGACACAACCATTGCCAATACAGGAGATGTCACGGTACGCCCATAACATTGGCAACGGCGGCCTTCTGGCTGCCAAATGCGGGGCCATGAGGATTATGCGCTGTATTGTCACCACCGCCATCATGTCCCTGGCAGCCATTCCGGTTCTGATGCTGTCTTTATAGGGATACATACGTTGTTACAATATATCCCCGGAAGATTTTGCAGGCTCAGAAGATTCAGAATTCCCGTCTTCCGCTGCCTCCCCCGGAATATATTCAATATGGTATTTATTCTTTCCGTTTGCCTTTGCTTGATACAAAGCGTGGTCAGCCATCCCAAACATCTCCTCATAGGATATATCGCCGGTCCTGCCCACTGCAATGCCCATGCTGCAGGTGGCATTGAAATCAGGGTTATCCTTTAAAGCCCTATAGACACGGTCCGCAAACCGTGTCAGCTGGTCCGCATCTTTAATCCCGCCCATGAACAGCATGAACTCGTCCCCGCCAATTCGGCCGGCCACATCATCCTGGCGCACACATTTGTGTATGGTATCACCAAAGGCCCTGAGTACCACATCACCAGCCTGATGCCCCCTCTCGTCATTGATGTGTTTAAAGTCATCCAGGTCCAGGATAAACAGGGCACATATGTCCCCTTGTGCATGTTCCAGACAGGCGCGGCACAGCTCCTCCGTGGTGCTTTTGTTTTTCAATCCGGTCAGGGCATCAGTCTGTGCCTTGCGCCTAAGCAGGGTCTGCATGGCAATAGCAGCCTTCAGCTCCTCATTCTTCTTCTGGAGAATCAGATTCTGCAGTTTCTGATGGCGGGCATCGTAACGCATGAACAGGATTCCCACTCCCAGCAGTGAAACCGCTATAACCCCAAAGGCAAAATATAAGGGATAAGTCTGTATGAAGTAGCTGAAGTCCTTGTTTTCCTTGCCTGAAAGCAGGGTTGCATACACAGCCTCATCCATAGCCCCCTCTCCCGCCTTTGCAATGGATTTGGAGAGGACCTGGGCCAGCAGGGGATTGGCACTTTCCGAGACTCCTATGTAAACAGGTGAAACAGCCGTACTGCCGTCCACCACCACAAGATTCATGCCCAGAAGATTCCGGTCCGCCGACAGCTTGATGGAGGATACCATGGCACAGTCGGCATTTCCGTTTTCCACCGCTGTGAGACAGTCTTTAGGGGTATCATAGGTAACAATCTCCCATTTGGGATACTTGTCTTCCAATACCTCCTGCAGGCCGTCCACTTTTTCTACCATTGCAATCCGCTGGTAGGAGGAAAGATTCAGAGGCTCATCCTTTTTACCTACCAGGCTAAAACTGCAGTTATAGTAGGGGATGGTATATTTAAGACTGCCGGACATTCCGCTTCTTTTCTGCTTAAATACACTTAAACGAATCTGGGCATTTTCTCGGAACAATTTATCTGCTGAAGCCTCTTCCGGTTCCAGTGGAATGAACTCAAAATTCAATCCGCTCACCTTGGAAAGGTGCCTCATATAGTCCACGTAAGCGCCCTTGCATGTTTTTTCCTTCTCGTCATACCATTCAAAAGGATAGTCGGACCGGGCTACCAGCACTGATACCGGCCCGGTCTGTTTCACAAACTGGCTCTCCTCCCGGGTAAACTCTGCAAACTGCCGGTCCATCTCATGGTAATATTTTTCATAAAGTCCTGCCGAGTAATAGGGATTATCTATGAAAATCTGCTTCAATGCCTTGTTCAGCCGCACCATCAGCCCGGGCTTATCCACCGACGTGATGAAGTAAGCCGGCATATAGTCAATCTTGGCCAGAAGCTTCTGGTTCATGTTATATTCCATATTGCCGTTGATAATGGCATCCACATCCTCACGCTCCAGGGCCTCCAGTATCTGGGTGCCGGTATCATAGTATACGGCTTCATAGGAAAATCCATGATTCTCTGCATATTCGGCAAATAAATCATTCAGGAAGTTACCCTTAATCATGCCTACCCGTATTCCCTGGAACCCGTGGTAATCATCATAATACAGACGTTCGTCCGACTTGCGCCCAACCAGGGCGGCAAAATCAAAACAGCACTCGTAGCTGCTGAAAAGGAAATCCTCTGCCCGCTCCTCGCTGTATTCAGCAGGGAGCAGTAAATCCAGTTCCCCTCTGCGCAGCATATCCAGGCACTCCCCCCAGGGCGCCTGGATATACTCATATTCCCATCCCGTATATTCTGCTATTTTATTCAGATAATCCGCCCCATATCCTATTGCATAGCCGTCCTGGTCTATCTGGATGAAATCCCCGATATCCACACAGCCTACCCGCACCTTCTCCGCTGCCTGCACAGGCAAGGCTAAAAAAAGGCACAGAAGGAATGATGACATAATCAGGAAAATCCTGTATTTAGCCGCCGCCAACTTCTTCATCCCATCACCCACAGGTTATAATTTGTTTGTTCTAACAATATATTGATTATAACATGCAACTATGGAGGATTCCAGTAGTTCGGCTTAAATTAAGCATTGATTTCTTTCAACTTCCGGAATATGTCTTCCAGCCTGACATATGCGTCACGGTATACTTCCCAATACTTCATATATGTTTCATGATTATTCTGATTAAACTCATTTGTTTCATTTCTTTTAATCATAGCGCCGGCAGCCTCTTCCAGCGTTTTATATAAACCGCAGCCATAGGCAGCCAGGACAGCCGCCCCCATGGCTGCACCGCTGTCATTTTGAACGGTCGACACGGCATGACCATATATGTCGGCTATAATGCCCCTCCACAGACTTCCCTTTGCTCCTCCCCCACAAAGTACGTAATCGTCTAAAGCTATGTCCAGCTCTCTGAGGACAGATATGCCATCCATCAGAGAGTATGCGGCACCCTCCATGACAGAGCGTATGAAGTGGGATCTTGTATGGCAGGAGGAAGCCCCGAGAAAAACACCTTTTGCATCCGGGTTCAAATGGGGAGTTCTGTCTCCCATGAGATAGGGCAGAAATAAAAGTCCCTCTGAACCAGCGGCTATTTGTGATGCCTCCCGGCTCATTTCATCATATACGTCCGTATGATTATTGCGGGCAGTTTCCATCTCAATGCTGCAAAAATTTTCCTTCATCCATTTGAGGGCAAAACCTGATGTAATACTGCATGTTATAACAGCCCATTTTCCCGGGACCGCGCTGCAATAGGTATTTACCCTTCCTTTCCTATCTGTCCTGATACGATCTGTGTTGGTGCAGATGATGCCGGAGGTCCCTATGGAGGTAAAACAGCTGCCTTCACGGATAACGCCTGTCCCAACAGCAGAAACAACGCTGTCCCCGCCACCCGCAATGACCGGTATGCCCTCAGGAATTCCTGTTTCCTGCCGGGCACGGGCCGTAGTCCTTCCTGCAATTTCACCACATTCCAGCAAAGGTCCTGTGATTTTATCGTCCAGATTTAGTTTCCGAAATAATTCCCGGGACCAGGTCCTCTCCGGTACATTTAAAAGCTGCATACTGGAGGCGGATGTGACGTCCGTCACGCACTCCCCCGTCAGCCTGAACCGGATATATTCATGCGGAAGCATGATGTGCCTGCACTGCTCGTAAATATGGGGTTCGTATCTCTTTACCCATAAAAGGAATGATACGCTGGAACCTGAGAGCGCAGGATTGGCTGTGATTGATAACAGTTTTTCCCCTCCAACCATGTTCGTGATTTCAGGCAGTATCTCCTCGCCTCTGCGATCACACCATAGGATGGCCTTCCTAAGAGGGTTAAAGTTCTGGTCCAACATTACCAGGCTTTGAAACTGTCCCGAGACTCCGATGGCCCTGAGCTCCTTCCTGATTTCTCCGGTCAAAACGATCTGCATACTTTTCACTGCTGCATCCCACCAGACAGCAGGATCCTGTTCTGCAAACCCTTCCTGCTCCTGTACTATACCATATTCGATATTACAGTGTTTCAGGATTCTGCCTTCCTGGCTGATTACAATTGTCTTTAAACCCGTGGTTCCAACATCAAACGAAAGAATACAGCCCATATATCATTCCTCCAGAGCGTCTGCTTTTTCAAAATAGTACCGGTATGCCGCATCTTCCATCAAATCATCCCTAAGGTCAGCGCTGCCGGAACGGATAATGGCCGCCATCTCTACAGAACGTTGTATGATGCTGTGTGCTGTTTCCAGGGTCAGGCGGTAGTCCTCTGTCATGAGACCTGCCTTTTCCTTCATGGCATTGCCGTGAGAGTCCCAGACCCACCCGCCGGACCCTATATAGGAGGTATCCGGCGGTATATATACGCAGTTCATCATGGCTGCATGACGCATAATGTCTGCCATGCAAAGTTCTGCGCCGCCGCCGAAGAAATCTCCTCCCTGAGATATGGCGCCGATGGTTTTCATATGACGGGCGCCTCTGATTTCCAGCCCGTAATCCGCGTTGCTTAAACGGTCAAACAGGCATTTCAGCTGCCCCGGTATTCCTGCCACATATACTGGCGTACAGTATAATATGCAGTCCGCCCATTTCCATAACTGGCGGATATCCTCAAAGCCATCCTTTAAGACACATCTCCCTCCGTTTTTATAACAGGCAAGGCAGCCAATACAAGGCTCAACCTTACGGTCTGATAAGCTGATACGTTTTACGTCCACCTCAAATTTCAAGGTCTTTGTATATTCTAATACGGTATCCAGCAAAAATTGGCTGTTTCCCTTTTTTCTTGGACTTGCGGATATTGCCAATAAACGAACCGGCTTCACTGTGCCAACCCCTTTCTTTTATGTCATGTGCTTAAATCAGCCAAATCCCCTTCTCCATTACCTTTTTTCCATCCAGATATACAGCCCCCTCATTCCGGGTATCCTTGATGATGTCCCAGTGCAGTGCCGATCTGTCATTTCCCAGGCATTCAGGATACCCCCGACCCAGGGCAAAATGGATGGTTCCGCCTATTTTCTCATCGTAAAGTATATCCCCGCAATATCTGGTTATGCCGTAATTCAGACCTATTCCAAATTCTCCCAAGGTAGACGCCCCCTCATCTGTCCCAAGGATTTCCTTCAGCAGTCCTTCATTGGTCTCAGCAGAACAGTGAATTAGTTTTCCGTCCTTGAAGGTAAGCCGTATCCCTTCAATATAGTTACCTGCATAAGCACCCGGAAACTCAAAATAGATGGTTCCGTTTACACTTTCTTCAATCGGACACGTATAGACCTCACCGTCAGGCATGTTGATGTGACCGTCAGCAACCGCGTAAATCCGGCCGGATGTGGTAAATGTGATATCTGTCTCCCTGCCTGTTACCCGGACGCTGCTGCCGTTCGCCATCAGGTTTTTTACCTTTTGAAGAGCCGCACCTTCTTTTTTCCAATCCACAAGAGTGGCATTGAAATAAAAATCCATTATATCCTCTAATGGCATATGAGACTGCTGTGCAAATGCCTCATTGGGCACCCTTGTAAGAACCCACCTGGTATGGTTTCTTTCAGCCGATACCCGGCCCAGTGAGCGCTTATGTGCCGACAGCATGGCTCCCGGTATATCGCTCCATTCATACGGGTTTCTTGCCCCCCTGAGTCCTATGTAGCAGTCCGCCCATTCCATGCCATTCAGGCACATCTCATTAACCCATTCCACCTGCTCCATGCTGCCGTTAAGCATCAGGTCTTTTTCCAGATAAGCTGACTGATATTCAATAAAGGGGTAGCCGCCTGCCTTGACCGCTTCACGGTAACAGGCCCGTGCCAATGGTTCCGTCTCCACCTCCATCATAGTGATAAGCAACCGTTCCCCTGGTTTGACTCCAATTGAATAATTTACTAAAATTGATGCCAGAGCATCCCAACGTTTATCCATTATTTTTCCCCATCCAATAACCTATATTAGTTTGTCACAGTTTTCTCTCCATGCTTCCAGCTTATGAATCATGCTGGAGCTCATGGTTTCCGGTTTCATCATCAGGCCCACTGCATGGGGAGAAATCAATCCTTTTTCCGTGATGATTCCTGTAACCAGCTTGGCCGGAATCAGTTCAAAACTAATGTTAATAATTTCTGAAATTTCCGGTATATCCATGTCCGTCACTTCACTGGCCGGACGCAGGCTGTCCTTAATTGGGAAACCCAGCAGGGAGAGAGGGTCGAATTTGCTGGTATCTGCAGCCACATAAAAGGGTATTCCAAATTCACTGCAGACCAGGGCGGCCAGATACGATCCTGTTTTTGCATATACCTCCCCGGTAGAAGAAATGGCATCGGCTCCTATGAAAAACATTTTGCTGCCAGGAACTAGTTTGCATAACAGTGCATCACAACCAAAAGTGACCGGAATCCCTAATTCACTGATTTCCTGTAGCGTCCTGTATCCTTCTGAATTAGGCCTTGCCTCAAATGCGGCTGCGGTTATCTCCTTTCCCTCTGTCACTGCATTTTTTAAAATCTCCATGACGGAGCCGCTTGTAGAAAACGTAGCCACTTTATCTCTCCGGGCAATCAGCCGGGAACCTACCTTCCCTATCTTATCCACACATTGGCGCTGCTCCTGCCTGATTTCCTCCAGAAGCTCCAGGAACGCCTCTCTGGGATCGCTGCATTTTTGCGTTCCCACTGCGGATTCTTCCGTAAAGCACATGCAGCGGTTCAGTAGATGAATTAATGGAAGGATGGGCGATGTGACGGCCAGGACACTGTCCACATACCCTTCTATCTCTGTCATAATGTCTTTTGGTTCCGTGGCCCGAATCTCGTTGGCCATGGCTGTGATACCGTCTTCCACCAGCTCCACGCTTCCCCCGTAGGCATCATCCCGTACTCTGTCACAATATTCTTTTAATCTTAACATATTAATCTTCTCCTAATTCCTTTTTTAGCCCTTGATACCTCCCGCGGTCAGTCCTCCTACGATGAACCGCTGAATGGCTATGAACATGATAATCGCAGGAATGGATGCCAGCATAGCTGTTGTCATGAGCCAGCCGTAATCCACGCCAAACTGGGTGACTGCTGATGCAATGACTGCGGTTACAAGCTGCATGTCATTGGAATTCATAAAAGTGGTGGCAAACAAGTATTCATTCCATGTGAGAATGAACACATAAATAGCAGTAGCCGCTAGACCAGGGGTTGCCACCGGCACAATAATTTTCCATATTACAGCTGAGCGTGACAGGCCGTCCACCATGGCGCTCTCTTCCAAGTCCTTAGGCACCCCGTCAATGACTGTCTTAACATTCCAGATAGCAAAGGGCAGATTCATCATGGTATTGGCCAGAATCAACGGGATATATGTGTTATATAATCCGGCTTTTACTGCCATGACATACAGTGCGATTGCTAAGAGCAGGGCCGGAAATGTCCGCAGGTTGACGAGAAAGCTCAGAAGGAATTCCCGCCCCTTAAAATAATATCTGGAAAAACCATATGCAGCCAGCAGCGACAGTATCATAGTAATTACAGTTGCGCCCACAGCAACCACCAACGAATTAAAGAATGGCCGCAGCATGTTCGTATTGCGGAATATATTTGCGTAATTGGACAGCGTCAGCTGTCCGGGAAGCACAGAGTTGGTAAAAGGGTCATTGGATGCCCTGAAGGAAGATATGAGCAGCCACAAATACGGCAGCAAATCTATAAATAACAGGAAGGCCAATGCAGTCCCCACCAGTATCCTCTGTCTCTGTTTCTTTTCATCCATAGCTTTACTCCTCACTCATCATTTTCATTGCCATCGTGGTAAAAATGATGGATATTAGGAAAATCAGCACCCCGACAGCCGAACCTTCCCCGAACCGGAAGTTCTGGAAAGAAGTCCTGTAGGCTAAGGTTGACAGTACCTCCGAAGAATTGAGAGGACCGCCCTTTGTCATAATCCACGTCAGGTCCATATAAGCTGCAGTACTTACAAAGTCAAACACGGCTAAGGTAATAATGTAATTCTTCATCAGCGGAAGGGTGACATCACAAAACTGTCTCCAACCGGAGGCGCCATCCATACGGGCAGCTTCGTATAATCCGTCATCTATGGCCTGCAGTCCGGCCAGAAGAATCAGAAAATAAAACGGTGTGAATTTCCATATATTGGTCAGCGTTACCGTCAGCAACGACAGGGACGGGCTGCCCAGAGGATTGAACGCAATCTTTGGATTAAATGTCCTTAAAATAATTCCCACTGGTCCCACTTTTGGATGAAGCATGACCTGAAACATAATGGCCACCACGGAGGGTGATATGGCCCATGGTATAAGGAACAGGGAACGGCCGATTGTAAGGGTTCTTCTCTTTAGAACCTTATTGTTGAGGAGTGCTGCCATGAACAAACCGATTATGATATGGAATGCAGTTGCAAAAAAGGAATACATCAGTGTGTTTGACAGTATTTTAAAAAAATTTCTGGAAGAGAATACGGTCGTATAGTTTTTCAGGCCGATAAATTGCGGTTCCAGTCCAAGTCCCTTTCCCTCTGTGAAAAGACTTAAATAGATGACATATCCGGCAGGATAGATTACCATGATGCCAAAGAACAGAATACCCGGCAAAATGAATAAGACTCCCCTGCTGAATTTCAGGTTTCCAATTTTTATATAATCCATTGCACGCCTCTCTGTTTTAGAAAAACCTGCAAAGATTTGCAGGTTTTAACCTATTATTTCCATATCAAGTCAGCTGCGCCCGGGTCATATTTTTCCAATATTTCATTCCACTCTTCAGCTGCCGCATCCAATGCTTCCTTAGGGCTCATCTCCCCAATATAAGCTGCCTGCAGATAATTTCTCATAATCTGGTTTAATGCGATTGACTCCGGATAATGATTGGCCGGTATGATATATTCATTGTCCTGCATAGCCAGTTCTTTCATCACCTGCCAGTCCCTGTCTTCTGCATAATAGGGATCATCCCATGCGCTGTAAACAGGCGGTGCGTTTCCGGTTCCCTTATTCCATTTAAGCAGGACTTCGTCCGAGGTCATAAATTCAATAAATTTCCAAGCTTCGTCCTTGTGTTTTGATATGGATGACATGCCAAGGGAGGTTCCTCCGGAAAGATTACCAAAGGTTTTCGCGGTTGTCATGGGCAGAACACAGATATTCTCTTCAGGATAAGTATTCCTCATCGTCGAGAGCATCCATGGGCCGTCTGTCCACATGCATAAGGTGTGTGCAATCTGCATGTCCTGAAGCATGTTCAGATCTGTAGTGGTTATACCGGGAGGAATCAGATCATCCTGAATCAGGGAACACACATACTCCAGTGCCTCCACACCTTCCGGACCGTTGAACACAGCCTTACCGTTTTCAATTATTTTTCCTCCGGCCTGGAACAGGAAGGGCCAGAACTGCCACTCAGTGCCATTGGTGTTGCCGCCCACGATGCCGATACCATATGTTCCGGCATCCGGATCCCTTAAAGCCTCTGCATATTCACGGAAGGTATCCCAATTCCATTCCTCTCCGAACTTGGGAATCTCAAGACCTGCCGCGTCCAGCATATCCTTATTTGCAAACCAGGAATCAGGACCCGCTCTGAAAGGGACTGCATATAAGTTTCCATCGTATGTATCCATCTCACGGCATGATTTTACAAAGCGGTTCAGATAGTCTGTCTCATCTACATAGCTGCCAAGCAATGGTTCAAGCATTCCATTGGCCGCTGCGTCCGGGGACCAGAAAGTCATGATGACATCCGGCGGATTTCCTGCATTATGTGACAAAGCGAGCTTGTTATAACATTCCTCTGTCGGAACATCGTCTGCCTGGACCTTGATTCCTGGATTTTGCGCTTCAAACTCTTTTATGAGTTCATCCTCAACCTCTGTGTTTCCGGCCTGCCGCATATAGACAATGGTTACTTCCGCCTCGTCCGCTTCTTTTTTCGTCTGTTCCTCAGTCTCAGTTTTGGAACTGCTTTCAGCTGGACGTTCCGAAGTTCCTCCGTTTTGGCATCCGAACAATGATAACGCCATTCCCATTGAGAGCATAACTGCTAAAATTTTTTTCATATAACCCTCCTTTGCTGACCCCATAAGTCTTTTGATTCATTGGCTTCTCCTGCTTTTATTCCTGTCCCCTGAATTTCTTCACTATACTCATGAATTCCCTGACCCGTTTCTCGTCCACCCCATTTTCAAACTTTCCATCCACCTTAAATGTAGTCCCTACAACTGCACCATCTGCCACAGACAGCTGTGCTTCAATTGTATCGGGCCTGCATCCGGTATTTGCCAGAACTACTGTATCCGGCACTGTATCCTTTACTCTCTTCAGTATCTGGGAATTGGTCTCGGACCCGGCTGTAAGACCTGAAACGCACAGCGCATCTGCTTTGCAGTTAAACACGGTGGATTTGGCAATTTCCACAATGTCTCTGTCTGCCAGGTATTTTGCCGCTTCCGGAAGGATGTTGAATATCAGTTTGACATTCCCCGCATCAATACTTTTCCTGTGCCTGGCCACCCTTCCAAAGTCCGTATTCCACATACCGAAATCGCTGGCATACACCCCTGAGTAAATTTCACGTACAAAATCAGCGCCGCATGCTTTTGCCAGATCCAGTGTCTTTTCTCCATCCCACAGTACGTTAACCCCAAAAGGAATCTTGATATAGCGTTTCAGTTCCCCAATGGCAGTTGCCATGGATGCCACTGTAATCGTATCCACCTTGGTCATATAGGGGAGACTGAATTCATTTGAAAACATGACAGAATCGACCCCACCGTTCTGCAACGCAATTAAATCGTCATACATTTTTTTTATGACCCAATCCATCCCCTTCTGTCCATCGTACCCGGGATCCCCGGGCATGGCCTGCATGTGGCACATGGCAATGATTGCTTTTTCTGTACCAATCACCTCTTTTAACCAACTCATTTACCTTCTCCTGCTCCCTTCTGCTTATTTATTGCAAATCTTGACCTTGTATACCCCTATACTAAAATCAAGTTTGTTATCTGGTTAATGGACTTTTCCATCCCGCTGTCCAGTCCGTTGTCAGTAACGATATAGTCCGCTTCATCTAAATCAAACACCTTGGATAATGCCGTCTTGCCAAATTTACTATGGTCTGAAGCTAAAACTGTCATCCGAGCGGCCTGTGCCGCCAAACGCTTTATAACAGCTTCGTCAAAATTAGAATCGGATAATCCAAAGTCCACATCCACCGCATCGCAGCCCAGAATACTGATGTCCACCTTTATATTCCTCAGGAAATCCTCTGCAAGCCTTCCTGTCATCAGGTTGTAATCAAACCGTCTCTCTCCTCCTGTTACTATCAGGCTGCTGGTAGGATGGATGGGAAGGAACTGTGCAATATACAGATTGCTGGTTATGATGGTAAGATTCTCAAGACTTGCTATTTCCCGTGCCACAAAGTATACAGTGGTCCCGGAGCCCAGATAGACATTGTCTCCATCCTTGACCATCTTAGCGACTTCCTTTGCAATCCGTGTCTTTTCTTCCCGTCTCAGCTCCATCTTAGTGTCATATGTATATTCGATAATTTTTTCCTGAGGCTGTACAGCCCCGCCATGAGTGCGCTCGATCTCTCCCGCCTCTGCCAAATTATCCAGGTCACGCCTTACCGTTGCCTCTGATACCTCCAGATAGGATGCCAGTTCCTTAATATTGGCTCCCTCCTGTTTCCTTATATAGTCCAGAATCATCTGTTGTCTTTGTGCAGGAATTTGCAAACTTCTCATCTCATCATCCCTATCTTTCTTATTTGTTATCTTATTTATATCATATTACTGCATAAATTTCAACATATATTGAAATATTTTGTAATTATTTTTAAAATTAATTGCAAAATCTTTCAAAAGTATTTGCCGTAGTTTGTTATTCCACTTTTCAGCTATACTTCCATAACCTTTATAGCGCAAAAAAAGGCAGAAGGCCGAAAGGCCTGTCTGCCGGTTAAGGAAGTTCATAATGGTTTCATAGATCAGGAGCAGGTTAATAGAACAATATTAAAAAAGCACAAATCAGTCCAGACGCGCCTTCAAAAGCTCCAGCCCTGCCAGTATCACACCGCCCAGTAAGAAAAACAGAATGCTGAAGGTGGACGGACTCATGGGCGCTCTGGGCACATCCAGGGTGGTTGGCCCCATGGTGATGGCATAGAGGGAACCCGTCATCAGGCCGATGATGGTGTAAATGGTCTGGGAACGGTACCGCTCCAGGCACATCTTGATGATTTTAATGATTCCCACAATCCCTGTGACGACGCCCAGACCAAATACCATCAGGATGGGGAAATAGTCCATATTCATGTGCAGGAATTCCTTCACAGCACCTATGATGGGCACATAGAGCCCGAATATGAGAAGAAGTGTGGAACCTGAGATGCCCGGCAGCACCATGGCCGTAATGGCAATCATGGCTGTGAAGAATACATACACCACCAGCCCCAGTGACAGATGCTCCACCGATACACTGATCCCCTCGCCGCCGGAGGGATTAAAATAGGTGATGCAAAATACCAGCAGAACTCCTATAAGGGTGAATACAATATTTCCGTACCTGTCTTTAAGAACTTCTTTTTCCTCACGGATCACCATGGGAATGGCGAATAAAGTCAGTCCAAGAAACAGGGAGCTGATCCGGTAGATGTGAACCTCAAAAAGGCTGGACAGAATCAGAACCGACATGCAGAAGCCGATGACCCATCCCACTCCCAGCTTTACCAGAAACAAAAAGGCAGCCTTCCTTCTGCCGTTGTCCCGGCCCATAAGGTCGTTCAGGGATTCAATAAATGTATCATAAAAACCCAGTAAAAAAGCAATGGTTCCTCCGGATACCCCCGGAACGCTGTCCGCCAGAGCCATGCAGAAACCTCTTATTCCATTTAAAAGCACGTATCTTTCCTCCTGTCATTTTACTGCCTTCCGGCCGCACCGGATGTCAGCATGTTTTTCTCTGAATCATTATACAGGAATTGACAGAAAATTCAAGCACGGTTTTTCATTGACGTTTCTGTGATCTTATATTTTCTTCCTTCCCTTTAATTTGTTCCTGTGGTATCATAGTAATAATTTAAATTGTGAAAGGAAGGGAAATCCCATGTATGAATTGATTCAGGCCGGTCCCAGAAGTTTCTATATTAACAGTCCGGTCAAAATAGGTGTGTATCTCATTGATGATGAGAAAGTCTGTCTGATTGACAGCGGCAATGATAAGGATGCCGGACGCAAGGTGCGCCAGATTCTGGAACGGGAGGAATGGTCGCTCCACGCCATCATCAACACCCATTCCAATGCGGACCACATCGGCGGCAATAAATATCTGATGCAGCAGACCGGATGCAGGATTTATGCCAGCAGCATGGAAGCTGCGTTTACCAGACATCCCATACTGGAACCGGCCTTTCTCTACGGCGGCTATCCGTTTAAAGACCTGCGCCATAAGTTCCTGATGGCACAGGAAAGCGATGTCAGCGATGTGTCCCGGCTGTCAGAGGACCAGCTGCTAAAAGACCTGGAACTGATTCCCCTTCCCGGCCATTTTTTCCAGATGATAGGCATTCGCACCCCGGATGACACCGTGTTCCTGGCCGACTGTCTCAGCAGCCGCGCCACCCTGGAAAAATACAGGGTCTCCTTTATCTACGATGTGGCAGCCTATCTGGAAACCTTGGATAAGGTGGCATCCATGAAGGCAAACCTGTTTGTACCGGCCCACGCGGAAGTCTCTTACAACGTGGCAGCCCTGGCTTCCTATAACAGGGACTGCGTCATGGAGATAAAGGAACTGCTTCTGGAGCTGTGCCGCGTCCCCAGGACCTTTGAAACACTTCTTAAGGAAGTCTTTGACCACTATGGGCTGGTCATGACCTTCCAGCAGCATGTGCTGGTGGGAAGTACGATACGTTCCTACCTGTCCTGGCTTAAGGATATGGGTGAAATGGAGGCTTACATAGAAGAAAACTGCCTGTATTGGAGAAGCTGACAGGCAGCCCCGGTTTCACAGGTACTCCTAGTATCACAGGCAGGCTCTATATAAGGTCCATGAAGCTCAGCTGCTCTCCCGCTCCCTTGTCCTCGAATTTCTGAAGATAGGCAAAGAGCTTATTGATATCAGTTTCCATCTGCCGTTCTCTGCAAAGGCGCTTAAAAAACGCCATAAGCTCTTTTTTGCGGGGGCTTCCCACCTCATAGGCATTTCCGTACATATCCATGTACTGTTTTTTCAGGCCCGGATAATGTTCATCCAGCCTGCTGTAAAAATATTGTCTGTCTCCATCCCTTAAGGTCACTCCAATGTCAAAGGCCAGGATGCCGTGGACCCTGGCCCTCTCCCCGTACTCGATGATACCCTGAATGTTTTCCTCGGTGTCGTTGATGAAGGGAAGGATGGGACACATCCAGATAATGGCGGGAATCCCCTCATCCCGCATGATCTCCAGCACCTGGGCCCTGCGGCTGGTGGTGCATACATGGGGTTCAATTATCCTGCACTGGTCTTCAGCGCAGGTGGTCAGGGTCATCTGGACCACGCACCTTGTCTTTTGGTTGATTCGCTTAAGCAGGTCCAGATCCCGCAGAATCAGGTCTGATTTCGTCAATATAGAGACTCCGAACCCATAATGTTCAATGATTTCCAGACATTTCCTGGTAAGCCCCAGGCTGCGTTCCGCCGGCATATATGGGTCGCACATGGCCCCTGTGCCAATCATACACCGCTTTCTCCTGCGTCTTAAGGCCTGCTCCAGCAGCTCCGGGCCGTTTATCTTTACCTCAATGTCCTCAAATGCATGGTCCATGCCGTAGCAGGTGCTTCTGGAATCACAGTAAATGCATCCGTGGCTGCACCCCCGGTAGAGATTCATCCCATTCCTGGCCGACAATATGGATTTGGCTTTTACTTCATGCATTTTTGCATTCCTCTCCCTGATGTCACCACACTGTGACCAGTCCGATTTGTTCCTGTATCAGTTCCTTTGCACGGTTGAAACGCTCCAGATATGTGCCTCCGATACAGTGGTACTCCACCCTGTACCGGTCTAACAGTTCTTTAATCCGAAGGCTGCATCCCTCCCTGTCCTGCCGTATCTTTTCATTGCGTGTCCCGTCCTGGATAAATTCCACATCCGGTTCCAGAAACAGCACAAGATCCCAGCGGTCTGTCTCATGAATGGCTTCAGCCAGCTTCGTACACACCGTCAGCTCCTTTTGCTTATCTCCTAAAAGAAAATGACTGTAAAACAAGGTGGTTACGGCGTCTGTGTCCACAAACAGGATTCGGTTGCTGTGTTTGGCAGCCTCCATCACATTGATTTTCTGGCGCAGCAGGTTTTCGTACAGATCCTCCGCTATCATCAGATCTTCCCCACCCGCATAATCGCAGGTATCCCTGCCGGCCTCACTGACATAGTTGGTATTATAGGCCAGGGCCAGATTCCGGACCAGGGTGCTCTTTCCCGTGCTCTCGCTCCCCAGAACCAGCACACGCCGGGCATAGTAATCCCGGCACACAGAGGGAATGTAATCCCAGTGTCCCAGCGCCCAGGCGCGGATGTCCGTGGAGCACACCGGCACCTCGCTCCGGTCAAAGTAAATCACCTGGCTCTCAGGTCCGTACAGAGCCTCGAACCGGCCTGTTCCCAGATAATCTGTCCCGCAGAACACAGCGTCAATAGGCTTTCCTATGACTGCCTTTATATCCCTGGCTCCCTGTTCCCAGTACCCCGGTGTATCATATTCCTCCTTGGTAAGGGCCTGGTCCTCCACCATCCGTATCATTACATTGGGAAGATGTCTGGTACTGTTTAAAATCCACCGGTAGCGCATCTCCTTTGAGGTGGACTCCCGTCCCCGGCACCAGCTGATAACCACATAGAGCTCCCTGCACATGGCGGCTGCCCGGATGATATCGTGGATATGTCCTGTGTGCAGGGGGTCAAAGGATCCCCCGAACATTCCCGTCTTATACTTCATTGACATGTTCCCCGCTTTCCCTGAACCATTTTACAAACATAAACATGGCGTTTAACAGATAGATGCACCACATCAGTAAGGTGGCGATATCGGTCCCGCCCTTCTGATAATCCGCAAACCACATGAATACAGTCACCACATCCACCACAATCCATACTATCCACTGCTCCATAAGGCGCCTGACGCTGAGAAGCATGGCCAGCACAGACAGGCAGGTGCTCATGCTGTCGATAAAGGGGAGGTTTCCGCCTAATCGTTTCAATACCAGCCCGTAGCCGCAGATGGAGACAGCGGACAAAACCAGAAGTAGTATCTGTCTTGAAACGGTAAGCCTGGTTTTCTCCACTTCCTTTGTCTTACCGTCCATGTGTTTTTTCCACATGAACCATCCCACAAACTGCATAGGGACATAGTAGCAGGCATTCAGCATGACTTCTCCGTAATATCTGGCCCCAAATGCAATCCAGGCATAGAGAACTGTATTCACCAGTCCGAACAGATAGCAGCTCATCTTGCCCTTTCCGGTCAGTATGACGCAGATCACACCGGTGAGGGCCATGGTAATGCCCAGAACGTCGTCACCCCAGTGTATGGACAGGGCCGTGATGATGGTGCAGGCAGCTGCCAGCCATATAATCTCCCAGGCCTTCCAGCCTGACAACTCATGTTTCAGAAATCTTCCCATCCCCGTTCCCCTTCTTGTATGTTTTTAGCGGCCGCAGCCCTTTACAGGCCACGCATCCTATATAGATCAGTCCCATATATCCCACAAAGGGATAAAATACATTGATTAAGCGGCTGAATGGAAGCATTCCCAGCAGGAACGCAAATACAGCCACCGCCGCTGCGGCCATCCTGTTTCTGCCGGGCGCAGAGAATGAGAAACGGCTGCAGACCGTCCACATCATGGTGGAGCAGGAGGAAAACATACCCAGGACAAGGACAACGGAAAAAACAGCGCCCAGCACATTGGAAATATGTCTGGCCAGATACAGAGTGGGAACCGCCAGGGACGCGGCATCCTTTGAGTGAAGCAGGATGGCGGTATTCATGATGGCAATGGCCAGTATCATAGTTAAGGCGCCCCATACAGCCCCCCATTTGGCTTCCTTCCTGCTGCGGGCCGTCATCCCCAGAGCCGTAAAATAGGTGCTGCCGCTGAGAAAGTTCAGGGATATGTAAAGGACAGAGCTGATAAGCCAGTTAGGCGCTGACCGTGACGCCCCCAGCACAGTCTCATACTGGCGGATATGGGAGAGATTTGCGGCGCCGCGGATTACGGTTGCTAACCCCACCATAAGGGTGAACGCGATTATGACAGGGCCGATGGTGGATACAATACGTACCATTTTTTCAAATCCGGTCAGATACGCACACAGGACCATGACCGCCATTATCATGGAACCCAGATATCTGTTTATTCCGTAATACTCTGAAATCGTGGCCCCTGCTCCTGAAATCAGTACAGCCATAATCATGAGCAGCGTGACTGGAATCAGCCATGAATAAAACCTTCCCACATTTTTTCCGCAGAAAAAAGTGAAGTGATTAAAATTCACCTCTTCCCTGTGGGCATATCCTGTGGTAAGCAATACCTGGCCCAAAAATAAAAAGCCAAGGAGATTCAGCAGCACCACACCATAACTGTAGTATCCGTAACTGGTAAAGAACTGAAGTATCTCCTGACCTGTAGCAAAGCCTGAACCGATAAGCCAGGCAATAAAAGCTCCTGCAAACGTAACCACATTTCGGATGCTGCACCTGCTGCCCTTTCCCTTCATTCCTGTTCCCCCTGTATCCGCACCTGATTTTGTTATATTATAGCAGAAGGCACATAAAAAATATAGCATTGAATACCATAATTCATATTCAATGCCATATTTATCTACTATTTCATCTCAGATTATAATTTCTGTTCTTTTACTCTCCCTGGAGCGCGTCATACCCCTGCTCTCCGGTACGGACCTTCACTACATTTTCCACTTCGTACACAAAAATCTTCCCGTCTCCGATATTGCCTGTGTAAAGAGCTTTCCTGGCTGTCTCTAATACATCCTCCACCGGTACCTTACTCACCACCACTTCCAGCTTCATCTTCGGAAGAAGGGCTGCTTCCTCCACCTTTATGCCGCGGTAGTAATTTACATGGCCTTTTTGCGTTCCGCAGCCCATGACCTGCGTGATGGTCATACCGGTAACTCCCAGCTCCGTCAGCGCATCCTTAAGGGCGGTGAACCTGGACTGGTTGAATATCACCACCACCTTGGACAGCTTGACACTAGCGGATACCGGCTTTGCCGAAGGGTAATGCTCCACCGGAACTGCCTTTTCAACAGGGACACCTGTATCTGCTGCTCCTTCCTTTGCTTTTCCCATAAATACCATTGGCATGAAATCCGCATAGGAGCTGGCCAGATTGTGTTCCGTTACATCCAGTCCCTTTGTCTCCTCCTCTTCACTGGCCCTGAGACCAATGGTATGCTTCAGCACACGAAAGGTGATAATCATGGTCACGCTTACCCAAAGGATAACGGAAACAACACCTAAAAGCTGTATTCCCAGGAAGGAGAAACCGCCTCCGTATGCAAGGCCTCCATCCACCGCAAAGACGCCGGTGAGAAGGGTGCCTGCGGCCCCGCACATGCCATGGACCCCGATGGCACCTACCGGATCGTCTATCTTACACACCTTATCAATGAATTCAATGCCGAATACCACCACAAAGGCTGCTATGAGTCCGATAAAAAACGCGCCCGCCGGGCTGACCATATCACAGCCGGCTGTGATTGCCACCAGACCGGCCAGGGAACCGTTCAATGTCATGGAGATGTCCGGCTTTCTATAGCGCAGCCAGGTGATAATCATGGTGGCTACGGTGGCTGTGGCAGCCGCCAGGTTGGTGGTTACAAAGATATTGCCGGCAGAATATACGGCCGCGTCACTGTCCATGGCTACGGTGGAGCATCCGTTAAAACCGAACCAGCAGAACCACAGGATGAACACGCCAAGGGCGCCAAGGGTAAGGCTGTGGCCCAGAATCGCGTTTGGCTTTCCGTCCTCAGTGTACTTTCCCATACGCGGTCCCAGTACCCTGGCTCCAATCAGGGCCGCAGCCCCGCCGCACATATGGACGGCTGTGGAGCCCGCGAAATCATGAAATCCCATCTGGGCCAGCCAACCGCCGCCCCAAATCCAGTGTCCCGACACAGGATAAACCACTGCGCTGATGACAGCGCTGTAGATACAGTAAGAAATAAATTTGGTGCGCTCCGCCATGGCACCTGATACGATGGTTGCTGCCGTGGCACAGAACACAGTCTGGAAAATCAGATAGGCGGGAAGGGGAACGCCGGCCGGAAGGATTCCGGAATAATCTCCCCGCACCAGCGGATCAAATCCTCCAATAAAAGCCCCCGCTCCTCCGAACATGATGCCGAAGCCTGTAAGCCAGAACAAAGGGGTACCAATGGCAAAATCCATCAGGTTCTTCATGATAATGTTGCCTGCGTTCTTCGCTCTTGTAAAGCCGGTTTCCACCATGGCAAAGCCTGCCTGCATGAAGAAAACCAGGGCCGCGCCTAACAGGACCCAAATTGTGTTTACCGCTGAAAATTCCATCATACATTCCTCCTTGAGGTTTTATTTTGGTTGGGAATGCGCATTCATGGGGGAATACGCAAAAAGAGGTGCATTGCCCGCCCGGTACCTGGCTGCGGCAATACACCTCTTTGTGTATCTGTTATCTGCGCAGAAAATAGAGAAAGCGCCGGATGTCTAAGCACCGGCGCTTTTCTTTATGTGGCTTATTATAGTTTACACTTTACGAAAAGTCAATGACTAATCAGATTTATTTTTAACCCCGGCTCACAGCCTTCCATCTGGCTTTCTGGCCTTCAAACTGCTCGTTCAGCCAGTCCACTCCCTTTGCAATGCCGTCCGCGTCAAAGGACAGGATTTGCTGTTCCTTTTCTTCTTCCGGAGTAGCATCATAGCCATAGGGCTCAGGCCAAATGGTAACACCCAGGCGGGGGCCGTCCTCACCTTCCAAATCCAGCTTCTCCATACGAAAACGCATGCCGTTGTGGCTTCCTGTAAACTTCTCCTTTTTCAGGAAATTAACCGGCATAAAATCCCTTAACTCCAGCATATGCTATCCTCTTTTAAACTACTTTTCATACTGGCTCAGCTCCACCAGGTTCATGGTCAGATCCGTGATGGTTTCATCGTCCACCTGGGCTGCCGTATAGAGTGTGTACTTGGTGCTTCCCCACTCCCATGAAGCCAGGCGGCCGCCGCTGTCCGTGGTCTTAATCAGGACCTCCAGGCTGGTTTCACCGTAATCATAGTTCTGTGCAATAGCCTCATCCTTAAATCGCTCGAAAATTCCCGCAAAGTCCTCTGCCGTATCCGAGGCCCTGTAGGTGTATGCCACACCGTCCAAAGTGAACTGGGCATCCGCTACCTCCTGGTTGATAATGAAAAAGCTGGTATCCTCAGCCCCCTCCGGCAGCACCATATGGACGCCAATGGCCTCAAAGGCCAGGACATCCTCTACCTCCACCATGGGATTGGGCAGTTCCTGGTTCCCGGCTTCCGGCTCTGTTGCTGTTTCTGCCGGAGCGGATGTCTCTGCCTCAGACGTCTTAGCAGGCTCCTTTTTGCTCCCGCATCCTGCGGCCAGCAGGGCCGTAAGCGCTATTGCCAGCAGAATACCCTTTCTGCCCATAAACCTTTTGATTCGATTCATGTAATTCCTCCTTCCATCCGTCCATGCACAGGTCACTGCCCTTTCTGCATGGGAGCCACCGTCTCACAATATTCCTGCAGCGCCTTGTGAAGCTGCCCCTGTGAAGTCTCGTCGCACAGCACCACTATCTTGTCACCTGCCCTGAGCACGGTATCTCCTCTGGGCACAAACTCGGCCTCCCCGCGCATAAGGGATACCACCAGAGAGGTCCTTGGCCAGGCGATGGCTGAAACCTTCTTTCCCTCAGCTGCGCTTCCGTGGTAAATCATACCTTCCACCAGCACCTTTTCCCCTGTGAGCGTGACCTTTTTGTCCGGGTTCTGCTTTGCCAGAAGGCGGTGCAGAAGCTGGTCGTACACCGGTGCGCAGTGAACCATATCCGGAACCAGATAGGCTGCCAGTGAAACCATGGACAAGGTCAGCAGATGAGAAAAAGATCCTGTCATCTCACTAATCAGTATGATGCCTGTAATCGGTGCCCGCACAATGGCGGAGAAATAGCCCGCCATGCCCAGGATAATGAAATTCCCCACCAGGCCGCTCAGAGAGGGGCTGACAAGAAGGGCCGCATTGTAATATATGCTTCCTATGATGGCCCCCATCACCAGCAGGGGCAGGAAGATGCCTCCCGGAGCTCCGGATCCGAAGCTTATCATGCTGAAGGTGAATTTGACCACCAGCAGCAGACACAGCGCCCCAAGCGCCATCTCACCCGTGGACAGCTCCTCCACCAGGGCATGGCCTCCGCCCAGCACGCTGCGGTATGTAAACCCAAACACACCTGCCAGCAGAAAGGGGATCAGAAGCTTCACCGTGCCCCAGGGGATTTTTCCGTACAAGTCCTGGGTTTTAGACAGGGTGGTATTATAAACCACGCCCATGGCTCCCATGAGCACACCCAGAACCAGCACATGTCCGTAGGTGCCAAGGGGCATCATATGGGTGATGTGAAAGGAAAATACCGGCGTAAGGCCGAATACATTCCTGGATACAAAATCCGAAGTAATGGATGCCGCCATGGAGGAAAGGAGAAGCTCCGGTGAAAAGTGCTTATGTACCTCCTCCAAAGAAAACAGTATGCCTGCAATGGGCGCATTAAAGGCGGCCGACAATCCGGCGCTGGCTCCGCAGGTAATCAGAAGTTTTTCCTCTGTTTTCACACGCTTGGCGGCTCTTGAGAACCCCTTTGCTGTCATGGCTCCCAGCTGAATGCTGGGGCCCTCGCGTCCCAGGGACAATCCGCATCCCAGGGATATAATGCCCCCGCCCAGCTTGGCAAGCAGCACACGCCACCATTTTTCGTCAATTTCCCCGATGATTTCTCCTTCAATCTGGGGAATGCCGCTGCCTGATATCAGGGAATCCCATTTAAGGAGAAGGGACACCACACACGCGGCAACGGCCAGAATCAGAATCCATACCGGCACAAACCAGGTATGGCTCTTACCATAGTCCAGTATCATGTTCAGCAGTATATCCGCGGAACCGATGAGATAGCGGAAGGCCACCACCACGGCGCCTGCCAGGGCTCCCACCACTACCCCCTCTAAAATCAACTCATAACGAAAACTCCGGTAACGGTTAATGGTATGAGTAACCGTATGTTCTTCCGGCTGCATAACGTTTCCCCCTGTATCCTTCTGGCCTGATGCCTACATCTCACTGTAGGTGCCCTTGAATTTTACAAGCTTGGGACGGTAGCCCGCGCTGGTAAGGGCAGATACAATCTGATTCTTATGTTCTGTGCCGAACGCCTCCATGGTGATGCGCAGCTCCACGGCAGCATTTCGGTTGATGCTGATGAACTGGTTGTGCTCCAGCTTGATGATATTGCCCTGCTCCTTTGCAAGAAGGGCGGATACCCTGGCCAGCTCTCCCGGCTTGTCAGGAAGCAGCACGGACACGGTAAACACACGGTCCCTCTCAATCAGACCGTGCTGCACGATGGAGGACATGGTGATGACGTCCATATTGCCGCCGCTTAAGATAGATACAATCTTCTTTTTCTGTACGTTCAGATGCTTTAAGGCCGCCACGGTCAGAAGGCCGGAATTCTCCACAACCATCTTGTGGTTTTCTACCATGTCAAGGAAAGCCACAATCAGCTCGCTGTCCTCGATGGTGATGATGCTGTCCACATTTTCCTGTATGTAAGGGAACAGCTTTTCGCCGGGACGCTTCACCGCCGTGCCGTCCGCAATGGTGTTCACCTGGGGAAGTCCCACCACCTTTCCCTCCTTAAGGGATACCTGCATGCAGTTGGCGCCTGCCGGCTCCACGCCAATAACCTTAATCTTCGGGTTCAAAAGCTTGGCCAGTGTGGAAACGCCGGTACAGAGACCGCCTCCGCCGATGGGAACCAGGATATAGTCCACCGTGGGAAGCTCCTTGATGATTTCCATGGCAATGGTGCCCTGTCCCGTAGCCACGTCCAGGTCGTCAAAAGGATGTACAAAGGTATATCCGAACTCCTCCGCCAGCTTATAGGCGTGATCGCAGGCCTCATCGAACACATCCCCCTCCAGCACCACGTCGGCGCCGTAGCTCTTGGTGCGGTTCACCTTCATAAGAGGCGTGGTGGTGGGCATGACAACAGTTGCCTTTACGCCGGCCAGCTTGGCTGCGTAGGCCACGCCCTGGGCATGGTTGCCGGCTGATGCAGTAATCAGTCCTTTGGACTTCTCCTCCTCGGTCAGGGTGTGTATCTTATAGTAGGCTCCCCTCACCTTATAGGCGCCCGTGTACTGCATGTTCTCCGGCTTGAAAAATACCTTGTTTCCTGTCTGGGCAGAGAAATACTCACTGTATACCAGTTTTGTCTCTGTGGTCACATCTTTCACAAGCTCGGAGGCCTCTTCAAATCTTTCCAGTGTCAGTTCTTCCATATCTTGGTCCTTCTTTCCCTTACTTTTATCCTATACTATAGCACGTCAATGTATTAAATTCAAGATGGATTCTCCTCTGCCTGCTTCTGCACATGGAACAGGGCATTGACAAAGTCATCTGCATTGAATTTCTGCAAATCGTCTATCTTCTCCCCGATTCCAATATATTTTACAGGAATTCCCAGTTCGGACTGAATGGCCACGGCAATGCCTCCTTTGGCTGTGCCGTCCAGCTTGGTCAGGATAATGCCTGTGATGTCGGCAACCTCCATGAACTGGCGGGCCTGGGCCAGGGCATTCTGTCCCGTGGTGCCGTCTAACACCACCAGAGTCTCTCTGTAGGCATCCGGATACTCCTTGTCAATGATGCGGTTGATTTTCTTAAGCTCTTCCATCAGATTCTTTTTATTGTGAAGCCTTCCGGCCGTATCACAGATAAGCACGTCCGCCTTCCTGGACTTGGCTGCCGCCACTGCGTCGTAGATAACAGCCGCCGGGTCGGATCCCTCCTGCTGCGCAATCAGCTCCACGCCGGCCCTTGATGCCCATTCGGTCAGCTGCTCAATGGCAGCCGCCCGGAAGGTATCTGCAGCCGCCAGTATGACCCTGCGCCCGTCGTCCTTAAGCTGTCCGGCCAGCTTGCCCACAGACGTGGTCTTGCCCACTCCGTTGACGCCGATAACCAGAACCACGGACTTCCTGTGCTCAAATTCGTATGCGTTTTCCCCTAAGTCCATCTGCTCCTTGATGCTGTTGATCAAAAGCTCCTTGCACTCCTCCGGTTCCCGGATATGCTGCTCCTTCACCTTCTTGCGCAAATCCTCCACAATGGACATGGTGGTCTGGATTCCCAAATCTCCCATGATAAGGGTCTCCTCTATCTCCTCATAGAAATCATCGTCAATGGCGGAAAAACCACTGAAAATGGAGTCTATCCCTGACACGATATTGCTGCGGGTCTTGGCCAGGCCCTCTACCAGGCGCCCGAAAAAGCCCTTCCTTCCCTCTGCCATAAATCATTCTCCTTTTTGTGTCTTACATTTAGGTCTTATATACAATAAATATATATATGAATCATCATATCATAACTTTCACTATTTATCCAGTTGCACTATTTATCCAGGTCATCCGCAATGAGGTTCACGCTAACCAGCGTGGATACGCCCTTTTCCTGCATGGTGATGCCGTAGAGGCGGTCCGCTGAGACCATGGTGCCTCTTCTGTGGGTGATGACAATGAACTGGGTATTCCTGGTCAGCTTGTGAAGGTATCCCGCGAAGCGGTCCACATTGGAATCATCCAGGGCCGCCTCAATCTCATCCAGAAGACAGAAGGGGGACGGCTTTAGGTTCTGGATGGCAAACAGCAGGGAAATGGCTGTAAGGGCCTTTTCACCGCCTGAGAGCTGCATCATATTCTGCAGCTTCTTACCGGGGGGCTGGGCAATGATCTGTATGCCTGCCTCCAGGATATCCTCGTCCTCCATCAGTTCCAGTGTGCCCCGTCCGCCTCCGAACAATTCCTTAAAGACCTTGTCGAATTCAGCCCGGATTTCACCGAACTTTTCTTCAAACTGGCGCCGCATCCCGGTATCCAGTTCCTCGATGATTTTCTCCAGCTCGGCCTGGGCAGTGACCAGGTCCTCATGCTGGGTGCGCATAAACTCGTAGCGCTCCGATACCTCTTTGTAATCCTCGATGGCGTTGACATTGATGTTGCCCAGTCCCTTTATCCTGGATTTCAATTCGTCTATGAGCTTCTTTACCTCAGGGACGGACTGGTATTCCTCTCTCTTAAGCTCCAGGGCCGTGGAATAAGTCATCTCATATTCAGACCACATATAGGCAGTGGACGCCTCCAGTTTTTCCTCCAGCTTTTCCCTCTGGGCCTGGATGCGGAACATATCCTTGTCCAGCTCTGCCAGGCGGGCGGTCAGTTCCTCCCGCTTTGCCAGAAACGCCTTCTGCCTGGAGGACATCTCCTCCTTCTCGGACTCATGGCCAGCCATCACCTGTTCCAGCTCCTTCATATGCACCATGGCATTCTGAATCAGTTCTCCCAGATGGGCAATCTCCCGGCGTTTGCCCTCAATCACCTGTTCGGAATTTCCCGTGCCTTCGGCCAGTGAGTCAAACTCCTCCGTAAGCTTCTCTATTTCTCCGGACACACGGTCTGCATTTTCGCGGATAAAGTCCTGTTTCTGGCGCAGGTTGGCTGCCTCCATCTGAAGGGCCGACAGGGCCGCAGCGCAGGTCTCCCGCTCTTTTCTGGAGGTCTCCAGAAGAACCGTCTTGTCCTCGATCTCCTGGTTGGCCTGGGTGCTCACCTGCTCCAGCTCCCTGGAGTCCTGGGTGAGGGCTGTGCGGCTCTCATTGATTTCCTTTACCTGCTCTTCCAGCTGGCCGTGCTCGCGCACCAGGTCCGTGGATGACTCCGCTATCTCCGCTTTCTTGTCCTCCAGCTGGGATATGTTCATGCGGATGGTATTCTCCCGGATGGCCATGGACTGCATGTCGGCGCGCAGCTTCTCCAGTTCTCCCTTTTTCTCCTGGGCCATGGATTCTTCCAGGTTAAGCTCCTTTTGAATCTTCTCCACCTGGACCAGGGCCTTGCTGCAGGTATTCTCTAACTCCTCAATCTCCCTGCGCCGCCCCAGCAGGTTGCTGGAATTCTTAAAGGCGCCGCCCGTCATGGAACCGCCGGCGCTTAAGAGCTCGCCCTCCAGGGTGACGATGCGGAGACTGTATTTATACTTTCTGGCCAGGGCAATGGCATTGTCGATGGTATCTGCCACCACCACCCGGCCTAACAGATACCTGGCCAGGCCTTCATACCGTGAATCCACCTGGACCAGATCGCTGGCCAGCCCCAGAACCCCTTTCTCCTTCAGGGCGGCCGGCTGGGAAAATGTCTGTTTGCCGTTAATGCTGGTTAACGGCAGGAAGGTTGCCCTGCCGTATTTATTCTTCTTCAGATATTCAATCAGCTGTTTGGCCGTTGCCTCTGAATCCGTCACAATGTTCTGGATGCTTCCGCCCAGGGCTGTCTCGATGGCCGTCTCATACTTCTGGCTGGTGGTGATGATATCCGCCACCACCCCATGTATGCCGTGTACCCGATCGCGCACCTCCATGACCCTGCGGATGCTGTTGCCGTAGCCGTCATAGCGTTCCGCCAGGTTTTTAAGAGATTCCAGCTTGGTGTAGGCCATATGGTATTCCTGCTGGGTATCGTTTAAATTCCGGTTCAGGCGGTGGGATTCCTGCTCAGCCTTAAGAAGGGCGTCCTCGGCTTCCTGAGCCGCGAACTGTTTTTTCTCCAGCTCCTCATTCAGCTGGTCCAACAAAGCTCGTTCCCTGCCGATAAGCTCGTCCTGCACCGACTCGTCGCTCTTGAATCTGAGAAGCTTTTGGGATACCTCGCTGCGCCGTAAATTCACCTGCTCCAGCATAGTCTCATACCGCTGCTGTCTGGCAGTCAGGGAGGCTCTCTCGTTGAGGGCCTGAATGATACTTGCCTTTGCCCCTTCAATGGCTTCCTCCAGCCGGCGGATGGACTCGTCCTGGTCCCCAAGACGGGCTCCGGCTTCCTCCTGGCGCTTTACAGCATCCCTCACCTGGTCGCCCATGGCCTTTCGTTCTTCTCTATAGGAGGCCAGCTGCTGATTCTTGGCAGCCAGCTCCTCCTTGATCACGTCCCGTCTGTGCTCCAGATGCTCCTGGTTCATCTCCTCCGTATGTATCTGTTCCTTCAGAACATTAATCTGGCCTTCCAGATTCCCCTTCAGCACAGTGCCCTGGCTCAGCTCATCCCGGTCAGCTGCCATGCGGCGCTCCAGGTCCGCCAGAGTCTGCTCCAGCTCCTCGTATCCGGCCTTCAGGCGTTCAGACTCCCTGCCCGTGTCCTCCATATCGCCGGAGAGAACCTGATGGCGCTTCTCCACTTCCTCCAGCTGCTTGCCTGTTCCCTCTGTCTCCATGAGGAAGAGGTTGGCATCGCAAATCTTAAGGCTGTCCTTTAACTGAAGATACTCCCTGGCTGCCCTGGACTGACGTTCCAGGGGACCTACCTGCTTCTCCAGCTCAGAGAGGATATCGCTTACACGGACCAGGTTGGCCTGCTCGTCCTCCAGCTTCTTCTGGGCAATGGCCTTGCGGCGCTTAAATTTAACGATACCGGCAGCTTCATCAAAAAGCTCCCGGCGTTCTTCCGGCTTGCCGCTTAATATTCTGTCAATCTGTCCCTGTCCGATGATGGAGTATCCCTCTTTGCCGATACCCGTATCATAAAACAGCTCGTTGATATCCTTAAGTCTGCAGGCGCTGCCGTTTATCATATATTCGCTCTCACCGGAACGGTAGAGTCGGCGGGATACCGTCACCTGGTCATAGTCAATGGCCAGCTGATGATCGCTGTTGTCCAGGGTAATGGCCACGTAGGCAAACCCCTGGGGCTTTCTCATCTCGGTTCCCGCAAAGATGACGTCCTGCATGCTGGCGCCGCGCAGCTGCTTGATGCGCTGTTCGCCCAGCACCCAGCGCACGGCGTCGGCCACATTGCTCTTTCCGCTGCCGTTGGGGCCCACGATGCCGGTGATGCCGTTATGGAATTCAAATACCAGCTTATTGGCAAAAGATTTAAACCCCTGAATCTCAATACTTTTTAAATACATAGTCCACCTGCTTATTCTTCTGCTGCGGCTTCCTGTGCCTTAAGCTTCAGTATGCCGTTATAGGCAGCCACCTGCTCTGCTGCCTTCTTGGTACGTCCCGCGCCGCGGCCCACCTCCTCATCCCCGATTTTGGCGCAGACCTCAAAGGATTTATTGTGATCCGGCCCTTCCTCACGGATGATCTCATAGGACAGGGGCGCCTCCTGGCGGCTCTGCACCATCTCCTGTAAGATAGTCTTGCTATCATAAAAGAGCTGCTTGTGTTCAATGTCGTTTAAGATAAAACGATGAATGAACTCTTTTGCATTAGCAAAACCACCGTCCAGATAAATCGCGCCAATCAGGGCCTCCATGGCGTCTGACACCACGGAATTGCGGTTCCTGCCGCCGGTGGCGTCCTCACCCTTGCCCAGATACAGGTATTGGCCCAGCTCAATGTCCCCTGCGCAGTAAGCCAGGGTGGGTTCGCACACAATGCTGGCCCTGATTTTCGTCAAATCTCCCTCAGGCAGCCTTTCATACTTGCGGTAGAGGAATTCGCTGGTCACGATTTCCAGGACAGCATCCCCCAAAAACTCCAGGCGCTCATTGCATCTGCTGTGGTCCAGACGGTGTTCGTTGGCATAGGAGCTGTGGGTCAGGGCCTGGGTAAACAGGTTCTTGTTCTTAAACTCGTATGCAATCCTCTCTTCCAGTTCTTTTAAATGACTGTTCATAATGATCCTTCCTTCTTCAAATACACTTTGGGACAGGCCTTTAAAACAAGCCTCCCAAACGCACAAAAAGGGCTGTGCTTACAGCCCCTGTGCCTGTCCGTTAGTTTAAAGCGTTCTTAATCTGCTCTACTGCATCGCCTACTGTCACAATCTGTTCTGCAGCCTCATTTGGAATCTCTATGTCGAATTCCTCTTCAATTCCCATGATAATCTGGAAAATGTCCAGTGAATCCGCACCCAGGTCATCTACGAATGTAGCTGCCATTGTCACTTCCTCCGGTTCAATGTTCAACACTTCTGCGATAATACCCTGTAATTTCTCAAATTCCATCTCTTAGCTCCTCTTTCTTAAATCTTGATTTTTACTTCGTCCTTCGGACTTATTCTTCGTTCTGAACGTTCAGGCACTGTTGGATTTTACCATTGATATCCTGTTCCTTAAACGTCACACATTGAATAATGGAATTACGCACCTCCGTGCGCTTTGAATTGCCGTGGGTCTTGACCACAAGGCCTTTCAGACCCAGCAGGGGTGCTCCGCCGTACTGGCTGCCATCAAAGGATTTAAGCGTTTCCTTGAGGGCCGGCTTCACCAAAAGGGCGCCAATCTTGCTGCGCAGGGTGGACATCATACCGCCCTTCACCATACTGATCAAGGTGGCCCCAACCCCCTCATACAGCTTCAGGATTACATTGCCCACAAATGCCTCACAGACAATGACATCCGCTCCGCCATGGGGAATTTCCCTGGCTTCAATGCTTCCGGTGAAGTTGATCCCCTTACATTCCTTTAACAGGGGAAATGTCTCCTTCACCAGCGCATTGCCTTTTTCTTCCTCCGCACCGATATTGACAATGGCCACCCGCGGGTTCTTTATTCCCATCACATGCTCCATATAGATGGAACCCATCTGGGCAAACTGCACCAGATGGGACGCTCTGGCATCCACATTGGCTCCACAGTCAATCAAAAGTGATACGCCCTTCTCCGTAGGAATAAGCGGTGCCAGCGGGGGACGTTCCACACCTTTGCTGCGCCCCACTATCACCTGTCCGCCTACCAGGATTGCCCCGGAACTTCCGGCGGATACAAAGGCGTCGGCCTCCCCCTGTTTTACAAGGTTTAAGCCTACCACGATGGAAGAGTCTTTCTTCTTACGGATAGCGTTTACCGGCGGCTCCTCAGTGGCAATGACTTCTGTGGCGTTCACAACCTGAATCCGGTCCTTGTCGTAGGTGTGCTTTGACAGTTCTGAAACAACTGCCTGCTCCTGCCCCACAAGAAGCACCTGAATGCCAGGTTTTGCGTTCACAGCCTCCACTGCTCCGGCTACCATCTCGCCCGGCGCATAATCCCCGCCCATGGCGTCTACCGCTACTTTAATCATAATGACTCTCCTTTCGGTCCTGCATACAACTTATAATATACTAGATATCATTCTATAAATCAATATATTTTTTCAATGGTTTTGGGGGAATTAAGAACCCATGTTCCTGTCCGCTGCAGACGTACAAACGTTAAAAATATGCATACTTCTGCAACTTTGCAAAGTCGTTAGACAATCGGTTCATAACATGGTAAAATAAGTTCTATAGACCTTGTGGGGGCATATTATGAAGCAATGCCCCTCCCACTCCATTTAGCAGGTGAATAACATGACAAATGATAAAACAGATATTCTGGGACAATTCGGATTTGAACTGGATGCGGCTCTTTTTTACGATGCCATCGTAAAGAGTACGGACGATTATGTCTATATTGTCAATATGAAAACCGACACATCCCTGATATCGGAAAACATGGTCAGGGACTTCGAGCTTCCGGGCAGAATCGTGCCCGGACTGGTACCTCTCTGGGGCAGTCTGATTCACGAACGTGACAGGGCTCGATATGATGAATCCATCGAACAAATGTTAAGCGGCCTGACGGATGTACACGATGTGGAGTATCAGGTCCGAAACAGAAAGAATGAGTACGTCTGGGTCGTATGCCGCGGCGTCCTCCAGAGGGACCAGCAGGGCAGTCCCGCCATGTTTGCGGGCATTGTGACCAATTTAAGCCACAGGGGTAAGGTGGACTATGTCACCGGTCTGTTTATGCAGCAGGAATGCGAACGCGTGGTGGAGGAATGCCTGTCCGAAGGCCAGGGTGGGGGAATTCTGCTCCTGGGCCTGGATGATTTCTCCGGCATCAACAATTTGAAAGGACACATATACGGCGATTCCGTCCTGCGCCAGTTTGCCCAGAACGTCCAGAGGCTTCTGCCAGATTACGCCAGCATATACCGCCATGACGGGGACCAGTTTGTCATTGTGTGCCAGAATACGTCCTACGGCGAGATAGCCCTGCTCTATGAAGTCATAAACAGCTACAGCGACTGCCGCCATGAGGTGGACGGAATCCAGTACTATTGTACGGTTTCCGGCGGAATCGCCGTATTCTGCCAGGACGGTTCCAGCTATACGGAGCTTTTGACCTGTGCATCCGGTGCCCTGGAAACCTCCAAGCATAAGGGCAAGAACAAGTGCACCCTCTATGACGAGGAGCTGATTCACACCAGACTGCGCTCCCTGGAAATCATGGACCGTTTAAGAAGCAGCGTCATGAACCATATGGAAGGATTCTCTGTGGTCTACCAGCCCATTGTGCGTTCCAGCGACACAAAGATTGCCGAGGCCGAGGCGCTGCTGCGCTGGTCCTGTAAGGACATGGGCAGTGTATCTCCCCTTGAATTCATCCCTTTGCTGGAATCCAGCGGCCTCATTATCCCAGTGGGGAAGTGGGTGCTGGAGCAGTCTGTCCGCCAATGCTGCAAATGGCTTGCCTGTGTACCGGACTTTGTGATGAACGTCAACTGCTCCTACCTACAGATGCTGGATGAGGACTTTGTACAATCCGTCAAAGAAATCATTAACCGTTACAGACTGGACCCCAGCCATATTGTGCTGGAGCTGACGGAGAGCCGCTTTGTCACGGACCAGGACCGCTTAAACGATACATTTAAGCGTCTGCGCAGCCTTAACATACGGCTGGCCATGGATGACTTCGGCACAGGCTACTCGTCCCTGAGCTGCCTGTCCTGTACACCGGCCGACATTGTAAAGATTGACCGTGAATTCATCAGGGGAATCTGCGACCAGTCCCACTCCTTCAACCGTTCCTTCATCGGGTCTGTGATAAATCTCTGCCATAGCGTGGGAATATCCGTATGTGCAGAGGGCGTGGAGGAAAAAGACGAGCTGGAAACCGTCCTCAGATTGAAAGCTGATTCCGTACAGGGATTTTATTTTTCAAAGCCGGTTACACCTGATGAATTTGAAAAACAGCATATAAAGCATCCTGATATAGGGTAAGCCTGTTTTATATTCTCTCAAATTCCGCTATCTCCAGAGGCCTGCTGTAATAGTAGCCCTGAATGGCGGTACATCCGAAGGAAGTCAGCAGTTCCAGCTGTTCCTGGTTTTCCACCCCTTCTGCCACACATTCCACCTGCAGGCTGTGGCACATATCAATAATGCATTTTACCACAGTCTGATTGGTCTGGTTTTCCACCAGGTCATCCATCAGGGATTTATCCAGCTTTACCTCGTCAAACTGCATGATGGAAAGAATGGACATATTTGCATAGTTGGCCCCGAAATCATCCAGGGAGATACGAAATCCAGCTTCCCGAAGTTTTGAACCAATGGATTCAATCACCTTGCGCTCAATGTCCCCTATGCTTTCTGTTATCTCAATCATGACCAGGCGGGCGGGGATATGGTATCTTTTCTGCATATCTGTCAGCACCCGGAACAGGTCCCTTTCAAGCAGCGTAATCCGCGAAAAATTGACCGAAACAGGAATAAGCTCCCTGCCTCGCTCCTTCCAGTCTGAAAGCAGTTTAAATACCTGCTCCAGCATATAAAAATCCAGATACCGTATAAGCTTTGTCTTCTCCAGAAGGGGCACAAAATTCAGCGGCTGTGTGGATTCGGTACCGGCTGCCCGATAACGCACCAGGGCCTCGGCGGAACACACCTTACCGGTCAGGGGATTATACTTTGGCTGGAGACAGAGACGGTAACAGCCCTCTTCCATGTCCTGTAGCAGACGATTCAGGTATTCCGGCGAATAGTGCTTGCGTTCCTGGCTGCTGTCCTTATAATAAATCTGTTTGTTCACAAGCATCAGTTCTTCCGCATGGCGCATCAGCCGGTCAAAATCCGCCAGGTGTTCTTCCCAGGTACACCCCAGTGAGACACCGTTTGGGGTGCGGCTGTCTAACATCCATTCCATTTTCCCGACCCGCTCCATGAATTCCTCATATGCTGATTCCAGGCTGACAATAATAAACTCATCCCCGCTGAGCCGGAATATGCTGGCCCCTGCAAAAGAGGAGGCCATGACGGATGCCGCCTCTTTGATGGTCATATCTCCCCGGCTTTGCCCATAATCACGGTTTAACTGCTTTAAGTCATTGATATCGCCGGCCACAATTCCGCAGGATACCGCCTTGCCGCTTCTCATCAAATCATTGCGGAAATGCACAAAGCTTTCTCTGTTCAGCAGGCCGCTGAGGCTGTCATGGGCAGCTTCATACTCCAGGCGCTCATAGAGGCGTCTCTTTTTTATCTCATTCGCAATATTATAGGCAATGGAATCCAGCAGCTTAATGGTGTCCTGGTTGATGTTGGGATTGTCGATTCCAATATATCCGCTGAAGGCGGATTCGTCTTCAAACGGCACAGCAAAGAGGCTGTCCGTGTTTCTGGCGGTCAGGTAACGGTACTCGCTGGGGTATGAATCCCTAAGTTCCCCGGTTCTGGAGATAATCAGGTGCTGCTTCTTGTTAAAGGTCTCAAACAAATAGGGAATCCCATCCAGGGGCACCTGCTGCAAGGCTGCCTTTTGGGAAGGAATTCCAGCCCGGCACCATTCATAGGTATTACGGGCAAATCCCTGTACACGGTCAATTTCTATGATATAGGCCCGCTCTCCGCCGTAAAAATCAGCTATCATTTCCAGCGTACGGTTAATGGCATCATCCAGGCAGTCCGCAGTATTCAGGACCCGCAGCGTTTCCAGCATAACGGTTTCCATATGGTATTTGGATGTATGGCTGCCGCGCTCCTTCACGCGGTCTCCCACATCCACTGCGATTTCCATGCGGGCAGGCCTTCCCTCCCATTCCACCAGCTTATCCTTTACAATGAAGTTCTTATTTAAGTGGGGATTCTCATATTCCCACACGTAGAAGCCGTCCTTGCTCAGTTTGGCATTGGTGCAGAAGGGACATGGGGTATCCCTGCCCTGAAGTACACGATGGCATTTGCTGTTTCGCACGTCCTCCTGCTTAAGACCTGTCAGCGACCTGCCAGCCCGGTTAAGATAAAGAAGGCTGTAGTCCCGGATATCGCTGACATAGATGATTTCCTCCAGTTCATCTAAAAGCGGTGTTTCATATAAGATCATATCCTGCTCCATGATTGTCTCCCTTTTTACTGTACCGTGTGATGTTCCTGTTCCGTGTCCGGCCGGGAAGCCCTTCCCGCTTCATCTTCTATCCGGAAATTATTTTTACCGCTGTTTTTAACTTCATAGAGCAGGGTGTCCGCCCTCTGATAAAGCGTGGTATAGTCGTCCTCCCTGCGGCTTATAGATATACCGATGCTGACAGTCGCAGCAGGGTATCCGGACGCCCTGCATTTAGCCTGCAGTGAATCAAACAGTGCATTGCAGCATTTTGCCAGATGGTTTTCCCCTGTATAGGGTACACAGACGATAAATTCATCTCCGCCCATACGGGCAGTGACAGCCTCCCCGCAAAAAGATTCCCTTAGCGCTTTTGCTGTATGAATCAGCACCTGGTCCCCCGTATAATGGCCGTAACGGTCATTGATTTCCTTAAAGCCGTCTAAGTCTATGACAGCCAGAGCAAGGGCGCCGGTATGCAGGTTTATCATCCGGGTGATCTCCATTTTTGCTGCCGCTATATTGTAAATCCCCGTCAGAGCGTCCCGTTTGCTCCGCTGCTCCAGTCTCTCCCTTTCCAGCTTGTCGCCATGGATATTCTGTAAGCGTCCGATGGCAGAATCAGCCTGATCCCCGTCGAAAATCACTTTTATGACTGCACGGTGCCACTTGGTGTCCCCATTCGGCAGCACCATCAGAATCTCTGTATCCACATCCTGTCTCTGCTCCAGCAGATAATACAGAGATGGGAGACCCTCCTCCTGTCCGCTGCTTCCCTGATACCGCGAATACTGCCCGATGCTTTTATCCGTGCCGAAGATTTCAACGCCCTCCCTTGATAGGGTCAGCACATCACTGCCATAGTCATACGTAAAGGTCACTTCCTTCAATATGTCTGAGAGATAGCGGTAACGGGTATTTTCCAGTTCAATCTGCCGCTTCATCCTCATCTGGCTTCTGTAATGGGCATAAATCAGGGCCAGCAGGCCGGAAGCAGCCAACAGGGTAAACAAAATGAAGGGAACGGAATTATCCCTGATAAAGGTCCTGAGAGTCACTTCCTGTTTCTGCTGCGCATTGTTGTAGATGTATTTTTCCAGTTCACCCGTCTCTATGGAACGGATTCCTTTATTCAGGATAGCCAGTATCTGTTTATCATCCTTTCTCAAAATACCTATGCTGTATTTCACACTGTCACTGCCGGCCTGGGGATAGATAGCCACATGCTCGTACTGGTTGCGGCTCAGATAATAAGAGGCAGTGTAACTGTTGCTGTATGTATAATCGCACTCTCCCCTTTCAACTGCGTTAAGACTTTCCTCCAGAGAATCATAGAACCGCACATCCGTCCGGTCATCGTCGCTTTTGCGCATGCCCATATACACAGCCTGTACCCCGCCCTTCAGGTTTGTCATATCAAACCCGTCGCGGGCCACCAGCACACTCTCTGTCTCCAGATATGGATTGCTTAAAAGAACATTTCTCCGTTGGACTGCATCATAATCATACAGGATAGACAGAATCACATCGGCTCTGCCTTCATTTAACGCCTGTTCAAATTCACTGTAATCATCCGCGTAAACATACTCCAGCGTCCATCCGGCCTTTTGGGCTATACTGCTGAGCAGGTCTCTGGCTACGCCCTGCACCTGTCCTTTTCCATCGTAGTACTGGATGGGGCCAAACCCGTCATGGACCAGTACCTTAAGTACCGGATGTTCCTGTATGTATTCCCGCTCCTTGCTGTTGAGGTGCATCTGGCTTCCGGACCGGGAAAAATACTTATTATACAAGTTCATCTGAAGGGTGGGATTATTCTCACTGATATAGGAGATTGCCCGGTTCAGTTCATTGATTATTTTGGTATTACCCTTGGTGGTGGCAAAATAAAAGGGAGTAGGCGAAAATTTAGCAACAGGACGGAATCCCTGGGACAGGGATACATCAACGGACAGCAATGCGTCCGCCTTACCGGAATAAACCCTCTCCTCCTGCTCCCCATCCCTCTCGCACCAAACGATCTCATACTGGATGCCATTGAGCTTCGCGTACTGGTAAAACTTTTCGTTATGGTAATCTGCCTGTTTCAAAAGCGCTATGCGCAGTCCCTTGAAATCAGAAAGATTATATTCATCAATGCGGTCATCATCATCCCGGACCGCAATCACACTGTACGCGTTGCCGTAGTTTTCACTGGGAAAATCAAAAACAGAGGAAGTCTGCTTGTTGTTATTCATGGCTCCAACAAGATCCAGTTCCCCCCGTTCCAGCATATCCATCATTTGAATCAACTGTTCATCCATGGATCCTTGGGGTTCCACAAACTCATAGGTCCATCCTGTGTACTGTCCAATCTCTTTCAGATAATCATAGGTATAACCCGCATAATTACCATTTTCATCCTTCATGGTCAGACCCGACTGCACGGGAAATCCCACCCGAATCACAGACTCTGCTTCTGCTCCATAGGAAACAAAACTGTATGGCAGTATCAGGCAGTATATTGCAGACAAAACCATCCTATATTTTTTAATCAATTGGTTCATGGATTCTCTCCCGGTCGTTTATATCTATTATTCATGTACATAATATCCCATCCATTATATAACAGCTTGCCGCATATAACAATGTAAATCACTCCCCATGCTGTTAAGACAGAGAGGGGGATTCCCCCTTATGGAAAAATCCCCTTTTTGTTTACCTTGGCAAGCCGGTTCCGCCGCAATGTTTCCAGCCAATGTATTTCCAGCAGTTCTTTTGCTTTATTATCCCTTGCTTCCGTTCTTTCTTTGCGGTCCAGTCCTCATTCCCAAAAAACAGAAGAAATAGGATAATCATGCTATATAAACATATTGTAACCCTAATATCTTAAAACTTCAATGTCAAATTATTTATGTTTCCAGCAATGTTCCGGCAAATGCGCCTGCATCAAGATTCGCATTGTGAACCGGACGTCAGCGTGGTAAAATATACTCAGATAAAACCGTGATACTTTCAGAATATCCAGGAGGGATTTTTATGAATTATGAAGGACAAATCTGCCGCGGTCCCATGGAGCGTTCGTCCTATATGCTTCCGGTTGCCGTTGGCTGTTCTTACAACCAGTGCAAATTCTGCACCCTGTTCCGGCATCTGAAATACAGGGAACTTCCCATGGAGCAAATTGAGGCAGAACTGGAAAGAGTCCGCAGCCTGGGCGGCAATCCAAAGCATGTCTTTCTTGGGGACGGCAATGCCTTTGGCCTGGGTACAAAACGTCTGCTGGAAATAACAGACCTGATTCACCGTTATTTTCCGGACTGCCAAGCCATCAATATGGATGGGACCATCACCAATATTCAGGCCAAGTCCCAGGAAGAGCTGCGGGCCCTTCGGGAGGCAGGTATACGTCATCTGTATCTGGGCATTGAAAGCGGTCTGGACGATGTCCTGCGTTATATGGGAAAGGACCATAATCTGGACCAGGCATACCGTCAAATCGACCGCATCCAAAGCGCAGGGTTTATATTCGATGCCCATATCATGACCGGAATCGCGGGACATGGAAGGGGACTCGAGAACGGAACTGCCACCGCAGAATTCTTTAACCGCACCCAGCCGCAGCGCATTATAAATTTCTCTCTGTTCCTGTTTCACAGCGCCCCGCTGTATCAGGAAGCGCAGGCCAAAACCTTCATCCCTGCCACTGAGCTGGAGAACCTGCAGGAGGAACGGCTGCTTCTGGAGCTTCTGAATACGGATGGGCCTTTGACTTACGACGGGTTTCATGACCGTATTGAATTCAGAGTGCGCGGTACCTTGCCTGATGACAAGATGAAAATGTTAGACAGGCTGGATCTGGCCATCGAAGGGTACAGGGAGCATGAGCCTGTCATTGCAGCCGCAGATGATTCGCCCGGAGATTCCATTTAAAAACACTAAAACAATCTTGCCTTCATATAATATCGTAACTGAAACCCTTGTCCTGACCCATGGATTCCAAGCAACCGTTTTTTCAGGAATATGGAAGCGTATTATTGATTGGATTCTAAATCGGACAAACCATGTTCAGTCTGTAATAAATATGAGGGAGTGAATTTAAATGAGATATGATTATGCGAACGGTATGAACCGAGGTGAATACTCATATGATGAGTCGAATGAATATTCCGGATATGATAACAGGTACGCAGAGCCCATGGGCACAAAGCCCAATTCCTTTTACCACAGATGCTGCCAAGGTCCAACCGGTCCCGCTGGTCCGCCTGGTTGTCCGGGTCAGCCCGGTCCCATGGGGCCCCGGGGCTGCCCAGGCCCTCAGGGCATCACCGGACCAACCGGGGCAATGGGGCCTCAGGGCTATGTAGGCCCCACCGGCCCTATGGGTCCCGCCGGAACCACGGGAGTGACCGGAGCCACCGGCCCTACAGGTCCTGCTGGTAATGAGAATTCTGTCAGCTGCCGCTGTAAGGAGCAAATGAGGAATATAATCCAGCAAATTATTGCATTATATCCAAACAATAATTTATTGGTGACTTTGAGTAGCGGTGATGCATCTTTTGGACGCCCTGGTTCTTTGATATTAGGGCCGGATGGACGTACCGGAGTATTTGAAGTGATAAATCCTCAAAATCAAATGCAGTATTTATCTATATGCAGCATAGATACGATTCAAATAGACAATGCAACGTATAATGATACAATTGTTTATTTGCCAGAGCCGTTTCCCGCTCCCACAGACTGCTGCGCTGATTGCCAGGCAGCCATTCGTTCTCTTTTGCCTGTGGGAACAGCTGGGGTTAATATAATAACCAGCAGCCAAACTCCATCCGTGGGAACCGTTATTAGAAATGAATATGGCATGTTAGTACTTTCCAATGAAGCCAGAACCAATATAACCTTTGTCTCATCCTGCAGCATTGATCTGTTTTTGATTAATACCTGAGACAGTTAGGAACAGGTGTACACCCGCTTTTTCCAATGCGGTAAAACAGCCTCCCTGAAACGTGTATAACACTTGACAGCATACCCATGAGTGGCTATAATGACTATAATATGAAGAGGAAAGGGTGAGTGCAATGTTATTCGGTAAGTTCTGCATTGATTATAGCTCCGGACAATTTGATATTTCAAAGCATTGTACGGAGCCTGAAAATACGAAAACAATAGCCGGCAGCTATTAGATTCCAAATTACTGGTTTTGGAGTTTTGTTTTCGTATGTTCCAATAAACAGCAGTTTGTTTTTTTGCGGCGGTGGACAGTGTTTTGTCTGCCGCCTTTTTTGATTGCTGGTGATGAATCTGTCTCTTTGAGAGCAGAGGGCGTGCAGGCTTTTGTACGCCCTCTGCTTTTATATCTGGAAAGGAACGATAAAGAATGAACGATAAACAAGACTTAACAACTGGAACTATTTCCAAAAAGTTAATTGCCTATGCTCTCCCGCTGCTGGCCGCAAATCTGCTCCAGTCATTTTACAGCCTTATGGATATGCTGGTCGTTGGCAGAATCGTGGGAGAAACCGGGCTTGCCGCAATCAGCAACGCCTCTATGCTCAGTTTTATTATCAACTCTGTGTGTATCGGCATTACAATGGGCGGTACGGTATTAGCCGCCCAGTATAAAGGGGCAAAGGATGAACACGGCCAGATTGAGATAATCGGAACCTTATTCACAGTTGCTTTTATTGCGGCAGTCCTTGTCACCGCAGCCGGTCTGGCCGCCTACAGGCCGCTTTTCCGGTTGCTGCATGTACCTGCGCCTGCAATGGAGGACGCCTGCGGATATATGAAAATCATCTGTTATGGAACCATATTTGTATTTGGCTATAACGCAGTCTGCTCCATCATGAAGGGATTGGGAGATTCCAAAAGCCCGCTTTATTTTGTGGCGGTTGCAACAGTGATCAATCTTGTTTTGGATCTTCTTCTGGTAGGTCCTTTTGGCATGGGCACCGAAGGCGCCGCCTGCGCAACCATTTTTTCACAGGGGATTTCCTTTGTAATCTCCGTGTTCCATTTGAAGCGGAAAGATTCTGTTTTCGACTTTCGGCTATCTCACTTTTCTGTAAAAACCGACAAGCTGGCGGCCATCCTGAAAGTCGGTCTTCCCACAGCGGTACAAATGGCTTCCGTCAATCTTTCCTATCTCCTAATTACGGGAATGCTCAATCAATTTGGCGTATCTGTGGCTGCTGCATCTGGTGTGGGATTAAAAATCAATACGTTTGCCGGTATGCCCTGCTGGGCAATCGGTCAGGCGGTGACAGCCATGGCAGGCCAGAATATGGGCGCTGGCAATATAAAACGCGTGCAAAAAACAACCAGTACAGGGCTTTGCCTAAATCTTCTTATTACACTTATTATGGTTTTACTGGTACAGATTTTTGGAAAGCAGCTCATTCTCCTGTTTACCCCGGCAAGCCCGGAAGTACTTGAGGAAGGAATCCTGTATTTAAGAATATGCTGCAGTGTAAACAGCCTGGTATACGCGGTCATGTATACCTTTGATTCCTTTGCCATCGGCATCGGATCTGCAAATATTGCCATGTTCAACGCACTGTTGGATGCGGGCATTGTCAGGCTTCCGGTAAGCTGGCTGCTGGCATTCCCCCTCGGTCTTGGTTATCCGGGCATATATATCGGTCAGGCCCTCTCTCCGTTTCTTCCTGCTGCCGCCGGATTACTCTATTTTAAGAGTAAAGGATGGAAGAATAAAAGAATCCTTTAAAGAGAACACAGCTATACAAATTATACAAAAAAGCAAGGAGGCTGATACAGTCATGAAAGGAACAAACATGAATCTCTCCTTTGGATTGGAAGTCATCTATGAAGATGCGGATTTTCATATAGACGCTCACGACAAAGCGGGCATTGTGGGAGTAAACGGCGCAGGAAAAACAACCCTGTTCCATGTTTTGATGCATGAACAGGAATTAGACAGCGGCACCGTATCCACTGGCCATTTACGAATCGGATATCTTCCGCAGGAAATCATCCTTGAGGACGAATCCTGCACCGTGCTTGAATACCTGCAGAGCGGACGGCCGATTCAAAAACTGGAAAACGAACTGAACCAGATTTACCAACAGTTGGAAAGCGCCGATTCATCGGAGCACGCCCAACTGTTTAAGCAGATGGAGAAGCTTCAGTCCCGCTTGGAATCGTTAGATTATTACGAGGCAGACAGCATTCTTCTTCATATCATTGACCGTATGCAAATTGATATTGACTTACTGGGCATGCCCCTTGGCAATCTGTCCGGCGGGCAGAAATCGCAGATAGCCTTTGCCCGTGTTCTGTATGCAAAATCCGACATTCTGCTTTTAGATGAACCGACAAATCATTTAGATGCGGCAGCCAAAGAATTCGTAACCGGATTTCTGAAAAATTACAAAGGCACGGTGCTGATTATCAGCCATGATATCAGCTTTCTAAACCAGATTATCAATAAAATCCTGTTTATTAACAAAGCCACACACAAAATTTCCGTCTATGACGGCAGCTATGATACCTACAAACAGAAGTATGCACAGGAACAGCGTTTGCGGGAACAGGCCATTGTGCAGGAGGAAAAGGAGATCCTGGAACTGGAGGAATTTGTCCGCAGGGCAAACCAGGCAAGCCGGACCAACCATGCGCTCAAGCGTATGGGACAGGAACGCGCCCTTCGCCTGGAGAAAAAGCGAAGGGCGAAGCAGACCCGCGACCGGATCTACAAACGTATAAAAATGGACATCCACCCCTTGCGTGAGTGTGCCGCTATTTTGCTGGAAGCAGAACACCTGTCCTTTCACTATCCAAACCAGCCGCCCCTATACCGCGATTTATCCTTTCAAATAAATGGAAAAGAACGGTTTTTAGTTGTTGGGGAAAATGGTGTCGGAAAGTCTACACTGCTTAAACTGATCATGGGAATCCTTTCCCGATGCGGGAAATATCCATTTTCATCCCAAAACCGATGTGGCTTACTATGCCCAGGAGCTGGAACAGCTTGATCTGCAGAAAACAGTACTGGAAAATGCCTGGACGGATGGATATTCGGTAAAGCAGCTTCGCTCTGTTTTAAGCAATTTTCTCTTTTATGCAGACGATATCCATAAAAAAGCAGAGGTCCTGTCCCCCGGTGAAAAGGCCCGCATTGCGCTTTGCAAGGTTCTGCTTCAACGGGCGAACTTCTTAGTACTCGATGAGCCTACAAACCACCTGGATCCTGAAACGCAGAGCATCATCGGAGGCAACTTCCATCTTTTTGAGGGCACGATTATGGCTGTCAGCCATAACCCCTGGTTTGTAGAGCAGCTCGGCATTAACCGGGTACTGATCCTGCCATCCGGCAGAATCGTGGATTACTCCCGGGAATTGTTAGAATACTATTATGGATTAAATTCAGAGGAGGAGTTATAAAATGGCAGATACAAAAAAATTATATCCCAGAACCGGGGATAAACAGACTGTGTATTTAAAAAACGTAATTACAGATCCGGCTATTACTGTTGGAGATTATACGATGTACAATGATTTTGTCAATGACCCGGTTGGATTTGAGAAAAACAATGTTTTATACCATTATCCCATAAACCGCGACCGCCTGATCATAGGAAAATTTTGTTCCATAGCCTGCGGCGCAAAGTTTCTCTTCAACAGCGCAAACCACACCCTCTCTTCTCTCTCAACCTACCCCTTTCCCCTTTTCTTTGAGGAATGGGGACTGGAAAAGAGGAATGTGGCCGAATCCTGGGACAACAAAGGAGATATTGTCCTGGGAAATGATGTATGGATAGGATATGAGGCAGTCATTATGGCAGGGGTTACGATTGGGGACGGAGCCATAATCGGGGCCCGGGCCGTGGTGACAAAGGATGTCCCTCCATATACGGTTGCCGGCGGCATTCCCGCAAAACCGATTAAAAAGCGGTATCCGGAGGAAACCATAGCCGCCCTGTCAGAACTGAAGTGGTGGGACTGGCCGGAGAATCGGATTGCGCAAAACCTCCATGCAATACAGGCTGGGCAACTGAATGAACTGAAATAAATTCATTACATGCCTAAAGAATTATGATGTCCTGCACGGCCAGCATGCGTGTGCTGCTGGCCCCGTAATGTAACTCGCGCCTTAGCCCAGGGAAGCCCTCAGGCTGTCCGCTGTCAATGTTTTGGCGCAGCGCAGCATTTCCATAGGTGTGCCGGTAAATACCACCTGGCCGCCGTTCTTCCCACCGTCCGGCCCAATATCAATGAGCCAGTCCGCCTGCTTCATCACATCCAGGTTATGCTCAATCACCACCAGCGTATTGCCGCGGGACACGATTAAGTCAAACAGCTTGAGCAGATTTTCAATGTCGGACATATGCAGTCCGGTGGTGGGCTCATCCATCACAATAATACTCCCCTTTCTGCCCAGGTTCTTCGCCAGCTTGATTCGCTGGCGCTCCCCTCCGGACAGGGTGCTGAGGGGCTGTCCAAGGGTCAGATAGCTTAATCCCACCTGCTCCATCACCTTAAGGCGCCTGCGGATCTTGGAGTCCTCAAACACCTGAAGGGCCTGGGACGCAGTCAGGCCCAGCAGCTCCACAATATTCTTTCCCTTGTAGGTGCAGGCAAGCGCTTCCTCATTATACCGCACACCGCCGCAGGCCTCGCATTCAGTCACTATAGGATCCATGAAGGCCAGTTCGGTGACAATGACGCCCTTACCGCTGCATACCGGGCAGGCCCCGGCGGAGTTAAAGCTGAACAGACTGTCCGGTCTGCCGCTCTCTCCTGCTAGAAGCCTTCGTATTTCATCGAAAAAGCCCAGGTAAGAGGCCGGTGTGGAACGGTTGGTGGCTGTGATGGGTCCCTGGTCCACCATTACGATATTGCTCTCATAGAGTTTTGCAAATACCCGGGAGATCAGGGTACTCTTGCCCGAACCGGCCACGCCGGTCACCACGGTCATAATACCCAAGGGGATATCCACATCCACATGCTTAAGGTTGTGGAGACAGGCTCCCCTGACCGGCAGGCTTCCCGCAGCCTGCCGCGGCGTCTCCTTGATGGGCAGTACCTGCCTCATTGCCTTTCCTGTCAGGGTATCGGCCAGAAGCAGCTCCGGATAGCTGCCCGCAAATACAATTTCTCCTCCGTTTTGTCCGGCCCCCGGTCCCACGTCAATCACATGGTCGGCAATGGAAATCACATCCTTGTCATGCTCCACCACCAGAACCGTGTTGCCTTTGTCCCGGAGCTGCCGCAGCAAATTGTTCATCCGGTAAACGTCCCTGGGATGCATTCCGGCACTTGGTTCATCAAAGATATAGGTCAGGCCGGTCAGGCTGCTGCCCATGTACCGGACCAGCTTCAGGCGCTGGGCTTCGCCGCCGGAAAGGGAGGGCGTTTCACGGTTCAAGTGAAGGTAGGGAAGGCCTATTTCAATCAGCCTGTCCAGACCTTCGATGATGGTCTGCACCAGGACGTCCACCCTTTGGTCGGTAATCCCCGTCAGAACTTCCCGAAGTCCGGTCAGCTCCATGCAGCATAAATCAGCGATATTGTACCCCTTTATTTTGCAGCTCAAAGCTGCCCCATTCAGCCGCTTCCCATGGCAGTCGGTACACTCCATCTCAGCAATCAGGGATTGGGATTTCTCCCGGGTGTGCCTGCTCTTATTACTGATATCCCGGTTGAGAAGCGTCTTTGTGTACTTGTGGTACAGCCCGGTCACCTTTGGGTTTTCCGGTTCGCCTTTGCCGTCGCGGGAGCCATATAAAAGCAGGTTGTATTCTTCACCGGAATACGCTCTGATCGGCTTGTCTAAATCGAAAAGACCGGACTGGGCGTACTGTTTCCAGTACCAGGATCCGGGGCGGTAAAGGGAGTCCTTGACACAGCCCTCATTCCATGATTTATCCATATCCAGAATAGCTTCCACATCGACCTTTGTAATCTTTCCCAGGCCGGAGCAGGTCCTGCACATCCCGTTGGGATCATTGAAGGAGAAGTAAGAGGCCGTACCCGCATAGGGCTTCCCGATGCGTGAAAACAGCAGACGGAGGCTGGCGTACAGGCCGCTTATAGTTCCCACCGTGGAGCGGGCATTCCCGCCCAGGGGAGACTGGTCCACCACCACTGAGGCCGTCAGGTTGTCTATGCGCTCCGCTGCCGGCTTCGGATATTTCGGCAGTCTGGAGCGCACGAAAGCCGGGTAGGCGGCGTTCATCTGCCGCTGTGACTCAGCGGCGATAGTATCAAAAACAATGCTGGACTTGCCGGAACCGGACACGCCGGTAAACACCGTAATTTTTTCCTTTGGAATACGGAATGTGACGTGCTTCAGATTGTTCTGGGTCAGCCCATGCACAAGAATATCTGCCATTTTTTACCTCTTTCCATTTACGTTATCGTATACCTTATCAGGTGTTCATATGATTATATGCCTAGGGCTCCAAACGCTCTGCCCTGGTCTCATTGTTTCGTCCATTTCTCTTTTATCTTATCATGCCGGAATCCTGACACCTTCCAGATTACATCATATCAAAAGGGACTTCCCCATTCATGATATTTTTTGCGGAGTTTCATTCTTTTTTTAATAGGAGATTGTCTACTCTTCCGGTTATCCAGACTTCGTCATTGATAGTCTCTCATCCATACGCTCACACCCCTGTGGCTGGTTTTCCCATTCCGATTCCCTTTTCAAGGGCAGAATCAGTCTCCATAATAATAAATCGCCTTTAAATATCCCTTTTCATCGAACACCGGCTGGCCTCCGCCGTAACCAGCTACTCCTTGATTGGTTATATCATCAAACCGCATCACTCTTTCGCCGCTTTCCAAATACGCTTTATCCGGGATACTAAAATATTGATACCACTCATGTTCCGCTCCTTTGAGCACATAGACCGTACCTTTATAAATATTTTTAAACAACGTATCGTCGCTATTCGCCCACAACGTATAATTTCCTGAATAAGGCTCGTAGGACAGAAAATAGTAATGGGGCGTATCCTCTCCCGATGTTTTTCCTGATTCTGTACCAGAATCATAAAAAAGCATGCAGTCGCCATAATCGGAATTGTCCGTCCTTCTTACAGCAGCCGTCTCTTTCGTCAGCTCATTCACACAAATCCGTTCTTCTTTACCCTCTTTCATGACCGCTTCATACTGCTTGGGTGAAAGAATGACCGGTGTGTAAATCGTGCCTTCTGCTTCATAATATATCCCTTTATCTGCCCTGTGCTGAATATCAGAATGCAGGCTTACTCCCATTTCCGTATGGGCAGTAAGAAGAGAGGCATAGGGAGCCGTTAAAAGCCCGTCATAAATTTTTTTCACCTCTTTACTCTTTTCTTCGTCAAATTCAGCTTCTGCTTTCTTTAAAAATGCAATATTTCTTTTTTCCAGACCGCCAAACACGGTCTCGTCAAATTCATCCTCTGTTTTATCTCCCAGATACCATGTTTTTTCCTGAAAATAATCTCTCAGCTCCTGCTTTTCAAATATCCTTCCATGAACAGCGTAATACTGGTTTCTCAGGATTTTCATATCAGCCACAGTCATGCCAATAAGATCTGTCTCGTTGAGAGGTCTGGAGAAAAATTCCGGCATAAATAAATCATCCAGAGGAAAATAGCTTCCCTGCGCCTCCAGCTGTCCGTAAAGCCCTATAAAGCCATTCTCAGATGGAACAATCTGGTATTCCTTGATAGTTCCATCCGCCTGATAGGCGGCCTGATCCATACTGCTCTGCATCCGGAACGGATACTCCGGATCATAGTACATGGAAAGCCGGTTAAGAACGGTGTAGCCTAACCCATCTTTCTTTACTACATCTACATTCAGCTGATTTCTGTTCCTGCGCCCTCCGGGCGTGATTACGATCTGATAGGAAAAGTCTCCTGATTTAAAGTAGGTTCTGCACAGTTTTCTGGCTTCGTCCAGAAGCACTGTATCGTAATCTCCCTCTACATCCTTACCTGCTCCGTTCTCTGTATTGTTTTTTGCTCCGTCCTCTGCACGGTTCTCTGCTTTGTTTATTGCACTATCCTCCGCACTGTTCGCTGCACTATCCGCTGTACTGTCTTCTGTACTTTTCTCTGTTAAAGACAGTGCCTGTGAAGGACGGTCCGCTTCTCCGCTTTCTTTTTGGGCTTCTGCTCCGGCAGAAGACAGATTAACCCTGCCCCTATGTAAGAAAATATAGCCGGCTCCGACAAATGTTGAAATTATAAACACTGCACTTAATACCAGTATTATTTTTTTAATCATAATCTTCTCCTTTCATTCGGCTTTCCCGCTTGGAGGTGTGGGGGTGTCAAGCATCCGCCAAGTCCGTCATTTACCGATAAGGCGCTAATTTTCTTGATTTGCTTACTTTCTTGATTTGCTTACTTCTCAATTGAAATAAACGGAGGGAAGGTATCGGAGCTATCGCGGCGCTGCATCGTTTTGGCGTCCACGTCAAAACACCGTCCATCGTATTCATAATGCAGTTTTCCGTCCTCGCAGTAAAAACGATGTTCCGCTTGAAAAGCAACCGGCTTATAACGCCCGTCCTGTATCGGCTGATCCCGGTACAAAACCTGGGATTCCGATAATTTCAGCACACTGTTTTCAAGACGCACATCATAAATTCCACTTACGACAGCTTCTGCCGGCACATTTTTCCCGGAAGCGGAAATAAAACGAAAACAGCCTGTTATGGCGTTCGTACTTTTCCGCATGGCCAGTTCAAAGCGAAACATGGATACCGAGCTGAAATCCTTTCTTAGTTTATCCCGCTGTCCTTCCTTATCAATCAGCCATATTTTCTCGTTGGATACAATAAACATATCAATCTGAAATCCGCTTTGGGAGTATTTCAGATTAGAAAAGGATATCTGGTCAGAGTATACGCCCTGCAACGCGCCATTTTCCAATTCGTAAACCAACTCCTTTGTAAACAGCGTTCTGCCATCTACATTCTCTTCCATAAAGTCAATAATTTCTTTCATCTCAAAAGACTCCTTATCTGCTCTGTTTCAAATAACTCCTTCATTTCATCTATACTTCTGGTTTCATAATTTTCGCCGGCAGCTCGTCCCGCATCACTGTCAACAGAAGGATAAAACTGGGCAAATGTATCATTTCCCATGTCCACCTGCTTTCCGGCCCAATCCCCGACGGGCTCATAATACGTCTTTTCGCCGTCAGACTGCGGCGACACCCAGAGGCAGAAAACAATCTTGTCACCTGCTTGATCAAGCGGTACTCCTTGGGTCTGATCCAAAACCATATTACCTGCATCTTCAACCGATATGTTCTGCAGCATCATATTGCGCACTGTCTCCCTGTCTGTCTTTGCGTAAGAATTGATATAATCATTGACAGAAATATAGCCTGTTTGCTGGATAACTGTAATTTCTGCTCCCGGTAAAAGCCGGCCTTTGTATGTCTCCAGAACACGAACCCGCTCTTTCACCCATGCGGTGCCTCCATCAGCGTTAAAGTTCTCAACCGACTCCACTTCACCATATATGATATCTGATGAATGATTTACGATATTCTTGTAATCAGATAAATCAATCGCCGGTTCTGCAGAAACAGTCTGCGGTATAACCACAGAATCCGTGTCAATGGAAATAACATATGAATTTTCCGGTCCCAGCCCGGATCCTGATTCTTCCCATGGCTCATCCGATGTCTGCGCCACATTGGCTGAGCAGCCGCCTGTTGACAGCAATGCCAATACTATAATAACAGCCCGTATATTTTTCATTTTTTCCTCCCAAACACGATATGAAAACACGATATAAAAGCATGATGTGATAATATCATTTTATCACATCCGAACGGCCTCTTCTTTTAATTTTACTTTACATTTCACGTACAATAACATCATGGAGGCGCTTCAAATAACAGACGTATTTCCATCCGTTAAAGCCACTAAACAAAAAGGGAGTATTGCTTTATCAAATGCAACACTCCCTATCAATTATAACACTATTATATTTTCTCCTGAATGAATGCAAGAATTTCCTTACGCTTTGTCACAGACAGCTTATAGCTCTTTCCAGACTTAAGAGTCACCTTGATTCCGGTGGGAATAATCTGAACAAGCCCGCCCACATTACATAACTGTACCGATTCAATATCAGCATAGGGGATTTCCAATATGGTGGCAAAACCGCCCCTGAATACGATTCTTTGATTTGTAAGCCAGTATTTACCACGTTTCTGGCTATAAAAACAAAGTGTTTTCTCCCAGTAATCAGATTTAAACTCCTTTTCAACTACTTCACCTTCATGTAATTCTAATGCATCTGCCATGATTTGTTCTCCTTTTATGTATATAATTGAATAATCCCTATATCATATTTTTGATAGCGTTTTATCACCGGACCTGGGAAAAAAATGCCAGCTGCACACTCTCCGCTCCTGGTACAGAAACAGGTACAAACTGGATACTGTCCTCCAACAGACCGGTAATAAAGTCTTTGGTCAGAACCATCTCTTTATAATGTCTGTATCACTTATTTTCCCTCCAACTCCTTCATGCCGCCAATCATCACCTTCAGGGACAAGTCAAAGCTCTCCTCCACTGACAGAGAATAGCCAAAGGCATTGTTGTTGACCAGCAGACAAAAGCCTTCCAAAAATGCCCGAAAGGTACGGATTAGATGATTGCAGTTTTCCTCAGAAATGTTCAGGGATGATGTGATTGCAAAGCAAATGGAAAACAGCTTTTCCGTGACGCCCTGCGTCTCTTTATCCTGGTATTTATTATACCAGAGCATTGCGCTGAACACACCGGGGTTTTCGGTCGCATACTGATAGAATGCCCGGCAGACCGCTTCCCACGCAGCATACCCGTCAGCACCTGCTGCCGCTTCCAGCATACGTTTTTCCACCTGTTTCCAGCCATAAATCATCAGTTCACGACGTAAATCATCTAACCCCCTGATATGGTTGTAAAGGGACGGCGGCTGTATACTTAGACTTTCCGCCAGCGTTTTCAACTGAATCTGGTCAATTCCCATTTTGTTTGCTAACTGTGCAGCCTTCTCTACTACAACATTTTTATCAAGTCCTGCCCGCGCCATAACCTTTCCTTTCATCATCTGTTAAATACATAGTAACTAATCGGATTAGTTTTGTCAAGCGCTGCTTTTTTCTGCAACAAAAATATTATATCATACCTACAAAAAATTTTCTTGTATGATATGACACTCATTCTCACTGTTTTGCCTTTAACCTCCATGCGCCTGCTCATTGTACCATGAGTCCAAAAAAATATGCGGTCTTTTGAGTATTCTCAAAAGACCGCATATTTACCAACTCTTCACAAATGTTTGACTTGTTGAAAATTAATCTTCAACACTGACGATTTCTCTCTTGTTATAAGAACCGCAAGCCTTGCAAACTCTATGAGGCATCATCAGGGCACCGCACTTGCTGCACTTTACCAGATTTGGAGCGCTCATCTTCCAGTTTGCTCTACGGCTGTCTCTTCTAGCTTTAGAAGATTTATTCTTTGGACAGATAGACATGGTTTACACCTCCTTCGACTGTTTAAAAATATCCTGGATAACTGACATCCTTGGGTCAAGTGGCCTATTATCGCAGTCACAAGTCTCATGGTTGAGATTTGTGCCACATCTATCACAGATTCCCTTACAGTCATCGCTGCAGAGAACCGCCATAGGCAGGTTCAAGGTTAACTCATTACCAACCAGCTGGTCGATATCCAGTTTATAACCATTTACGTAGGGCTGCTCGTCCAGGTCTTCCACTCGTTCTTCATCACTCTGGTTCATGTCCAGTTCCTGGTCAATTTCCAGATGGAAAGGAACTCTCACCGGGTCAAGGCATCTGGCACATGGCATAATCAAAACCAAATCAATGGTTCCCGCTAAAGCCAGCTTCTTATTTCCCCGATTTGTTATCACCAATGACAACGGTCCCTTTTCGGCAATGTCGTATACAGTGTCGGCCAGCCTGAACTGGGTCATCTCAAGCTCAGGCGTATATGTTTTGGACTTTCCCTCAACGGGAAACAGCTCAGATAAGTTAATTAGCATATTAACCTCCTAATACGCATCTCTTGCATTATACATACCATTGCACATTTTGTCAACTATATTTCCGTTTTTTTTCCAGAAGTTGTGTACTGTTTTGCATACCGGTGTGTACCTGGAGAGTATTGCCGGATTTTGTTATTTATATTATCCGATGTCCTGTCCCAGGCCATTGACCGCCATCCCGGAAACCAGGACAAAAGCCGGCGTACATGTATTAAAATCACATGTACGCCAGCTTTTTACCACTCCGTTATACTTATTTCACTAACGCAAGTGTTTCTCTGGCAATTGCCAGCTCCTCGTTGGTAGGAATAACCAGTACGCTTACCTTGGAATCAGGAGTGGAAATTACGATTTCCTGTCCCCTCTTGGAATTGGCCTCGTCGTCAATTTCAATTCCCAGGAATCCCAGATACTCGCACACTTTCTTTCTGGTAATCTTGTCATTCTCACCCACGCCTGCGGTGAACGCAATGGCGTCCACACCGCTCATTGCAGCTGCGTATGCTCCCACGTATTTAGCTACCCGGTAAGCAAATGATTCCAGAGCAACCTCTGCCTTCTTATTGCCGTCATTTGCAGCGTTCTCCACATCGCGGAAGTCGCTGGAAACACCGGACATACCGTATACGCCGGACTTCTTGTTCAGCACGTTTAACATCTGGTCAATATCCATATTCTCTTTGTGCATGATGAACTGCAGAGCGCCGGGATCCACATCGCCGCTTCTGGTTCCCATCACAAGTCCCTCCAATGGAGTCAGTCCCATGCTGGTGTCCACGGATTTTCCGTTGAGGACAGCTGAGATGCTGGAGCCGTTGCCCAGGTGGCAAACCACTGTTTTAAGGGAGTCATAAGGACGTCCAAGAACTTCTGCTGTTCTCTTTGATACATAGCTGTGGCTTGTCCCGTGGAAGCCGTATCTTCTAACCTTGTATTTCTCATAATACTCGTAAGGAAGTCCGTACAGGTATGCCTTCTCCGGCATGGTCTGGTGGAACGCTGTATCAAATACACCTACCATGGGTGTGTTGGGCATCAGTTCCTGGCAGGCACGGATGCCGATCAGGTTTGCAGGATTGTGCAGAGGCGCCAAATCGCTGCACTCTTCAATTGCTTTAACGGCCTCTTCCGTAATCAGGGTAGATGCGGTAAATGCCTCTCCTCCATGAACGATTCTGTGTCCCACTGCCCCTACTTCATCCAGGCTCTTAATCACGCCTGTCTTATCATTGGTCAGGGCATCTAATACCATCTGAATGGCCTGGGTATGGGTAGGCATAGGAGAAACCGTTACTTCCTTCTCTCCTCCTGCCGGCTGATAGGTAATCTGGCTTCCCTCAATACCGATTCTTTCGCAAAGTCCCTTTGCAAGTACAGCCTCTGATGCTGAATTAATCAGCTGGTACTTTAATGATGAGCTCCCGCAGTTAATAACTAAAATATTCATTGATATCTCCTCCTTTATTCCGGCTTATTCAGCCTGTGCCTGAACGGCCGTAATTGCTACTACACCCACAATATCATCTGCACAACAACCCCTGGACAAATCGTTAACCGGCTTTGCGATTCCCTGGGTAACAGGGCCGTAAGCCTCTGCCTTGGCCAGTCTCTGAACCAGCTTGTATCCGATATTACCGGCATCCAGATCCGGGAACATCAGTACATTTGCCTTGCCTGCCACTTCGCTGCCCGGCGCCTTGGAGGAAGCAACCTCCGGTACAAGGGCTGCATCTAACTGGAGTTCCCCGTCCAGCTTAAGCTCCGGATAAAGCTCCTTTGCGATTCTGGTGGCTTCCACTACCTTGTCCACGTCAGGATGCTTTGCAGAGCCCTTGGTAGAATGGGACAGCATGGCAACCCTTGCTTCCTTCTGTACCAGCAGTTCAAATGAATCAGCAGATGATTTGGCGATTGCTGCCAGCTCTTCCGGATTCGGATTCTGGTTCAGTCCTGAATCGGCAAAAATAAAGGTTCCCTCTGCTCCATATTCGCAGTCCGGAACTACCATGAGGAAGAATGCAGATACCAGCTTTGTGCCTGGTTTTGTTTTGACAATCTGCAGACATGGCCTTAATGTGTCGGCCGTGGAGTGGCAGGCACCGGACACCAGTCCGTCTGCATCTCCGTTTTTAATCATAAGACAGCCGTAGTAGGCATAATCGGACATGATGATTTCCTTTGCCTTTTCCGGTGTCATTCCCTTTGATTTCCTCAGCTCTACAAATAAATCAATATACTCCTGAGTCTTCTCATAGGTCTGAGGATTGATCACTGTTGCTCCTGATACATCCAGTCCCTTGCTGTGGTCTGCAATATCCTCCGGTGTTCCTATGATGATCAGATTGGCGATGTCCTCTTTTAATATCGTTTCGGCCGCCTCCCAGGTTCTCCTGTCCATAGACTCTGGCAGTACTATGGTCTTTTTGTCAGCCCTGGCACGAGCTTTAACTAAATCGATAAATCCCATGATAATTTACCCCTTTCCTTGGTGTATTTAAGCATACGTCTTTATTATATACTGACAGAATTGGAGATACAAGCCGATTTTATCCAAATATTGCACTTTTTCGTATACCTGAGGTCTTTCTGTGTTTATTTTCCACCTTTTCTGGCGGGGCGGCGGGCGGCGATAGCCAAACCGCCTGCCGTGAAGCACAGAAAACACAAAAAATCCGCGGACCACATGATTGCCGGTCCGCGGATTCAGGTATCTGATGATTAAATTTTCTCGTAACGGTCCACGTTAATCACAAAGATAGTGGCGCCGCCCACATCAACTGTCATGGGCATAGTTGCGTAATTTACCATGGTGGTGCCTGATATATAAGGCATGTTGACCGTTAACTTCTGATGCTGTCCGCATTCCTGCTTAATCACATCAATCACTTCCTGTACCTTATCATCTTCTGCACCAATCATCAAGGTTGTATTTCCCTTTTTCAGGAAACCTCCTGTGGTGGAAAGTCTTGTAACACTGTAATGATGCTGGGTCAGCTGGCTTACAACATCATCTTCATTATCATTTCTCACAATTGCATACACTAATTTCATAAGCTGTACCTCCTTGGCGAGTTTATATACGTTAGTATAGCACATTTTTCAGTTAAGATCTGTAATTTTTTTGCAAATGTTTCTTAATTCGCCTCATGCACAGTCAAACCCATAAAACAGTACTACCCGTTACCGGTTCATCAGCTCTGGGCGGCCGGCTTGGTTCCCAGAGTCACCTGCACGTCGTGCTCCACGTATGCCCCGTCCACCAGGGACTGTACTGTGAGTGTAACGGCTGCTCCGCCCTCATAGTAGGTGAGCATCTGCTTCAGTTCTTCCATACTGGTAACAGACTGGCCGTCAAACTTGGTGATAATATCCTTTTCCTTTAAATCAGAGGATGAGGCTGCTCCGCCCTCCACGATTTTATAGACATAGATTCCCACCGGCATGCCGTACATCTGGGATGTGGCAGCATCAATGTTGGTTCCCTGTATTCCCAGATAGCCCTGGGCATCCTCGGATACAGCCACACGCGTTTTCTTTGTCATCAGGCTGTTTAAGATATCCTGGGCCTTTGAAATCGGAATGGCAAAGCCCATCCCCTCCACTTCTGTGGAAGCTGTCTTGGCGGCGTTGATGCCGATGACATTTCCGTTTAAATCAATAAGGGCGCCGCCGCTGTTGCCCGGGTTGATGGCTGCATCTGTCTGGATGAAGGTCCTGTTAATTCCTTTTTCATCTGTAATCTCGCGGTCCAGGGCGCTTACATATCCCACGGTAACGGACTGGCCGTATCCAAGGGCATTTCCTATGGCAATGACCTGCTGCCCCACCTTGATATCATCTGAATTGCCCAGAGTGGCCACCTTAATCTTGCTCATGGTATCGGAGGGGATATCCTTTAACTGCACTGCGATGATTGCCAGGTCAGATGCTGAATCCGTTCCCTTTACCGCTGCGCTCACATCCTTGTTGTCAACAAATGTAACCTTTAAGTCGGAAGCTCCGTCCACCACATGGTTATTGGTGGCAATGAGAAGTTCCGTGTCAGTCTGGTTCACAATGATGCCGGAACCGCTGCTCTGGGCTGTATAGGTCTGGGGCATTCCGAAGAAATCGCGCTGCTCCACGGTCATGGTATCATTGATGGCCACAATAGACGGCATGGCGTTTTCCACAATGCCCGACACATCGGTAACAGCGGATACTGCCGTGGCGCCCTGGTTTGCAGACGCCTGTGCATTGGCCGGTGCCGCCTGTGCTATCTGGTTCTGAGCCTGCGTCCCGGCTAATGTGCCCGCGGTTCCATATGCGCCTGTGAGCCGGTTCCCCAGGTAATTCACACCTGTCATGACCCCGCCTGATACGGCTCCGAAAAGGACAGCTGCCGCTGTAATTCCTGCCGCTCTTTTAACAAATCGTCCTTTATTGGAGTGATTGCGCTGCTTATCACTGCCTCCCGGATATCCCTGATAAGTATTTCCGCCATAGCAGTCCTGGCGGCGGGTCTGGCTGCCGTATGAACCGAATGCGGCGTCTGGTCCCTGGGTATGCTGCTCTCGGGAACCCTGGCCTTCCTGGGCCTGTGAATACTGGGCTTGTGAATACTGACCCTGCGCCTCCTGGCTGCGTGCCTCCGGATCCATTGTCCGGTGTCCTTGCGTATTCTGTCCCTGCCGGTTCCTCTCATCACCTGGAATCGTCCAGTTTACGGTTGTTTCAGGTACATCCCTGTGTTCCATATTTTCATTTCCCAAACCATTCATATTCTTATTTTCATTCTCGTACATAGCAAAGTCTCCTTTCATACATTTCTCTATTTTATTTAACTGTAAGGGCTGTTTTTTAATTGCTCTTGCTTTTTACAATTATTAATATAGCCGCCATTTATGGTGGAATTGTGAAACGATTGTGGAGAATCTGTGTTCTAATTATTATAGATTTATAAACTGAAGATTAACAAATGCCGTCTGGACGGAATGGATGTTTGCGGATATAATGGACATGATAAAATAAAACGGGAACGAATCAGGACAGGAGTAAAGGAACTTGGGACAGCCAGATAGTTTGGAACAGCCGGCAAAGGTAATCGGCATCATTGCCGAATATAACCCGTTTCACGGCGGACATAAATTTCAAATAGAAGAAGCAAAAAAACGGACCGGCGCAGACTGGTGCGTGGCTGCCATGAGCGGCGATTTTGTACAGAGGGGGGAGCCTGCGGTCTACAGCAAATATCTGCGCACCAGAATGGCTCTTTCCTGCGGAGCGGATCTGGTGGTGGAGCTTCCCTCCGCCTTTGCGGTCAGCAGCGCGGAGGATTTTGCCGCCTGCGGCGTGGCCCTGCTCACAGGACTGGGGGCAGTGGATGTCCTGTGCTTTGGCAGTGAGGACGGGGATATCCGCAGGATTCGGACGGCTGCCGGTATCCTGGCGCAGGAAGGCGGGGACTTTTCCTCACTTCTAAGCATTGGACTGCGAAGCGGCCTCAGCTGGCCCCAGGCCCGCAGCCAGGCCCTGCTTAAGATGGCGGACAAAGATAAGGATTTTCCTCTGAAGAGAGAAGAAATGGACAAACTCCTGGGCTCCCCCAACAATCTCCTGGGAATCGAGTACTGCAAGGCCATCCTGCGCCAGAACAGTCCGCTTATTCCGTTCACCATTCGCCGCCGGGGACAGGGATACCACGACAATGGGCTGGAGGGCGGACAGGCTTCAGCCTCAGCCATCCGGCGGACACTTAAAGCCGGGGTGCCATCCGGGGAAGCGGGCCTGTTTCCATATGCAAAACTGACGCCTGAGGCCATGACGCACATTCCTCCGGAAATCCGGTCCCTGTACGGCCGGGAACCTGTCCTGGAGGCCAACGATTTGTCAGAGATACTGAACTTCTGCCTCCTGTCCCTGAAGCGGGAAGGAACGGATTATACGCAATACGGGGATATGTCGGCGGAAATGGCGCGCCGGCTGGAGCACTGCCTTCTCAAACAGGTCAGCTGGGAAGGCCGGATCGAACAGCTTAAGACACGCCAGTATACCTATACCCGGCTCAGCCGCGCCCTTCTTCACATGGTCCTCGGCCTGACTGATGCCAGGGCACAGTCCTACAAAGAGGCCGGCCGTGCCCCCTACGCCAGAATCCTGGGGTTCAGGAAAGAGTCTCAGGAACTGCTGGCCCTGGTAAAGCAGAAAACCGCCATTCCCCTGATTACCAAGACCGCCGACGCCCCCCACATTCTCACCGGAACAGCCCTGGACATGTTTTCACAGGACATCTACGCCTCCCATATCCGTCAGACCCTGCTCTCAGAAAAGCTGGAACAGCCGGTTCGGAATGAATATAACCAGCCAATCTGTATTTTATAAGATAAAAGGCAAAATGACAGGCCCCCCGGATGCAATGCCCGGATGGGGACCTGTCATTTTATTTTCATATATATCTGCTAATATCAGCTGTCTTTAGTTTTTCCCCCGGACTCCCAAAGCTCCGGAGCCAGGAGCTCCACCACGGCGGGCTTCACATGCAGGAAATCAGCCAGCTCCCGTATCTGGAGGCCATTGTCCCGTTTCTTCCCCTGACGCACAGCCCGAATCAATATATTCTTTGGCGTATGCTCCATATCTATAAATTCCAGTATCTGGGTTCTGTATCCCCTGTATTCCAAAACCTGGGCACGGATGGCATCCGTGTAAAGGGCTGCCATGCGCTCTTTTATCAGGCCGTATTGGAGTACCGGCCGTAGAAGGCTGTTTTCCATCTGCCCGTTGAGCTCATGCTGGCAGCAGGGAACCGATAAAATGACCCTGGCCCCCCAGTTTACCGCCTTTTCCAGGGCATAATCCGTGGCCAGGTCACAGGCGTGGAGGGTGACCACCATGTCCACCTTCTCCACTCCCTCAAAGGAGGCAATGTCCCCATGACAAAAGGAAAGTCCCTCATATCCATACTGGCGTCCAAGGCGGCTGCAATGCTCTATGACATCCTCCTTAAGGTCCAGGCCGACAATCCGCACCGGATATCCCTTCAGTTCCTTCAGATAATAATACATGGCAAAGGTGAGGTATGATTTGCCGCATCCAAAATCAATAATGGTGGACTCCCGGTCCTGGTCCAGGTTGGGAAGGATATCTTCTATAAACTCCAGGAAACGGTTTATCTGCCTGTATTTGTCATAGCGGCTGTTCACCACCCTGCCCTCTTTTGTCATGACGCCCAAATCCACCAGAAAGGGAACAGGAATTCCCTCCTCCAGGATATAATGCTTCTTCCGGTTGTGGGACAGCAAAGCAGCGCGTTCCGGTTCCCGGGAAACCGGGTTTCCGGCAGGCAAAATCCTGGCCGGCCGCGGACTCTGCTTCACCTTCACAGTCACCTTTCCCTTCCTGCTCACCAGAATAAGGGCATTTCCAAGACCGGATGCAATCTCCGCCTGGCGGAAGGATCCGTCCAGAAGCCCAGTGACATAATCTGCCGCCTCATCCCGGTCCAGATTGCGGTGAAATGCCTGCTTTCCCGCCTGTTCCTCCGCCTGGAATACCAGCCTGCCCTTCATGAGCAGAGGCCGGATTCTGGACCTGGAGATTTTGCCGCTGTCCGTGGGATTGCTCATGAGAATCCGCTCCAGAGATTCATTTAAAAACAGATCCAGCGCCTGTTTGATTTCTTTACATTCTTCCTGATTCATGTCCAGCTCCTAATCCAGAAGTTTCTTTGCAAGGGCGGTGAGCTGGCTTAATGACTCGATGGTGCCAACCGGCCGCTCTGCCCTGCCAAAACCATATGCCGCGTGTACAAAGGGAATCCCGGCCGCGCCGGCCGCTTCCTCATCCATATGGGTATCACCTACATAAAAGCAGCGTTCCAGATGGTTTCTCTGCACCACCATGCGGATATTATCTCCCTTTGGAAGTCCGGTATTGCCGTAGCACTCAATATCACGGACGTATTCCCGGAGGCCGCAGCTCTCCAGCAGCACCTCAATATATCCGCTCTGGCAGTTGCTGACAATGTACAGGCCATACTGGCGGCTGAGGCACGCCATGATCTCCCTGGTCTCCGGATACAGGACTCCCGGATGTGACAGCAGGTAATGGTTCTCATAGGTCATGCACTCCTCCATCACCTTCCTGCACTCCTCCTGGGACAGCCCCGGAAACAGCGTCTTTCCAATATCCATCATGGTCTTTCCCATATTGTCATACATATCCCGGGCCGTGATCCTGACTCCCAGATGAGGGTAACGGGCCAGCACCTCATTCCAGGATTCAGCCACCTGGGCCGCCGAATCCCACAGCGTACCGTCCACGTCAAACAATATCCCTTTATTCATACCCACTACCATTCCTTTCCCATCCATATTCGCAGGCTTTGGCTCTGAAGCCATACAGCACTTGTGCACCCCTAATTTTCAGCACTGACCCATCCCTTTCGCAGCAAATCGGGATAGGGCTCCAGATGGGCATAATCGTTGAACCGCTCCAGTGTAAAACGGCCGGATGCCCCATCCCAGTTAAGCTCCGTAATGCTGCAGTTTTCCAGGTTCTTACCGAGGATTCTCCATTTGTTCATGGGGATTCCCAGGCAATGGGCTGTCATGGAACGGATAACGCCTCCGTGGGTCACCACGGCAATGCGCTCATAACCGCTTTCTGTCATCTCCCTGAACACAGGTTCGGCGCGCCGGACCACATCCCCGGCGCATTCCCCGCCCGGATAGGGCAGATCCTCCTCCATAAGGGCCTGCTGCGCCTTGAAATCCCTGTACTTCACCGCGATGTCCCGGTCTTCCATGCCTTCCATATGGCCAAAGGATATCTCCCTCAGCTCGGGCCGTATGATATGCTCTACATTCCAGTAGAGATTGGCTGCCTGAGCCGTTTCCACGGCCCGCAGCAGATTGCTGGAATACACCACCTGTATATTTTCATGAAACAGGCGCTCTCCTAAGAGAGACGCCTGCCTGTATCCTTCTTCACTTAAATCCACATCCACGTTGCACAGCTTGCTGCACTGCCTGCCGTGGCGTATCAAAAAAATCTTCATCTGACTGACCTCCATCCGTCTGCCTTAGCCCGGATAACCTTAATTCTTAAAGCTATGGATTGGCGCCGGAATTCTTCCGCCCCTGGTAACAAACCGCCTGCAGGAGAATGTGTTTACAGGCATAACTGGCGCATAGCCCAGCAAACCGCCGAACTCAGCCGTCTCCCCCACTTTCTTTCCCACCACGGGAATCAGACGTACCGCAGTCGTTTTCTGGTTCACCATTCCGATGGCTGCCTCGTCCGCAATGATGCCTGCAATGGTGCTGGAGGGTGTGTCTCCCGGTATGGCAATCATATCCAGGCCAACGGAACAAACGCAGGTCATGGCTTCCAGCTTCTCAATGGTGAGGGCTCCCATGCTGACCGCGTCGATCATTCCCTGGTCCTCACTGACCGGGATAAATGCGCCGCTTAAACCGCCCACATAGGATGAGGCCATGACGCCGCCCTTCTTCACCTGGTCGTTGAGCATGGCAAGGGCTGCCGTAGTTCCGGGCGCGCCCACGCGCTCCAGGCCTATCTCTTCCAGTATCTCAGCAACACTGTCTCCCACCGAAGGAGTGGGGGCCAGGGACAAATCAATGATTCCAAAGGGAATGCCCATGCGCTTGGAAGCCTCCTGCGCCACCAGCTGTCCCACGCGGGTAATCTTAAACGCGGTCTTTTTGATGGTTTCACAGAGCACCTCAAAGTTGGCATCCCTCACCTTTGCCAGGGCAACCTTCACAACGCCCGGACCGCTTACGCCAACATTGATGATGGCTTCGGACTCCGTGACGCCGTGGAAGGCGCCTGCCATAAACGGGTTGTCGTCAGGGGCATTGCAGAATACCACCAGCTTGGCACAGCCGAGGGAATCATGGTCCCTGGTGGCTTCGGCTGTCTCAGTCACGATTCTTCCCATCAGTTCCACCGCGTCCATGTCAATGCCTGTCTTGGTGGAGCCTACATTGACGGAACTGCATACGCGCTCTGTCTGGGACAGCGCCTGGGGAATGGAGAGAATCAGGTTCTTGTCAGCCCTGGTCATGCCCTTGCTCACAAGGGCGGAATAGCCGCCGATGAAGTTTACGCCCACTTCCTTTGCAGCCAGGTCAAGGGTCTTGGCTATGGTGACGAAATCCTCCGGGCGCTTGCAGGCAGAACCGCCCACCAGCGCAATGGGGGTGACGGAGATACGCTTGTTGACAATGGGAATACCGAAATCAGCCTCTATATCCTGGCCCGTGGAAACCAGGTCCTTTGCCAGAGTCGTGATTTTCTTATAAATCTTTTCATTGAGAGCCTCAAGATTGCTGTCCACACAGTCCAGAAGGCTGATGCCCAGGGTAATGGTACGCACATCCAGCTTCTCATGTTCAATCATGTTGTAGGTCTCATTTACCTCGTACATATTTACGTTAATCATAGTTCTTTCGTCCCTTTCTTCTGAAATTACAGGCCCGCCCTATCCTCTGGGGATGCCGTTAGATACGGTGCATCTTCAGGAAAATTTCTTCCCGCTGAATCTTCACGCTCACACCGATTTCCTCTCCGACCTGTTCCAGTTCCTGGGCTACTTCGCCAAAGGACTTGGTTATGTTCTCCACGTCCACAACCATCATCATGTTGAAAAATCCCTTTACAATGGTCTGGGTGATATCCAGTATATTAATCTGGTTCTCAGCCAGGTATGTACATACGCCTGCAATGATTCCTACCCTGTCTTTCCCTACTACTGTAATGATTGCCTTATTCATCTTCATTCTCCTCACGCTTTTGTTTTATTGAAATCCGGTGAACGGATATCCATACGTTTTACAGATATATGATTTCACTCATGCAGTCCCTGCTGGCCACGGAAATGGAAAAGTCAGAAGCTCCGTAAGGGCAGTCTCCCCCGTCAATCTCCAGCCGTACGGTCTCGTAGGCCAGCTCCTCGTAATTGTTCTCCTTGCTGAGATGTCCCAAAAGAATTTTTTTCAGTCTGTCGTGAAGGACGCAGTTTAAAAGCCTGCCCGCATTTTCATTGGACAGATGGCCGTGGTCCCCTAAGATCCTTCGTTTCAGGTAATAGGGATAAGGTCCTGTCTCCAGCATCCTGACATCGTGGTTGGATTCCAGGAGCAGGGCGTCCAGCCCCTGAAGATGGTCTATGATATACTGGTCAAAATGTCCCATATCCGTGGCCACAGCCACGGACTTCTCCCCGTTTTGTACGCGGTATGCCACCGGATTCGCTGCGTCGTGGTCAATCTTAAAGGGCTTCACGGTCAAATCGCCTACCATGAAATCCAAATCCGGGCATACCGGAGTCAGAAGCCCTTTATCAAATTTGCCCAGGCTGCCTGCGGCCGCAATCTCATCCAGGGTTTCCCGGGTCCCGTAAATGGGAATCTCATACTTGCGCGACAGCACTCCCAGTCCCTTGATGTGGTCCGAATGCTCATGGGTAATGAGAATCCCGTTTACATCGTTTCCCGTAAGTCCTATCTCATTTAACCCCTGCTGAATCCGCTTGTTGCTGATCCCCGCATCCACCAGCAGGTGGGTGCTGTCAGAACCTATGTAAATACAGTTGCCGCTGCTTCCGCTGGCAATACTTACCATTCTCATGTTTTACAGTCCTTTTGTCTTATTTATTGCATTCTGATTTTGTTCTTCAGGAGTCTGCGGATCTGTTTTCTTGTGTCCTCCACAGAGCCGTTGTTGTCGATAACCGCATCAGAAAACTCCCTGAATCCGGCCTCCGGCGCCTGGCTGTCCATAATGCTTTCCGTTTTCTCCTGTGTGTAACCGCGGCTCTCTCTGAGACGCTCCATGCGGTTCTCCCTCGATGTATAAACATACCACATTTCCCCGCAGTTGTCACGGAATTCTTTTGAGGGAATGGCCGCCTCTATGACCACCAGAGGTTCAGGGCAGGCAAGCGCCTCCCCAAAGGCCGTATTCCATACCAGGGGATGAGTCAGGCGGTCCACCTGGACGCGTTTATCAGGGCAGCCAAAGATTACCTGGGCCATGGCAGGACGGTTGATGGTTCCGTCCTCATTCAGTATGGACGGCCCCAGGAAGTCCACCACAGCCCGGTAGCTCTCCTGCCCTGGCTGCATCAAATCCTTTGCCACCTGATCCGCCTGGATGACACGGAAGCCATACTCCTCCTTCAGTATCTCCAGCACCCGGCTCTTGCCGGACCCCACGCCGCCTGTGATTCCCAATATGAACTTACCGCCTGCGGGGAATGCATTTCTTATATCTTCCATATCCTGCCGCTGCCCCTTTTGATGTCTTTATTTTCCGTGCTTTGTGCTTTGATCTCTTCCTAACTTTCCTACTTGGCGTCAAACCAGGATTTTCCCACTTCCGCCTCCACTTCCAGTGAAACCCTTAAATCCGCGGCATGCTTCATCTTGTCGGTCAGAATCTCCTTAACCGCCTCAATCTCATCCCGGGCCGTCTCAATCAGAAGCTCATCGTGAATCTGAAGGACGATTCTGGATTTCAGGCCGCGCTTTTTCAGCTCCCTGTCCACTGCAATCATGGCTATCTTCATGACGTCTGCTGCGGTTCCCTGAATCGGTGAGTTCATGGCCACGCGCTCTCCGAACTGACGCTGCATAAAGTTGGCGGACTTAAGCTCAGGAATGGGCCGCCTCCTGCCGTACAGGGTCGTCACGTAGCCCTGTTCCTTGCCCTGCTTGACCAGTCCGTCCAGGAATGTCTTAACCCCCGGATAGGTCTCAAAATATTTGTCAATATACTCCACCGCCTCCTTGCGGGAGATGCTGAGTCCCTCGCTGAGTCCAAAGGCGCTGATGCCGTATACAATTCCAAAGTTCACCGCCTTTGCGTTGCGGCGCTGGAGGGGAGTCACTTCATCAAGGGGTACATGGAATACCTGGGAAGCGGTGATGGCATGGATGTCCTGGGCGGAACGATATGCTTCGATCAGCCTCTCATCCCCTGACATGTGCGCCAGGATGCGCAGTTCAATCTGGGAATAATCCGCGTCCACGAACACACAGCCTTCCTTTGGAACAAATACCTTGCGTATTTCCCTGCCCAGGGCCATGCGCACAGGGATATTCTGAAGGTTTGGCTCCGTGCTGCTGATGCGCCCCGTGGCCGTGATGGTCTGGTTGAATTTGCCGTGAATCCTTCCGTCCTCACCGATGTAGGCTGCCAGGCCTTCCGCATAGGTGGAATTCAGCTTTGTCAGCTGGCGGTAGTCCAGGATTTTCTGGACCACCGGATAATCAGGCGCCAGCTTTTCCAGTACATCCGCTGCCGTGGAATAACCGGTCTTTGTCTTTTTGCCTCCCGGAAGCTCCATCTGTTCAAAGAGAATCTCCCCCAGCTGCTTGGGGGAATTGATATTGAATTCATGCCCTGTCTCCTGGTAAATTTCCTGTTCCAGCTTGGCGATTCCCACCTTAAGCCTGTCCCCATATTCCTTTAGCTCAGCCCGTTCCACCTTCACGCCCTCCTGCTCCATATGGAAAAGGCTGTAAATCAGGGGCATCTCTATATCTGTATACAGGCTGTACATTCCCGTATCCTTTAACTGGCCTGCCAGGGGTGCAGCGGCCTTCCACGCGGTATATCCCATGTAGCATACACAGTCAACGGCATTCTTCTCTCCCCTCCACAGGGCATCTCCCAGATCCTCCTTGGCCAGCAGGTCCGCCCTGGAGGGCACGGTAAGCCCCAGATAATCCCTGGCCAGATCGTCGTAGGCATAGGTATCCTTAAGAGGATTCAAAAGATATCCGGCCACTCCCGCGTCATACACAGGATCCGTGTCCTTAAGTTCCAGGTACGCAAGCATGGATTTTAAATCCAGGGCCCAGAGCTCTCTGACGCCTGGGTTATCCTGTCCCTGGCTATTCTGTGCCTGGTTATCCTGTTCCTGATTTCTCCCGCACAGCGCCCTGAGCTGTTCCAGAAGATACTCGCCGGTAATCTGCTCTCCTGCCGCCAGACAGTAAATATCCTCCTCGCCCAGGCACAGGGCCAGGCCTGTCACGGGATTCAGCCCGGATCTGGCCTTTTTTCCTGCTTTTACTTCCCCGTTCTCGTCAAAGCTGAAGGACAGCTGCTCTGCTGTCTCCTTCAAAGCCCCGTCCCTGCCAAGTATGAGCTGGAAGCCAGCCAGCCCAGCCTCTGCTGCCCTGCCGAATATCTTATCCGCTGTCTTTATATCCTTCACAAGGGTAAAATGGGTTTTTATATCAGGCGCGGCTGCTTCCTGGGCAGCGGTTTTATCAAAACGGGCCAGGATGGACTTGAATTCCAGACGCTTCATATACTGGTAAGCCTCCGGGGTATACAGGTCCTCAATCCGGGCGTCCTCATAATTAAATTCCACAGGACAGTCCGTACAGATGGCCGCCAGCTTCCTGCTCATCTGAGCCATGTCATAATGCTCCTCCAGAGCCTTCTTAGCCCTGGGGGGCCTAATCTCCTCCAGATGGGCATAGGCGTTCTCTATGGATTTGTACTGGGCGATGATGCTGGTTGCTGTCTTTTCCCCGATGGAAGGCACCCCCGGTATATTGTCGGAGGCATCCCCCATAAGGGCCTTCACATCAATGAATTCCTCCGGCGTCACCTGATACTCCCGCAGCACATCCTCCGGGAAATAGTCCTTGATCTCGGTCACACCCCTGCTGGTCCTGGGAATCCGTATCTTGATGTGCTCATCAGCCAGCTGCAGAAGGTCCCTGTCACCCGATACCACGGATACCTGGATACCCTGGGCCTGACACCGCTTTGCCACGGTTCCCAGTATATCATCCGCCTCAAACCCCTTAAGGGTCATGATAGGAATTCCCATGGCCTTCAGCACATCCTTCATCACAGGAACCTGCTCATGAAGCTCCTGGGGCATGGGCTTTCTCGTCCCCTTATAGGCGTCATACATCTCATGCCGGAAGGTAGGCTCTTTTAAATCAAAAGCAACGGCTGCGTGGTCCGCCTTTTCCTCCTCCAATATCTTCAGCATGATATTTAAAAAACCGTACACTGCGTTGGTATGCAGACCCTCCGAATTCGTAAGGTCCGGTACCCCGTAAAATGCCCGGTTCATAATACTGTGTCCATCAATCAAAACCAATTTGTCCATTAATATGAGTTCCTTTCTGTCTCTGTCACCACATCCTGAACTGAAGCACCAGCACGGCCAGCACGGCCCAGAAGCACAGAGTGTTCACCGCATAGCGGGCTGTTTCCAGGATTCCCAGGGTATGCACCCTCTGCCGGGACAGCTCCAGAGCTGTCTCAAGGGCTCCCTTGATGTTATAGGTGCCTGTTTCCTGGTCCAGCTGGCGGATACCCACGTCCACTGTGAAGTAAATCTCCAGCTCTTCCCGGCATTCCTCGCAGGTCTCGATGTGTTTTAAGAATTCTTTCAGTTCCTCGTCCGTAATGCTGCCGTTGATATACGGCATCACCAGACGCTCCGCTTCCCTGCAGGTCACAGCCAGCACCTCCTGTCTATCATTTTAATCCAATTCTTCTTACATCATACAATAAATCAGCTTACTTTTCAATGAAAGATTAGGACTCCCATCCCCCCATCCTCCGGTTCCGGACAGACTACCCCTTCCTGTATTCCCTGGGAGATACGCCTGTCAGCCGCCGGAACACATCCCCGAAATAATTGCCGTCCGAGAACCCGCAGGCCATGGCCACACCGGTCACAGAAAGGTCTGTATTGCGCAGCATATCAGATGCTTTCTGCACGCGGATGTAGTTCAGATACTCCTTGAAGCAAAGGCCGGTGGAGCTTTTGAATTTCTTAGAAAAGTAGGTAGGGCTCATATTGGCAAATGCAGCCACCTGCCCCAGCGTCACCCCTTCCTGGTAATGCTGGTTCATATATCTGGCCGCACGCACCATGGCCTCCTCTGCCTCCTCCAGCGCGTGTCCTTCCCTCCGGGCCTCCTGGCAGCGGCCCAATACCACCAGAATCTGGTGCAGGAGGCTGCAAAGCTGTATCTGGCAGTAGCTGTCGCCCTGCTTTTCCTCATCCTGCATCTGAGCCAGCAGTTCCTCTATCTTAGGGCGGAATTCTGAAGGAATGGTGCGTTTGGGCTGTGAAAAGATATGGCCAAAGGCCTCCCTCCCGCAAAGGCTTAAAAAGGAGGTGACCGTGTCCCTGGAGAAATAGATTCCGAAGCGCTCAGCCTCCCAGCTTGGCTCATACAGGGCCTTGTGGACCTCAAGAGGCGGAATGATGGTCATGTCACCCGGTTCCAGGTAATAGATGTCCTGGTTGATGAACATTTTACACTTTCCTGATAACAGATAATAAATCTCATAGTAAGAATGATAATGAGGCCGCTTCATCACAAAGCTGGAGGACCTTCTGATACGGCTGACCTGAACGCTTTTATCCTTTAGAATCATGGTATTGCTCATATGCGGTCTTTCTCCTTCCATTTCTCTTTCATAGCCGGACCGTTATGGCAAAAAAACTGTAATTTTTAGAAAAAATCCCATAAAATCCGTATTATTCCATCTGTTTTTGTTATACCATAAAGCCAACCAAAGGTAAACAAGGAATCAGACAAGGAAATGGAGGAATGACCATGGCTGAAATGACCATGATATCCATGGCTGTAATGGCTGCCACACAAAAAAGCCGCTCCTTTTTGGAAGCAGCCGCCGGGCGTAAGGACCTGTATCTGGAGGAAGGCCCTCTGGAGGAAGGAACTTTGGAGATAGGAACTCTGGGGATAGGCACTCTGGAGAAAGCAGACGTCATATATCTTCCGGATTACAGCAGTCTGGATTTCCGGCAGGTGCGCAAACTTCTGAAGGCAGGAAAACACGTTCTGTTCGGAACCATGGGAGCTGCAGATGCCGGCAGCCTGAAGGCGCTGGCACAGACAGCCGATGAACATGGCGCAGTGCTGTTGGATCACATCCACCTTGCATTTAATCCATGTATGGCATCATTAAAGACAGCGCTGACATGCCTGGGGCCCATTGGGCGGATTCGTCTCCATTCCTGTGAGTATGCCTTCTGCTGTGAGGGGTTACGCATTTCTCCTGTCCGTCCCCCCGCCTGCGTTCCGCCGGGAGGCGCATTGTTTCAGAGGGGCGCCGACTGCCTCTATCCCCTTGTGCATCTCTTCGGCATACCGGAACAGATGGATGCCCAGATGGTGCTCACGGAACATGGAATGGACGCAGCCGGCACTGTCAGGGGATATCTGGGCACCGCCCGAGTGGAGATAGTCTATTCCAAGATATCAGGAAGCCATGTACCAAGTCTGATAGAGGGAGAAAGGGGGAGCCTGTTAATACGTGATTTACGGAATTTAAAGGAAGTGACATATAAAAACCGGTCCGGAGATAAAGATCAACTGGTTTCCTTTTCCGATGAAGCCTGCCGCGCCAGGGAACTGGACCGCTGTATGGCGTTCATAAAGGGAAAATGCAGCTGGCAGCGTCAGCTTGCATCCTCCATACAGACACTTCAGATGATGGATGAAATCAGGGGACATCGGAATTTGTCTGCGGAATATACCGTTTCCTCCCATGGCACCTATGCCTCCGCCATTTAAACAAGCCTCCGCCTTTGTCTGTCAGAAAAAGGCCGGACGCAAAAGACCCACACAGAATCACTTCTGCATGGGTCTTTTTTTGTCTCATGTGCCGTCAATCTGACACGTATAGATGCCGGCAGCGGGACTTGAACCCGCACGCGGTTACCCGCAACAGATTTTGAGTCTGCATCGTCTGCCATTCCGACACGCCGGCTTACAACGCTGATTATTTTATCACAGGATACATATTTTGGCAAGTGTTTTTTCAAAACCTTTGCCATTTTTCCATTCCGGTACTATAATAAAGCAGATAATGAAATAAAGAAATAGATTAACAGAAAAGGCAGGGTACTCTTTCATGGCTGTGAACTACTTCAAAAAAATCGGGGCGCGCCGGCTGCTCATCATGATTATGGGAAATGTATTTCTTGGAATGGGAATCAGTATATTCAAGCTGTCCGGCCTGGGCAACGACCCTTTCAGCGGTATGGTCATGGCCCTGGCCAATATACTGGGCTTCAGCTACGCCTCTTTTTTGCTGGTCATTAACGGCGGACTCTTTATCTTTGAACTGGCCGCAGGCCGCAGACTCATAGGAATAGGCACCCTGGTAAATGCATTTCTTCTGGGATATATCGTCACCTTTTTTAATGGTTTATGGCCCCTGCTGTTTCCTGTGCCGGACACCATGCTCCTGCGCGTGGTCACCGTGCTTGTCGGCGTCATTGTCACCAGTTTCGGCGTGTCCCTGTACCAGACCCCCAATGCAGGGGTTGCGCCTTATGACAGTATTTCCCTGATTACTGCAAAGAGCCGCCCTCTTATCCCCTACTTCTGGCACCGGATAGCCACGGATGCAGTTTGCGCCGTCATATGCTTCCTGGCAGGAGGAATCATTGGCCTGGGCACCCTGGTGTCAGCCTTCGGCCTGGGCCCCATTGTCCATTTCTTCAATGTCCAAGTGGCCGGACGGCTGATAAAAGACTGTTAAGGCAGGTATCTGCCCGCCCAAAACAGTCCCTCCGGCCCTTCCCTTACCTGATTGCCTGCTGGCCGCTGGCCTTATATATTTCATACCATTCATAGTGCTCCAGACGGATGTCCAGGGCCTTAATGGCCGTATCCAGCCTGTCCAGCCTGTTGCTTCCTGAAATAGGAACTGCCCCTGCCGGATGATACATAATCCATGCGTATATGATGGCAGACGGGTCTGCGTCATGCTTCTTGGCAATCCTTTTTATGGTTTTCATAGCCGCAGCGCACAGGCTGTCGTTGGGATCAAACATTCTCCCCCCTGCCAGAGGCGACCATATCATGGGATGGATTCCGGACGCAGTCAGGTCATCCATCATTCCGGAATTAAAATGTTCAAAGCACACAGGGTTCCACTCAATCTGGTTCGTTACCAGCTGTCCGTTGACAGCTCTGTTAAGACCCTTGAATTTATGAGGGTCAAAGTTGGAGACGCCCATCTCCCCTATTTTTCCTTCCTTCTTAAGCTCTGTCAGTGCCTTTGCAGTTGATTCAAAATCAATGCAGGGATCCTCACGGTGAATCAGATACAGGTCCAGATGGTCTGTATGTAGCCGCTTCAGGCTCTCCTCACAGGACTGTTTTACCCTGTCGTATCTTGTGTCATAATATCCAAATCCGCCCTCTTTGAAAATACCGGTTTTCGATACCAGCTGGATTTTGTTTCGAATGGCGCGATCCTGTTCAAAGGCCTGCCCCATCAGCGTCTCACAGAGCGTGCCTCCGTAGATTTCCGCCGTGTCAAAGGTGGTGACTCCCCTATCAATACATTCATTCATGAATCGGGCCAGTTCTTCTGCAGACCATTTCCAGCTGTCCAGCCTCCAGAATCCCTGAACCACGGCTGACAATGACAGCCCTTCCGACAATTTAACTTTTTTCACGTTAATCCTCCCTAATTAAGAATTTTTTCTCATATCCAGAGCCACTGCACTGCATATGATAAGTCCCTTTACAATCAGCTGCCAGTTGGAATTAACTCCTATGTAGGCAAGTCCATAGCTGATAAAAGTAAATATCAGCACACCGATGATGACGCCGGATACCTTTCCCACTCCTCCGCTCAGAGATACGCCTCCCACCACACAGGAGGATATGGCATCAAATTCATATGCGTTTCCATAGGCCGAGTTGGCGCCTCCGGTCCTGGCCACTTCCAGGATACCTGCCAGCCCTACAAACATGGATTCGATGATAAATACAGTGATGATCACCTTGCTGACATTTATACCGGATACCTTGGCCGCTTCCGGATTGCCGCCCACGATATAAATGTTCTTCCCAAACACAGTCTTGTTGAGCAGAAACCAAACTCCGACAATGGCAATGACGGCGATGACCACTAAAAAGGAAATCTGGCCAAATACCTTAAAGCTGCTGAGTACAGTCAAGTCATTCCTTATGCCTCCGATGGGCTGGGAATTGTTCGGCTTCTTTGCAAAGTACAGACAGTTAATGCCGTAGACAATGGTGCTCATGCCGAATGTGGCGATAAAAGGCGCCATCTTTAGCTTTGCAATCATAAAGCCGTTGACAGCTCCTATCACAGCAACCAGAGCCAGGGTCATGATGACGGGAATGATAATGGGAAGTTCAGGCAGGCCAGGCCAGAACTTGTTGGAATAGTCCGCCATCTGGGACAGGGATGCCACCATAACGGCTGCCAGGCCCACCTGGCGGCCGCCGGAAAGGTCTGTTCCTCCTAAGAGCAGAGCGAACATCAGCCCCAATGCACATATCATTTTAACGGCAGACTGGGTCAGTATGTCTGTCAATACTCTTATTTGCAGAAAAGAAGGTTCGATTATGATAATTCCTATAATCATGAATACCAGCACGATGATAAGAGCTTTATCCATCATGATATTCTTTATGTCTTTTGCTGTCAACTCCTTTATTTTCATACTGACACTCCTTCTTTCGTTTTATCTTCAAATTGGGTGGCGTACTTCATCACCTCAACCTGGGTAGCCTCCGTTTTGCCAAGGATACCTGTCTGCTTTCCGGCGCACATAATCATGATACGATCCGACATTCCCAACAACTCCGGCATCTCAGAGGAAACCATAATGATCGCCTTTCCCTTTTTCACTAAATCCTGCATGATTCGGTATATCTCATATTTAGCGCCCACATCCACTCCCCTGGTGGGTTCGTCCAGCATAATGACATCACAGTTTGCCAGCAGCCATCTGCCAATCAGCACCTTCTGCTGATTCCCTCCCGACAGGTTCTTGATAAGCGTTTTTGTCCCGGCCATGCGGACATCCAAATCCGTGCACACCTTGTCAACGCTGGGGGACAGTTTTTTCGTATGGATGTATCCGAAAACATTGCCTGTCAGTTTCTTATAGGCTACCGTCAGGGCGTTGTCCCAGACTGACAGCATGGGAATGATTCCCGTTGCCCTGCGCTCTTCTGTCAGAAGGGCGAAGCCGTTGCGTATGGCATCCTGGGGTGAATGGTTGACCACTGTTTTTCCGTTGACAGTCAGTTCCCCGCTTACAATTCTTCGCAGGCCGAATATGGCTTCTATGAGCTCTGTCCTCTGTGCCCCCACCAGTCCGCCTATGCCCAGTATCTCCCCCTTATGAAGGTCGAAGGACACGTTTTTAAAGGATCGCGGGTCTGCACTGGTAAAGTTCTTTACCTGCAGCATCACCTCATCTGTTCTTGCGTCCTCGCACAAAGGAAATCGCTCGTTCATCTTTCTTCCCACCATTTGGCCTATCAGCTGGTCTATGGTAATGTCCTTTATATCCCATGTGCCTATGTACTGGCCGTCCCGCATCACTGTTATCTCGTCCGCTATCTCAAATATCTCCTCCAGCTTGTGGGATATATAGATAATAGAGCGCCCTTCCTTTCTAAGCTTGTCAATGATTTTAAAAAGATGCTGTGTCTCTGCCACAGTCAGTGAGGAGGTCGGCTCGTCCATAATGATAATTTTTGCATTATATGAGACAGCCTTTGCTATCTCAATTGCCTGCATCTGTGAAACGGAGAGGTTCTTTGCAAAGGTTGTCACGTCTATATCAAAATCCAAATCCCGAAGCAGGTTCCTGGTCTTTTCCATCATCTGGTTTTCATCCACCACAATGCCTTTTGTCTGGAACCTGCCCGCCCATATATTGTCCACCACATTCCTGTAAGGAACCGGATTCAGCTCCTGGTGAATCATGGAAATGCCGTTTTTCAGCGCATCATTGGGATCTTTGATATCCATGACCCGGCCATCAATCTCAATGGTACCGCTGTCCGGATGATACAGGCCGAACAGACACTTCATCAAAGTGGATTTGCCGGCCCCGTTCTCGCCGATTAATGCATGTACACTTCCAGGCTTCACCGCAAGCTTAATATTGTCAAGGGCTTTTACTCCGGGGAAGGATTTAGACATATTTGCTATCTTCAGTCTGTATTCTTCCATCTGCATCCTCCAGATTCCTTATTCGGATTGGGCCACTGCCAGCATGTCCTCCAGGGTTGCGCTTAAATTGCTTTCATCAACAATCACATACGGTACCCATACATATTTTCCGTCAACCGTACAGTTCACGCCTACCACGTCCTCTGTGATTTCCGTTCCTGCATGTACTGCCTTTATCACATTGATGATGGCGTCAGACTGGCTCTTCCTGTCATTCAGCACAGTGCCCAGAAGGGAACCTGCCTTCATTGCCTCCAGGGCGTCGATATTAGCATCAATTCCCACGATGGGAACAAACTTCTCAGCATCCCCTGAGTTATAGCCATTGTTGATGCAGGCCTGCACCGCGCCCATAGCCATGGAGTCGTTGTTGCAGAGGACACCTTCAATCCCGTCGATTCCGTAAGCGGTAATCCACGCATTCATTTTATCCAGTGCCTGGGCCTGGTCCCAGTTGGCGGTATCGCAGGCAAGAATCTCATATTCGATTCCGTTCTTTTCCAGGGTCTCTTTATACGCATCTGTGCGAAGTGTCACATCCTGCTGGCCGATTTCTCCCTGAAGAATGACCAGAGAAAGTTTGCCGTCCCCGTTTTTATCTGCAATATCTTTATTGTCATTCCAGTAGTTAATCAGCGCCTGGGCGCACATTTCGCCTGACTGTTTGGCCTGGGCGCCTACATACCAGATGTTTTCGTAGCGGTTCATGGTATCTTCCATCGGCTCCATATTAAAGAATACAGCCGGCACGCCGTCAGCATCGCATTTCTTCATCATGTTCTCAATGCTCTCCCTGTCAGGCGCGCATATGGCAACCACATCCGTCTTTTTGCTCAGGGCCACCTCTAATTTGGAATTGGCCGTGGATACGTCATTTGCCGCGTCCTGCATATCCAGGGTGATACCGCCCGACTTTTCAGCCTCGTTCTGCATAATGATGCGGAATCCGCTCTGAAACTGGTCGTCAAAGGCCCTCCAGATAACAGTGGCCTTCATCTCTGCCTGGGCCTCTCCCTGCTGGGCGGCACTCTCTGAATTTCCGGCTGATTCACTGCCTGCCGGAGCTGCCGGCTTGGTCTCCCCCTGACCGCCGGAGCAGGCTGTTAATGTACCCATCATCACGGCTGCTGTCAACCCACATACGAATCTGTTCATGCTTTTTTTCATAAGTCATCTTCTCCTTTTTGATATATTAATCCATCAGTGCAAATTCTCTCATCTTTCCCTTAATAAACTCCCTTGCGCAGGCCTGTGAATTGACAAACATGCCTGTATTATACTTAAAGTCCGGCTTCTGCTTCATATCCTCAAAGGAATTGGCAACCGCTATCAATACATCTGTGGCAATATTGATTTTTCTGATTCCGTTCCTGATTGCTTCCTGTACCTGCTCCTTAGGTGTTCCCGAACCGCCGTGAAGCACAATGGGAACATCCACCACATCATGTATCTTTTTAAGCCGTTCAATGTTTAGATGGGGAGCCGCCACATATACGCCGTGCTGCGTCCCGATGCTGACAGCGATACAGTCAATGCCTGTGCGCTCCACAAATTCCTTTGCCTGGTCCGGGTCTGTCTGAGCAGATTCAGGGTCGCCTTCCACCTTAAAGTTTCCTTCTTCTCCCACCAGCTTGCCTAATTCCCCTTCCACCGTGATTCCGTAACAGTGGGCATAATCAGCCACCTTTTTGGTCAGCGCCACATTCTCCTCAAAGGGAAGGGATGAGCCATCTATCATGACGGAGGAATATCCGGCCTGTATGGCCTGTACGCATTCCTCATATGTACGGCAGTGGTCCAGATGAAGCGCAACAGGAACTTTGCAGTCAGCTGCCTTCATGGCTCTTTTAACCGTATCCACAGTCCCCTCAAAACCGCCCATCAAATCGCAGCAGTCCGTACCTGTGATAAAGATGACCGGAATATCCAACTCTGTACCTGCCTCAATTGCTGCCAATGCAGTTTCATAGGATACAGTCACATATGCGCCATAGGCAATGTTCCTCTCCTCAGCCATCTCCAAAATGTCTTTCATCGGTGATAATTTCATAAGTCTTCTTCTCCTTTTATTTTAGTTTTTTATGGTGATTGTATATGTACAACTCGTCTTCATAGGGCAGTATACCGCCCGCCGCCCCCATATGCTGGACACTGTGGGAAGCAACTGAGCCTGCTAATCCAGCACTTTCAAAAAATGAAAGCCCGTTGACCAGGCCGGCCATCAGCCCGGCCATAAAGGAATCACCTGCCCCCGTGGTGTCCACGGCCCTGATCCCTCTCGGGCATTCTATATACCGCTCCCTGATAAAATCTGTGGCATAGCATCCCTTTGAACCAAGCTTGATTCCAAAATAGGCAAGTCCCATGGGCTTAAAGGCGCTGCTGATGTCCGGTATCTCCCGGCATCCGGTTATGGCCGATGCTTCCTCATAGCTTGGGAAAAAAACATCTGTATAGGGCAGAACCTCCTTAAACATATCCATCCAGCAGCTGCAGACAGACCTCTGGTTAATAGCCGCATCCATGACCGTCATCCTGCCATGTGCCTTGGCCCGCCTCAGGATTCTGGCAAGTCCGCCCTGGTTCATCCGGTTAAAGCTGCAAGCAGAACCAATGTATACAATATCCGCATTCTCAACAGCCTTCTCCGGCAGGTCACTGTCATCCACCTCGTCAAAAATCGTCACATCTGACAGGAAATGCCTCTCTCCATTTTCCTCAATCAGTGCAAAACTGGATGCCGTCGCATGGACCGGGTCTGTTACCACATGTGAAACATCCATTCCCAGCTTCCTGCATTGGTCCAGAACAAACCTTCCATTCAGGTCATCTCCCACCCGTCCCGCCATGGTGACAGGAATGCCCAGACGTGATAATGCGATAGCTGTATTGAGAGCGTCCCCGCCGCAGGCCTGTATCGGTTTTTCTATCATGGTGCAGTCCCTGCTTAAGGCATCCCGGTCCACCGGCCTTAACAAAGTATCGCACACCATCATTCCAAAACTAAGCACCACCTTTTAAACCACCCCTCCTTCATCCATATGTCCGTACATACATATAATTGCACAATGATGTATATTTGTCAAGTAGTTGTGGTAAAATTATAATAAAATGTTATTTTTTCAAATTTTCCCTTGCATTTTTCACAACATGCTTTACAATATAATTGATGTTTTGTTTGTACATACATATGTA
>ERZ1036438.11-NODE-11-length-127415-cov-8.489691_pt1 | contig 127415 bp, 116 predicted proteins | sample MGYA00514224_ERZ1036438 | MGnify/ENA primary metagenome ERZ1036438 (study PRJEB33795, sample SAMN09464924) | human gut metagenome | host: Homo sapiens | place: USA: Stanford, California | collected 2016-07 | study: EMG produced TPA metagenomics assembly of the...
TGGGATGGGAGGTAATCGGACATTCCCAGGACACCGGTTCCTGCCGGGATATGAATCGGCCCGGACTCCAGGCATTGACCGATGCGGCATCACAGGGATGTGTGAATATTCTGGTGGTGAGCGGTCCCGACCGCTTGAGCCGCAATGCAAAGGATATCATTGCTTATGCAGAGTTTTTACAGAACTTTGATGTGGAGACTTATTCGCCGGAACAGGGGAAGATTGAAGTGCTTTGCACTTCTGTGTTAAAGGACTCGGCATTAGCGGTACCGGAAGACAGTCCGAATTTATCCATTCATTAGGAGGCAGGCTCATGGGACAGAAAAAAGAAACAAACGAAGTCCGGTATAGTGTAGCCCGGAAACTGTTGAATCTGATGCTGGAAAATGGCTTTATCACAGAGGAGGAATACAAAAAAATCGATGCTTTAAACCGGGAAACATTTTCTCCGGAATTGTCGAAAGTATATGGGTAAAAACACTAGATATATCTGAAAACTTATGGTATTATGTGGTGCTAACAGGAGAACAAAGAAAGGAAGGAGAGAAGCCTATGGCAAAGAAGGTTGTAAAGAAAATTACAAAAATTGAGCCTGTTAGCAACGGTTTCACCGCCAATGCGGTGGAAGTCAAACGTGTCTGCGCCTACTGCCGCGTCAGTACGAACTTGGCGGACCAGAAGAATTCCTTTGAAGCCCAGGTAGACTACTACACCCGGCTGATTGGGGAAAAGGAGGGATGGGTGCTGGCCGGTATCTATGCAGACGAAGGCCGGACCGGTACAAAGCTGTACCGGAGAGATGACTTCCAACAGATGATGGAGGACTGCCGGCAGGGAAAAATTGATTTGATCCTGACAAAGTCTGTGACCCGGTTTGCCAGAAACACGTTGGACAGCATCAAAGCCATCCGGGAACTGAAGGCCCTTGGAATAGGCGTTTATTTTGAGAAGGAGAGGCTCAACACCCTAATGGAAAAGAGCGAGCAGATGATAACCATCTTAAGTTCTATCGCCCAGGGAGAATCCGAGAGCATTTCCACCAATAATAAGTGGTCGGTAGTACGGAGGTTCCGAAAAGGTACATTCATTATAAGCAGCCCACCGTATGGTTATGAGAATAATGAGTACGGAGAGTTGGTTATAAAAAAAGAGGAGGCGGAGATCGTGCGTTGGATTTTTGATGAATACCTGGGAGGGAAAGGATCCTACACCATTGCCGCAGAACTGGAAACAGCAGGGATTCCCACGATCCGTGGAGCAAAGGAATGGCAGGACAGTGTGGTAAAGGGGATTCTTCGGAACTGTGCATATGAAGGGGATCTGCTGCTTCAGAAAACCTATACGACCGATGGAGTCCCATTCATTCGCAAAAACAACCGAGGAGAACTGCCCCAGTATCTGATAGCAGATGACCATGAGGCCATTATTACCAGAGAGGAGGCTGTGGCTATCCGCCAGATTTATGAGTATCGGAGGGAACGGCAGTGTGTGGAGGATACCAGTGTATATCAGAACCGGTATGCATTCAGCAGTCGGATTCTCTGTGGGGAGTGTGGAACAAAATTTCGCAGGCAGAAAATCTACATCGGAAAGCCATATGAAAAAATCCAGTGGTGTTGTTACCAGCATATTAAAGACAGTAAGAAATGCAGCCAGAAGGCAGTCCGTGAGGACGTCATCCAGGCTGCATTTCTTACGCTCTGGAACCGGCTTGCCAGCAACTATGAGGAAATCCTGATCCCCATGCTTGCGGCGCTGAAGGCAATCCAAGGTAACCCAGAGCAGGACCGGGAGATGCAGGAGATAGAACAGAATATCCAGGAACTAAAGCGGCAGGGCTACAGGCTGGGCAGGGTATTAACCGAAGGCAGCATAAGCTCTGCCATTTTTATCGAGAGACAAAACCAGATTGAGGCACAGCTGGAAGCGCACCGGAGGCGGCTGCGGCAGCTGCAGGGGCAGAAAGCCTTTGAATGGGAGATATCCCAGACCGAATATCTGATAAGCGTCTTCCGCAATCGTCCTGCCATTCTGGAGGCATATGACGAGGAGTTGTTCCTGCTGTTGGTAGACCATATCACGGTGCTGCCCGGACGCCGGCTGGTATTCTGGCTGAAGAACGGTCTGGAACTGGAAGAAAATGGACAGGAGGTGAGCGGAGTATGAGACAGCGCCATATGCCGCTGGGGTACCGGATGGCGGGAGGAAAAATAGTAATTGCTCCAGAACAGGCAGAGATTATAAAAGAAATCTTCCAGGAGTATTCAGAAGGAGCTTCCCTGTACCAACTTGCAAGGAAACTCACTGATCTGGGAGCGCTCAATGCAAACCATAAGCCGGTCTGGAACCATGGGACAGTTGGAAAAATCCTGGAGAACCGAAAGTATCTGGGAGACGAATTCTATCCCAAAATAATAGAATCGGAACTGTTCACCCAGGTACAGGAGCGCAGGAAAGAAAAGAGCAGAGAGTTGGGACGCGTCATGCAGCCTAACAGCTTCGGGAATCGCTCTATGTTCGCAGACAGTCTGGTCTGTGGAGTCTGCGGGCAGCCTTACCGCCGATACGTGGAGCACTGCGGACAGCCGGGAGAAAAAATCGTCTGGAAATGTAAGCACTACATAAATGAAAACAAGGTGTGTTGCCGGAATATATTCCTGGTAAACAGCCAGATCATCCAAGCATTTATGGATTTGATGAGAGGGGTGAAGGATGGGAGCTTTCAAACAGAGCCGGAAACCATCGTGCAAGGCCTGCCCTATAGCCGTGAGGCTGCAGAACTGACCAGAAAGCTGCAGGAATTGGAGGAAAAGCCGGAGTATCCATCCGAGGAGATGGTACGGCTGATTTATGAGCGGGCCAGATTACAATACCGAGTGTCCAGAATCCAGGACCAGAATTACCAGACTGAAAAACTGAAAATAGCCCTGGAAGAAAACCCACTCCAAAAAGAATTTAATAGTGAACTTTTTAAGGCAACGATACATCGGATTACGGTTCACAAGGACGGTCGGTTCGAATTTGAATTAATAAATGGTGTAAAAATCGATCTTCCTATCAGGGAAGCAGCAGAAGGGAGGAAACCGGATGAGACGGGCCAGAACAGCAACCGTTGTAAAGAAAAACATCTCTGTAATTCCAGCCAATCCGGAATACAGCCGTGATACAATAGCCCAATATAAGCGGCTGCGGGTAGCCGCCTACTGCCGGGTCAGTACCTTGCAGGAACAGCAGGAGACCAGCTATGAAGCACAGGTGAATTATTATACAGAAAAAATCAACAGCAACCCGGAATGGGTGTTTGCAGGAATCTATGCAGATGACGGGAAGAGCGCCACCATGACTCGTAAGCGGAATGACTTTCAAGCAATGATTGATGACTGCATGGCGGGGAAAATTGATATGGTCATCACAAAATCCATCAGCCGATTTGCCAGGAACACGGTAGACTCCCTTACCCATATCCGAAAATTAAAGGCAAAGAATATCGCCGTGTATTTTGAAAAGGAGAACATCAATACCCTGGGGGATGGCGGGGAAATGCTGATCACCATTCTAAGCAGCCAGGCCCAGGAGGAAAGCCGGAACTTGAGCGAAAATGTACACTGGGGGTATGTGCGGCAGTTTGAAAACGGAGTGGTGTATGTAAATCACAATAAATTTCTGGGATACACCAAGGATGAAGAAGGAAATCTGGTCATCGTGCCGGATGAGGCAAAGCTGGTCCGAAGGATCTTCCGATTATACCTGGAAGGAAACAGCATTAACAAAATTGCAGAGACGCTTACCAAGGAGGGAATCCGGACTGTGACGGGAAACACCGTGTGGCATGCCACGGTGATTTCCAAGATGCTGATGAATGAAAAATATATGGGGGATGCGCTGCTGCAAAAAACTTATACCGTGGATTTCCTGGAGAAAAAAAGAGCAGTCAATAAAGGAATTGTACCACAGTATTACATCGAGGGCAACCATGAGGCGATTATTCCTCGGGAATTGTTCTATCAGGTACAGGAGGAGCGGGCCCGGCGAGCGAATGTTTACCGCCCGGCAAAAAAGAAGGGAACCACCATCCGAGGAAAATATAGTTCCAAGTATGTGCTGGCCGACATCATGTACTGCAAAGAGTGCGGACAGCCTTACCGCAGGCAGGTATGGGTGAACGGCGGAACCAAGAAGCCGGTGTGGCGCTGTTACAGCCGCTTGAAGAGCGGAACCAAAAAGTGCAAACATTCCCCCAGTCTGGAAGAAAAAGCGCTTCACGAAGCGATTATGGAGGCCGTCAACTCTGTGGTAAAGGATGAAGGGGAGTTCATCGATTCCTTCCGGGATAATGTCATCCGGATCCTGGGTAGCTACTCGGATAACGTGGAACCAACCGAATATGATGAGAAGATCGATGCGCTGCAGAAACAGATGCTGGCATTAATCGAGGACAGCGCCAAAACGGAGAGCGCCGATGAAGAGTTCGACCGGGCGTACCGGGAGATCGCGGACCAGATCCGGGCCTTCAAGAAAAAAAGGACGGAGTTGATTCGGGAAAAGCAGCTGGCCGAAGCTTACGATCAGAGAGTGGAAGGCATGGGCCAGTACATCCAAAAGACCAACTATTTAAAGCGCCAGTTTGATGATGAACTGGTCAGGCGGTTGATTAAAGCCATCAAGGTAATCAGCGAAGATAAGCTTGAAATCCAGTTCCACTCAGGGATTGTGATGACACAGACAATCAACGATTATGACTAAGACCGGCGGCAGAATCAAAGGATTCCTGCCTGCCGGGATCCTGACAGTGGCAAGAATAAAGTCCCCAGACACTGTGTGATATCCCAATCACGGCTGGGGGTTTTATTGTTGGCATTACAGGGATTACAGGAACGATAGAAGTGGAGGAGCAGCAGAATGGTATCGGAAGAGTTGAAAAAGATGTTTGAAGGGCGGATTGCAATGCAGGATATGCACTATGTGGGGAAAGCCTGCTATGGGAGACTGGAGGAGAATCTCAGAGGGAAGATTGAGTTGGGGCAAGGCTTCCTGGACAGTGGATATACCCGTCTTACCGTTTCAGTGCTAGAACGGACCAATGGGCTGGTGGACCAGATGAAGTTTTTAATCAGTGATGTGACCGGTCTGAAACAAGAAACGGAAGGGGAACGGATGACAGGACCGGAACTGAGCTCGTATAAGGATTCTGTCTGGTGGAATTGTGAGATAGATGAGGCGGACTACCAGAAGATAGCAGAGGCGGTCAATGGATATTTGTCTCTGTTTCAGTCGGAAGAACTGGTTCAGGGGCAGAAGGAAGGAGAATCTCAGAGGCAGAATGAACAGGCGGGAGCGCTGCCGGGTAATATTCTTACTTAAATCATCGGAACCATATTTTATATAGAAGGAATAAGGAAGGGAGTGGGGCTTAAATGAAAGTGTTTGTAAAGCGTGAAAACTGGGATGGTGGAATTTGGATAAAGCTGCCGGCCTCGGAGGAACAGGCAGAGCATGTCCTGGAGGAGCTGGCCGGGTACCATCCTTCCAGGATGATTCCATTCATAGGGGATGTGAAAGCGCCGGTGGCCGGTCTGGCACGTCTGTTAATTGGAGAATTTGTGTTTCAGGATTCAAACCTTGGGCAGTTAAATTACCTTGCCGCAAAGATTGGTTCCTGGTCGGAACAGGAGCGGGCTGTATTCGAGACGGTATTGCAGAATGAAAAACCGGATTCCTTGCTTCGGATTGTGGAGGCAATGGACCATTTAGACCAGTACGAATGCCATCCAGAGATAAAATCCCTGGAACAGTATGGGCATTATCTGTTTGAGCGGGAAGGAAGAACGCTGCCGGTGGAACTGACCGGCTATTTTGATTATGAGGCATATGGCCGTTTGAATATGAAAGCCAGTGAGCGATTGACAGATGAGGGACTCATAACAAGAATCAAGGCGCCAAAACCGGCAGTGGGAACGAAGCAGAATCCGGAAGTGGTGCAGCCTGGATCGGCAGTATTCCGGATGTATCTGGCATTTGATAAGAAGTATTCGGAAAAGAGCTGTTTTTACTTCCCCATGACGGAGAAACAGCTGGAGGCCCTGGAGGAGAAGTGCAGAACATATGACGTTGATGAGGTGGCAGACTATCTCAGCAATATCTGGGAGTTGGATCAGTTCTTGCCACCGCGGCTCACATTTAGGGAGCTGAACCAGATTGCGATGGAGATACAGAACCTGGCGGATAAAACCACTGTGTTGAGAAAAAAACTTCTGGCTTCTCTGGAGGCGGAGGTTCCCAGGGATGCAGATGCAGCGTGTCAGATTATCCGTAATTATAAGGATTATGAATTCCTCCCGGTTCAGGAATTGTCGGCGGAGGGCTATGCGAAGTATCTGCTGAATTTACATCAGATTTACATCGAGAAGGAGCTGGAACCATATGTCCGTCTTCAAGAATTTGGTTTGCAGAAAATGAAAGAGAATGGGCCAGTGGAGACAACATTTGGCACGCTGATCTGCAAGGCACATCCGATACAGGAACTGAGTCCGTTTGTTCAGGAGTTCGATCTATACAATTCATTGGCTGTAACTGCCTATTGGAATGGAAGTGAATCCTTTGTGCCGGAGCTTTTAAGCGGGGAGGAGCTTCTCTCGTATGAAAATATGATCCGGGAAAAGAGCCAGGCCAGCTTAAAAAGCTGCCCCGAGAAGGGGCTGGCAGAATATCTGTTTTCTGAACTGCTTAAAAAACGGGTTGCATCTATGACGCCAGATGTAGAGGTATATGCCGGCAGCCTTTGGGTGTGCTTACAGTACGAACTTATGGAGAATTAAATGATCGGGAACTGGCAGCTGTAATGGAAGAGTGGAAGGCTATGGCAGATAGCGGCTGGGGAGAAGAACTGTTTTACCGGCCTATTCGGACGGAGAAGGGTGAGATTTATATTGGGTTCTGGGATACAGACAATAATGACAACCTGTTCATAAAAACGGAGGAGGAGTTTCGAATGGACTGCCTGGATGGAAGTCAGATTGGGCAGGAGCTGCAGCTTTAAATGTAAGTCTCTGAATACAAGTTTTCAATGCAAGTCAATGCAACCGTCAATGCAAAACTCAATGCAAACCCAGAACAGTGGCTAAATACGAAAAAGAACAAATGTTCTGAAAATGTATTGCGATCTCATATCAGCTCCTGTATAATAGCAGTAGAAAGAGGAGGCGTCAGATTAGATGATTCGGTTATTTGAGTTTCGGGATTTGGATAGGATTATGGAGATTTGGCTGGAGGGAAACTTAACGGCTCATCCATTTATAAAAGAGGAGTATTGGAAACAGAATTATGAGACAGTCCGCTCCATGCTGCCAAATGCAGAGGTGTATGTGTTTGAGGAAGACGGGGAAGTCCAGGGCTTCATTGGCATGGACGCAGAATACATTGCAGGATTATTTGTAGCGGAGGGACACCGAGGGCAGGGGATCGGCCATCAGCTGATTTCAGAGGTAAAGAGGAAAAAGCGCCTGTCACTGCATGTATATGAAAAGAATATAGGCGCTGTGGCATTCTACCGGGCGGAAGGGTTCCGTGTTGAAAATAGAATGGCAGAGAAAGAAACTGGGGAACAGGAGTACCTGATGGTGTTTCATGGGGGCGGTGAGTAAAATGGGGGCTCTTAGGCCTAAAAGTGCAATTGAAAATCGGGCTTTTAGAGAGGAAGTTCAAATATGACAAATGATCAGCGAGCAGAACAAATAATAAAAGAATACGGATTTCATTTTAAAGATATACCTAAACAGGAAATAATCAATTTAATACAGATGGAAATAGCAAATTATCAACCGGACAGTTCTGAATATATTCGATTATTATGCGGTTACTTGTATTGCCTTGGTGATATTTCAGATGTTCCGTTACTTGAAAAAGCTAAATACAGCATCAATATGGATGTTGGCTGTATGATAGACGGAGAGTGGATTGACAGCTTGAAAAACGGCGGGATTGAAACCCAATGTACTGGTTCCCGTCAAGAAATTATAAACAATTTTGTATCGTACTACAATAATTTTCAGCCCGAAGATGAATACTAAATTTAGTTTTGTCAGGGAGATGTATTGAGCAACAACTTGAAATATGCGGAGTGTAGCATGAATAAGAATGAATATTCCATTTGTGATGAGTGTGGAAGCGAGTTTTTAAAATCATCTTCAAAAATGATGGCATTGTGCCCTGAATGTGCCCACGTCCTATATGGCTATCCCAATTGTGCCCATGATTTTAAAAATGGACGATGTATATATTGTCATTGGGATGGGAGTCAAAGTGAATATATAAAAGGGCTGAAAGGTAATGGCTAAGTCGACAGTTTCCAGCTTATAGAATAGAAAGATGTTATCAGATCAGTTCCTTTTTGAACATATCATAAGGCCCTTTATTTATGTAGGAGGTGGCATTATGGCAACCTGGAACCCATGGCACGGATGTAGAAAAATAAGTCCGGGGTGTCTAAACTGCTATGTGTATCGCAGAGATGCCGAATTCGGGAAAGACAGCAGTATTATAGCCAGGACATCCAGATTCGATCTGCCGGTTAAGCGTAATCGAAAAGGTATATATAAATTACAAACGGACGAGGGGACCGTGTATACTTGCATGACCTCGGATTTCTTTGTAGAAGAAGCGGATGAATGGCGGCCCGAAGCATGGAGGATGATCAGGGAGAGGGGCGACCTGCACTTTGTAATCATTACAAAACGAATCCATCGATTCCAGGTTGGACTTCCAAAAGACTGGGGAGAAGGATATGACAATGTAACAATCTGCTGTACCTGTGAGAACCAGAATAGGGCCGATTATCGGCTCCCTATTTTTCTGAATTTACCAATCAGGCACCGGACGCTCATTCATGAACCAATGCTGGAACGGATTGAGATTCGCAGATATCTGGCAACCGGATTAATTGAACAAGTTACCTGTGGTGGGGAGTCTGGCCCAGAGGCCAGGATTTGTGATTACGCATGGATCTTAGATACCATGCAGCAATGTGTGGAGTATGATGTTCCTTTCTGGTTTAAACAGACAGGCGCTAAATTCAAAAAAGGAAACCGTATCTATCATATTGAGCGTAAAGACCAGATGAACCAAGCGGAAAAAGCTGGGGTGAATTACAGATACGAAAGAAATATAATTAAATAAGAGATACAGGCTTGCATAAATTTAAGAGATAATCAAGTATCATGATACATAATAAAAATGACCGGCAGGATTGAACCTGACTGGTCATTTTGGTTAATTTAGAAGCTTCTAAATAATGACAATGATGAGCAGCGCATGCTGTTTGAGAGCTGCACGCTAAAGGGGAAAAGAATCTGTAATCCGATTGTGGACTGGCGGGACTCGGATGTGTGGGAATATATACACAGCGAGCGCCTGGAGATTAATCCGCTTTATGATATGGGATTCTACCGAGTCGGCTGTTTGGGATGCCCCATGGCAGGGAAGAACTGCTGGACAGAGTTTCGACTATTCCCGACCTACCAACGGGCATATATACGATCCTTTGGAAAGATGCTGGATGCAATCCATGCTGGTGGAGGAAAGACGAAATGGAAGACGGCGGAGGATGTTTTTTCGTGGTGGATGGAGGAAAAGACCATAGAGGGACAGATGAGTTTGTTTGATCGAACTGAATGGCTAGAGAAAGAAAAAGATGAACTATTCTGGAAGGGGGTAGATTTTGGAAATAAGCTGTTATATAATAAACATACAAATGATAAAAAAAGTACGACCTAAGAGGTTACAACTTTCGATATGATTCAATGTGAATAAATGCAATTTGTAATATTTATCATTTGGAAAAATGTGAATATTAAAAGAAAAGGCTCCTGTTTTATAGGGGCTTTATCTTTACATATATGGAAAAATTTAAAGCACAGTATTAGAATTCATTATAACCACACTACTAACAGAAAGGAAACAATGGTGTTTGTAAAAGAAACATCATACATGAGAGGAAATGACGACATTAGAAGAACTGGTATATTATTGTAGAGAACCAGAACCTGTTGGGGCATTGATGTTGACAGGGGAATGGGGGTGTGGAAAAACCTATTTGATGGAGCACAATCTAAGGGAACAATTAGAACCTACTCATATTATTCTGCGAATTTCGCTGTTTGGTCTTTCATCTATTGAGACTATAGGTGAATGTGTTAGAACTGCATGGATGAGTGCATATTTAGAAGATAAAGGTTGGGATCAAAAAAGTGAAACATTAGGAAAGTATAAGGATAAATTGTCCAGATTACCATGGCCAGAAAATATTAAAAATGTTATATCTTTCAATCCAGCGAATCTAATGGACGTTGAAAACAGTTTGAATGGGAAAAGAGTAGTTCTTGTTTTTGATGATTTGGAGAGAAGTAAATTAGATACAATCGATGTATTAGGGTGCATAAATGACTATTGTGAGAATAAAAAGTTTCACACAATTGTCGTGGCTAATGAGGATAAAATGCAAGTTTCAGAATCGCAAATAACCTCTGTAGAGGAAATAAAAGAGTATAATGGTGATACCCATCAGCCAGTTAATGTAGTGCTGAATTGCTTGAACCAGAAAAGTGGAGCCGAGAATATTTCGTATGAAGAAATCAAGGAAAAAATAATTGAGCGAACTATAAGATATAAACCTGATTATAAAGCAATCGTTCATACTGTTATAGATGATCAAATTCGATTGTCTGAGGACTATTATCAATTTCTAAAAAAGCATAGTGACGAGATACTGCGCCTTTTTGAATTATCTTCTACGGAGACATTGGATGGAATAGAGAGTTTGTTTGCAGAATCCAAAGAAACGGTCACTCGTCCACATAATATCCGGAGTTTAAAATGCGCATTGCAAGATTTTAACCGTATCTACATTATACTTGTTGAACATGATTTCCCTGATATGGATAAGTGGCTATGTTCGTTTGTATCTTATATGTTTGCATATAAAGCTGGAAAAGCTAAGGATGATAAATATGGAAATCTGCTTACAGATGAAGCGGTACGTAAGCTCTATCCTATTTTTAATAATCATTTTATATTTAAGACTGCAAAAGATTGGATTATAAAAGGTGATTGGGATGAGAACCAACTTAATTTAGAGATTGCAGAGATAAAGGCGCGAAATGTGGCAGCTGCTCCTAAAGATATACTTCGGACAAATTGCCTTTTGGATATTGATGAGGATATTATTGTGCAGGGATTTCCTGAAGTTTTGGATATGGCTTATACTGGTCAGATGTTATTAGATGAATACATTAATTTTATATATAATGCTTATTGGGCCAGAGAATATCAGTTTGATCTATTTAATGATATTGATTGGGAAAAAATTCAAAATGGGATTCAACGATGCATGGAACGGATGGTGTCGGAGGATGGGGAAGTTGCATATGGCAGAAGATACATTGACTCAGAAAGTAAAGATAAGTTTACAGTATCTGAATGGAAATGTTATATGTTGATTGAGGACTTCAGAGAAAAGAAAGTGCTAATCTATAGTGCTAATCGAAAGCTATATTTGGAGGCTATTCGTGAGAGACCAGAAACGGCATTTTTTGAATGCGAACGGAAAGCATTGAATGTATTTGATGAGGAAATGGCTATAGCAACCGCGGAAGCCTTTTCGCGGTGTACTAACGCTGGAAAAAATAGATTTAGCTTAGATTTCAAAAATATGTGGCAGTATTATAAAGAAAGACCAGATATAAAACTATCAAACACAATTCAGGGATTTGAAAAACTATTGGAATTACTGAAGAATCAAAAAGAGATTCTTCAACAGCAAAATAAGTCGATTGCAAAAGGACATACTGATAGATTCATAAAGGTAACGGAACAACTTATATCTATAGAATCGTTAGAGGCCTGATATTGTTTTGATAATTTGATATTTTTAGGATTAAGTAAGTTATTTAGTGGGAATAAGCGTGTTGGTATCTAAAAGTCTGTTTAGCATGAGAAGAAAATTATTAATTTAGCAGTTAATTATCAATATTGGATATATTTAATGATTTGATATCAGTGATTCGATTTGGATATTTAAAGGGTGGCAAGTAGATGATAGAATATTACTTGCTATTCATGGTATGGTAAAGAGATAGAAATTATATAAATTGTATAATTGAAAGGTATCAATATGTAAAAAAATAGGGGAGGATAGTGTTGCTATGACGGAATATCTTCCTAAAATAGGGGAAAAGTGCTACTATATGCATAGAGAAGTAGTGGTTATAGGTGTTTTTGATTGCTTTCATCTTGTAAAAATTAAGGACCTAGTTGATGCATATTCATTTTGTGTAGATAAATGTGTGCTGACAAAGGAACCCAATATCACTAATTCAATATCATTAAGTTTATTTGGAGGAAACGGTAAATGAGTGTTTTGCAGTTTATTGAAGGGTATATGAGTGGTAATGCATGGGAGGACTTGTGCGTCATGTGTTATCGCATGCGATATCAAGATGAACATTATACACCCATTTCTGCAGCACAAGGAGGCGATGGTGGAATTGAGGGATTTACTCAAAATGGAATTGTTCATCAGTGCTATTGTCCTGAGAAAAATTATTCAGATGAAGATAACTACACACATATGCGAGATAAAATGACAAAAGATATTGGAAAACTTTTAAAACCAGAATATATAAAGAAACTTAAAGATTGGGGTGTGCCTTCAATTAAAGAGTGGCACTTTGTGATACCAGAGCAGAATGACTCTCGTATAGTAAAGCATGCTGAGACTAAAAGAAAGGAAGTTTTAGCTGCCAAGAAGTCCAACCCCAAATTATATACTCATATCAGTGATGAGTTTAAAGTTATTATAAAGTGTGCTGATGATTTTTTGCTGGAAATCAGCAGGATAGTTCTTGCACCACATAAAGATTATCTTTTGAACTTAGCAATAAGAGATGCGATTACACTTGATTATACAAAATGTGATTCTGAAAAAGTTGAAAATATAAGACGCAAAATAAAAGCTATTAAAAATACTAAAGATGATAATGATGAAGATGTCATTTTTTTAGTAAATCTTTTTATAGAATCTTATCTTAGTGGACTTGCTATACTGAATAAGTTGAGATTGAGCTTTCCGGAAATTCATAAATCTCTAATTGAGCTAGAACAAAGTTGTAAAAAAGATGTTGCTATTAAAACAAGAATGATATCTGACAACATTGGTAATGCAAAATTATTTAATGAACTGCTTGACAATTTTGAAAATAAGTTAAAGGAACAATTTTCTACAACAGTTGATTTAGCTTCAATTGGGGAATTAAAACAGGATTTGGTTGCGAGTTGGTTGGCAGATTGTTCAATGGAATTTAGAATGTAGGTGAATATTTTGAATAGGCAAAAGTTAATAGATAATCGTGACATTGTCTTTAATGCAAAACCAGATGCCGTTCCTTATAATTATCGAATTAGTTATAAGGTATCACAGATATGCTTTATCCTCGCAAAATCATGTTGGGGTAAATCAGGGTGCTTACCGATAAAATTACACATGATATCTTTTGCGCTTTGTTCAAAAGATGCTATGACTCGATTGTTACATTATGCACAATATGAATTCTCAGCTCCACCGATTATACGTTTTGATCCAGCTGTTAACAGAGCGGTTACTTTTGCAATAGCAGATAATTTGATTTTTCAAGGTAAAAATGGAAAATACATTTTAACAGATAAAGGATGGGACTTAGTATCAGAAATCGAACAGGACACAACCATATTTGTTTCAGAAAAATCGGAACTCTCACTTTTAGCAAAAAAATTAACAGACAATAAGATAAAACAATTGTCAGATATTTGGAGGGATACATATGCTGAGGATAAATCGTCTTCGTATTGAAATAAAAACAGCAAATGAGTCTAACGGAGGAGTTTATGGTTTTGATGAAAGATTCTCCAGCAGATTAACGTTTATTGCCAGCCTCAGTAATACTGCCGGTAAAAGTTCTGTGATTGAAGCAATTCTTTACTGCCTTGGTTTTGAGGAAATTATTGGTGGAAGAAATGAAAAAGTTCTCACCTCTGTATATAAATCGATAATTCATGATGGAGAACAAGATTGGAATGTCTTAGAGTCTGGAATGTATTTGGAAATTTCTAATGGTAATGAAACTGTAACTATATATAGAGCTGCGAAATTAGAATCAAGAGACTCGCGGCTTGTAACGGTATATTATGGTGATTTTGATTCAATTGGTAGCCAAAGTACACAGCCAGAAGATATGTACCTTCATGATGGTGGCGCTGCATCTAATGAAAAAGGGTTCCACTCATTTTTAGAATCGTTTTTGCATATTCAGTTACCTCTTGTACAAACGAATGGTAATGATCAAAAACTTTATTTGCAAGTAATCTTCTCTGGTTTGTTTATTGAGCAAAAGCACGGTTGGGCTGATATTTTTTCTGGAATGCCATATTTCGGAATTAGGGATGCCAAAAAGCGTGTAGTAGAATTTTTGCTTGGATTAGATACTTTTAAAAATGAGAGAGAAAAGAATAGGCTTAAAACAACAGGCAATGCAATTATCAGAGAATGGAAGGGGGTATTTGATGATATAAACAGAAATGTTACGCGAGAATCTTGTTCTATTAGTGGACTTCCTATGCAACCTAAAATTATGAATAGCAATGATTTTAAAGCTATTAGTGTTACAACAATTGATAAAAAGTCTCTCGAAAATGTTATATCTGAATTACAAGATGAACATGACTCAATTAAATGTCTTAAACCAAGAAATATTGATAATTTTGAAAACCTAAATAAAGAATTGCAAACAATATCTGAAACTATACTTTCTTTCGAGCAGAAAGAAAGTGAATGCTTGGATCAGATAAATGTGTCACGCAGTGCAGTTGCTCAAGCAGAGCGAAGCCTTGAGGTGGTTATTCGTGATTTGAGAAATAATAAAGATGCAGCAAAATTGCAAAGTATGGGTTCTACAATAGGTTGTCAAATTTCTCGGAATATTTGTCCTACATGTAATCAACCGATTGAAGATTCTCTTTTGCATTTAGGTAAAGATATTCCCATTATGAGTATTGAAGAAAATATTCGACATTTAGAAGGCCAGAAAAGTGTTCTTGAATTTACACGTGACAGCCATAAGACAAATATAGAGCAGCTATCACTGGTAAAAAATGATTTGCAATCACGATTAGTAACACTTCGCCGTCTTGCACAGACGATTCGCTCGGATATATATTCTACAGAAACAGAGTGGTCTGAGTTTATTGTTCAAAAACTTGTTGAGGTTGAGTCAAAAATCAGAGGTTATAAACAACTGCAATCATTTATATTATTACAATTGGAAGAAATTCGTAAGCTATCTACGCGTTGGAAAAAGTATAGAGAAGAGTACGAAAAACTTCCGAAAAAAGATATCTCTGAATCAGATGCTGAAATTATTGCTGCTTTTAAAAGAAATTTCATCAAGAATCTTCGTAAATATAAATATAAGAGTGCCCCAGATATTGAGGCTGTTGATATTCCTGTTGAAACATGTCTTCCTTCAATTGATGGATTTGATATGAAGTTTGATTCTTCTGCCAGTGATAATATAAGGATCATTTGGTCATTCACAATTGCATTACTTCAAACTTCTCTTGAGAAAGAAGGAAATCATCCGGGCCTATTGATATTTGATGAACCTGCTCAACATAGTATAGTAACTTCTGACATGGAAAGCTTAATCCAAAGCGTATTGGATTTAAAAGGATCAGCTCAAGTTATTGTAGGAATAACATTGAATAACGAAGAATTGAAAAAGTCCATTGAAAATTTGCCAGTAGAAGATGCAACAATAATTAATATTGGAGAACGGGCATTTAAACTTTTTGATTATAAATCTTAAATTTACCTTTATAACAACATATAATAAATTCTATGTACATAGCCAAAGGGTTTTGTAATGATAATCCTTTGGCTACAGTCTATTAGGCCAACTTAGTGTAGGAGGTTATTGTTGGCATTAACTAAGTCAACAATACATTTCTTATCTCAAGATACGAAAGGCATCTTCAAATGAAAGGCATCTTCAAATTTCTAAAATTATGATATAATTCGATTGCAGGGAAGAGTAATATAAAAGAAGTATACACTCTGACAGGGCAGGGAAGATAGAGGTTCCACCCGGGGCCAATTCTGCCCTGTGAACATCATTATTATCCACTCAACAAATGTCGAGACGGTTGTTCTTTTGTCCAAACTAAAATCGGCCAAATCTATTGAGTTTAAAATTGAACTTGATGAGATGGATTTAACAACGGCAGAAAGTAAAGCGACCTATGATGAGATAAAGCAGTATGTGCTTGATAAAACAGGGCTTAAAGTATCACAATTATATATTGCACAGGTTAAAAGAAAGCATGGTTTGATTGAAAGAATTAACTATAATGTCGGTGATGGAAAAGCTAAAGTTCCACAAGTGCCATTGGAAAAAGAGAAGGCAATTGAAGAGGCTCTAAGGCATTTTAAGATGATTTGATGAAAGCAAATATAGAAGCAGGTATTCCGTGATGATGTGGAGTACCTGCTTTTGCTATAGAGTTTTATTTGATATATTCCATTATATCTCCGGGTTGACAATCTAAAAAAGCACATATCTTACAAAGAACATCTGTTGTAACGCTCTCCCCTTTTGAGAGTTTGGCAAGCGTGGGAGCAGATATCACTTCTAATAAATCAGTTTTTTTCATATCACGGCGTGAAAGCAAATCGAAAAGCTTGTAATACCGCATCATTATATCACCACCTTTATTTGCATAAGCATATTTTAACATATAATTAGTATAGACGAAAGTAATTTTAGCAAACGCTAATATTGGCGTTGACAAAAATATTAACATATGCTAATATAAAATTAGTAAATGCGAAAAGGATATAATCAAGTGCTGAAAAATTATTTTTAAAATTCTACAACCATTTGTGATTGATGAAATATATTTCTTAAATTAAAGCAACCACACTGGGAGGTGTGAAGGTCCGAAGTCCTTATAAATGCTGACGGGTTGCAACAGGGCGTTGTAATATTGGTTGACAAGTTTCGGCCGGGTTTAATGTGAACCGGGCGCTGTGGGAGAGTTAAACCTGTGTTTTTGTACCACGGCTATAAATAAGTTCTGCTCACTAAAAGCCAGGGATCTTACAACGCCAAATCTGCTTTAGTAGTTAATCTTGAACAAGTCTATATTACAGTATCACTTCATACATATAAAATCCAATCTAATGTATTTTCTATAGTGTGTTTATCATGTTCAGTGTTATTTCCGAACAAAATACCGTGCTCTGCTGTAAATTTCATAAAGGATGGTGGAAGATATGAGAAAAGAGAATAGAAAGCTAAAGGTCTGTGAGCAGTCCGGATATAAATATAAGCCTACCCCAATGCTTATGTTAAAAGGCGCATGGCTGGAAGAATGGGGTTTTACGTTTAATATGCCGGTATCTGTTCAGTGCGAAGAGGGGAGACTGATTATCACGCCAATGGAGACAGCAAATTTTATTGATACATTTGAGCAACAGCAACTGGCATGTAAAGTGGCAGAGGGGAAAGGAGTGTATTGATTTATGGGTAAGATATATATGATTGGTTCACAGAAAGGTGGCGTGGGCAAGACCACGACCACGTTAAATCTGGCATATTCTCTGCAAAAGATGGGGAAGAAAGTGCTGGCGGTGGATTTTGACAGCCAGGCCAATTTGACAACCTGCTTTGGAATTGAGAATACTGGTGAATTGGAACATACCATTGGACATCTAATGATGGCAATGATTGATGATACGAAACTGCCTGTTCCCAAAAGATACATAAGAGAGAAGGATGGAGTGGATTTCATTCCTGCATCTATTTATTTATCAGTTGTGGATGCAAAATTGAGACTGGAAATGGGAACGGAGAAGATGCTGTCCAGTATTCTGGAGCCGTTACGTGAGCGATACGATTATATTCTGATTGATACCTGTCCTTCTTTGGGAACGCTGACCATCAATGCTTTGGCGGCGGCTGATGAAGTGATTATAACAGTGAATCCGCAGCTTCTTGCAATGATGGGGATGCAGGATTTTATCAAGACTGTTATGAAGATTAGACGGAGAATCAACCCGAACTTGGGAATTGCCGGAATTCTGTTGACTATGTGTGAATCCAGAACAAAGCTCTGCAAGGTACTGACCGAGCAGGTGACCGAGAATTTTCAGGAACAAATTCATATATTTGAAACCAGAATACCCAATACTGTAAAGGTCGGGGAGAGCATTTATTATAGTATGCCAATTGAGCAGTATAGTCCAAAGGCGAATGCTGGTATTGCCTATCGGAAATTTGCGAAGGAGTTGATTGCTAATGAAAGCTAATGCTCCAAAGCGGAAGATTTTTAATGATGCTTTAGACGTGTTGTGTGGTGAGGATATTGCTGCTCCGGTCAATGGAATTGAGATGCTGCCCATTGACAGTGTCCATCCGTTTCGCAAACACCCCTTTCGACTGTATGAGGGGGAAAGGCTGGATGATATGGTGGAGAGCATCCAGGAACATGGGATTTTAAGTCCATTGATTGTTTGGAAGAATTCTGATGGCTACGAAATGCTTGCCGGCCATAACCGCCAGAATGCGGGTAGGCTTGCTGGCCTGACAGAGATACCGGCTATTGTTAAAAGGGATTTATCCGAAAAAGAAGCCTATGTGTATGTGATTGAGACGAATGTAATACAGAGGGGATTTGGAGAACTGCTTCCGTCAGAAAAGGCTGCTGTTCTGGCAGAACGGTATGAGAAGGTTGTTAGTCAAGGCAAGCGGAATGACATTTTGCAGGAGATTGCAGTGCTGAACGGTTCAGACATGAAAGACACTTGTGGACATGATGTCCACAAGTTGAAAAACCGGGATGCTGTTGGAAAAGATTATGGAATGACCGGAAGAAATATTGCCAGATATATAAGGGTTAATCAGTTGAGCCAGCCATTAAAGGATAGATTGGATGATGGATCACTTTCACTGGTGGCGGCAGTGGATTTATCATACTTATCTGATGGAGAGCAAAATGTGGTATCTCAACTGGCGGAGCAGGGCAGGATAAAGCTGGATGGCAAGACAGCCAGGGCAATTAAGGATATGGAGGGAGAAGTGACGGCAAAACAGGTATTGGAGTTTTCCGGCACCAGGAAGCAGAAGAAGGCTACTGTCAGGAATATAAAACTGTCTGCGGACGTGTATAAACGATATTTTGCGGATACAAAGCCTGACGATGTAGCCGAGATTGTGGAGGAGGCACTGACGGCATGGTTTGAGAATAGGGAAATGGCCGGTGCATCATAAAGATGATAATGTTTGAGGTCAAAAATTGTGACTTCAAAGATGGAATTGATTTTCGATTGGCATAGTTAAAAGGAGATACCATATGACAAAAGAGCAATATGAGACAATAGAACCGAGAAATGATATTCCCGCAGTTATTGTATCAGATAAGGTGATAAAGAGCCTGATTTACGTTGTGCGTGGGCACCAGGTAATGATGGATAGTGATTTGGCAGCACTTTATCAGGTAGAAACAAAGGTGTTCAATCAGGCAGTTAAAAGAAATATCATGCGTTTTCCGGATTCATTCCGGTTTCAGCTTACGGACGAAGAGTATAAAGTTTTGAAATCACAGATTGTTACCTCAAATGGCAGGGGGGGGGGGAGACGATATCTGCCATATGTTTTCACCGAACAGGGAATAGCGATGCTTTCGGCGGTGCTGCATAGTGATATTGCAATACAGGTCAGCATTTACATTATGACAGCGTTTGTGGAAATGAGAAAGTTTCTGGTGAATAATGCGGTGCTGTTTGAACGGATCAGCGATGTGGCGTTAAAACAGTCAGAGTATCAGAAGAAGACCGATGAACGATTTGAACAGGTTTTTGATTACATAGCGGAGCATGAAGAGGTGAAGCAGAAGATTTTCTTTGAAGGGCAGATTTATGATGCTTTTAGTCTGCTGGTGAAATTGGTTGGCAGTGCAGAGAAGTCCATCATTTTGATTGATAATTATGTGGATGTGGATACTCTAAATATTTTAGCGAAGAAGAAAAGAAATGTCAATGTATGTATTTATACAATGAGGCAGACGAAGCTGACGTCAGCGGATGTAAAGAATTTTAACAGACAGTATTCCAAACTAGAGGTGAAATATACAGGTTCATTCCATGACAGGTTTCTGATTGTAGATGGTGGTAGTGCATACCATATTGGCGCGTCTTTGAAGGACGCTGGCAAAAAGTGTTTTGCAATAAATCAAATGGAAGATATCCAAAATATAAAGGAGATTGTGTATCGATTAAAATGATACTACTAAAATCAATTTGAAACAATAGTTGAGTAGGGGCCAGAGCATGAAGCTGTTCAGGCTCCGTTTATTTGATTGATGAATTATCTGTAAATAGGACTTAGATAAAAGTTGAATGTGCTTGTGTAATCAACATACCTTCAGTAATGTGATGATTATATTTGCAATCCCATACAGAAAATTGACTAATGTAAATTATTCTGTTATTATAAATAAATATGTCTAAAACGTGTTGATTATCATTTTTCGTGTCAACTAGTTTGTTTGATTTGATAATTGAAGTTACGATAATATAACAATATTTTAGTATATTTCTCATTGTAGGTTTAGACAGGAGGTTTGTGAATGAATTTTGCCTATAATAAACTATGGAAGCTGTTAATTGATAAAAATATGAATAAACAAGGACTAAAGAAGATAACTGGAATTAGTTCCGCCTCCATTGCTAAATTAGGAAAAGGTGAAAATATTACCACGGATGTGTTATTGAAAATCTGTGAAGCACTTGAATGTGATATATCTGATATTATGGAAGTAGTAAAAGAAAGTTCGGAGTCTAATGATAGCAAATGAGGTAATGGCAATTGCTAAAGATGAGCGCCGGATATAAAATGGTGAGGTAGAATTAACAATGATTAAAGAACAAAACGATAAAAAAGTAGTAAAAGATTCGTTTGATGGATATTTATCATATGCAACTGAATATGGTAAGTGTCTTTGTGGTGATAGCTTGGAGATTTTAGATAAGTTTGAAGATAATAGTATAGACTTATTGATTACTTCTCCACCATTTGCTCTTCAAAGGCAAAAAGAGTATGGAAATCAGGCTCAAAATGAGTATGTAGATTGGTTTTTGCAATTTGCTTCAGTTGCTAAGCACAAGTTGAAAGATGCAGGAAGTATGGTTATTGATTTAGGTGGATCCTATTGTAAAGGTAGACCTGTAAGATCTTTATATCAGTATAGGCTTTTGATAAAAATGTGTGATGATTTACAGTTTAATCTGGCTGAAGAATTTTTTTGGTACAACCCATCAAAACTCCCTTCACCTATTGAGTGGGTCAACAAAAGAAAAATACGTGCAAAGGATAGCGTAAATACAAATTGGTGGTTTTCTAAAACAGATTATCCAAAAGCGGATGTAAAAAAAGTATTAAACCCTTATTCGAAAGCTATGAAAAAGTTATTGAGTAGTGAGGGGACTTATTATATTCCGAATACTGATCGACCTTCAGGTCATAGAATGAGTGATAAGTTTAATATAGATAATGGTGGGGCAATACCATCAAATTTATTACAAATATCGAATACCGAAAGCAATGGACATTATTTGAGCTTTTGTAAAAAATTGGGCATAAAAGGTCATCCAGCTCGATTTCCAATAGCTTTACCTGGATTTTATATTGATTTTTTGACAGATGAAGGGGACTTAGTTGTGGATATCTTTTCTGGATCTAATACTACAGGATTGGCTGCAGAGCAACGTAAAAGAAAATGGATTACAATAGAATTAAATCAGGAATATATGGCTACAAGTGTATTACGCTTTTCTGATACAGAAGCTCAAGCAAAAGAAAGATATGAGAGTCTTATGAATGGGCAAAGCCTTGTATTGTAATATATAAATGATGGAGGTATTATATGAGTCAAAAACTAAGTCCGACAGTATTACATAAAAAGTTTATTGACTCGCTGGGGCAATATGTAAAGTATCATAGTAATATTGAAGATAAGCCTCTTGTTGTGACATTAAAGTCTCCTTATAATATTACCCTTAAAGTCTATTTATACAATTGCACTAACCCTCCAGGTGCTAAGCAGGCTGGAGAATACAAAAGTCAGCTTATTTTACCAGGACAAAAACGTCGTACACGTGGTAAATTTGAACTTGAATCAGGAAAGAAAACGCTACTTGTTGGGTTTGCTACAATTACAGGAGATATTGATGATGGGGTTTTTGTGATATGGGATTTGCGGAAGCATATGGAGTTTGGATATAGCTCAAATGTACAAGTTAGCCTTAAAGCCTTACTCCGCACATATACAGAACCTATGTTTTCAATGAAAAAGCGAGGAAATGCAGAATGGATTGTAGTATCTCGTCCAGATAAGTTGATTTTTGCTATTCAGGAACGCATTAATCTTGATATTAAATTGTTGTTAGAGGGATGATATGACACTTTCAAATTATGATTTTAAGAGTTCGTATAATCGTATTGATGATGATATTGCTGAAGAGTTTTATTTGCCTTGTATGCGAAGTTCAGTTAAGTATGATAGAATTTCTGGATTCTATGGTAGTACAGTTTATATTATAGCATGGAAGGCCCTTAAAGAGTTTGTTAATAATAAAGGGGAAATGAGAATTATATGTTCACCTGTATTATCCGATGATGATAGAAAGGCAATGGAAGAGGGAGAACAAGCCAAGCAAGATGAAATATTAGAGGAAAATCTAAAAAAAGAATTACAAGATATGCTTGAAGACGAAAATTTAAAGCTACCGGCTAGATTATTGGCATGTATGATCGCGAATGGTATAATTAAATTAAAAATCTGCATTGTTAAAAATGTAACCCATCCTTCAATTAAAAGCATGTTTCATGATAAAACGGGTATTTTTTATGACGCTGATGGTAATGCAGTGGGTTTTAGAGGTTCTTTTAATGAGACTTATAAGGGCTTGTCAAATGATGGCAATATAGAATCTACAGATGTTTTTCAAAGTTGGGATGGTGGAAAGGAAGCAATAAGAGTATCAGATGCTATTGATTTATTCAGTCGTATATGGGATGGTGATGCTGGAGAAAATGTAAAAGTATATGATATTCCGAATGCAATTAAAGAGGCTATTTTTCAACAAGCCAGTCAATCTGACTTAGAATTATTGCTTGATGAAATTCAAACACAAATTTCAAATGAAGAAAAATGGAAACCTAGTTTGAAAGGACGAACACCTCGAAAACATCAAGTTGCAGCTCTTGATAACTGGATTGCAGCAGGTAGAAGAGGAATTCTTAAGCACGCAACAGGTAGCGGAAAAACATTCACAGCTATATGTGCTATAAAAGATTCGCTTGTAAGAGGTGAAACGATAATTGTCTTTGTTCCATCTAAGGAATTGTTATATCACTGGAGGAAAGAAATAAAGACAAGTATTCCTGATTTGGATATTTTCTTTTTATTATGTGGTGATGGTAATAATTCATGGCGGAATTTGAACGAACTGGACAAATGGACGAATAAAAATAATAGTGTATATAAGATTGTTATTGCAATGATGAGCACAGCAGCAAGCGTTGATTTCATATCTAATGTACATGGTGGTGAACATCTTTTTGTTATTGCTGATGAGGTGCATAGACTTGGTAGCAGGCAGAGACGTAATGTTTTTAACATAGTTTCGGGACCTAGATTAGGCTTGTCAGCGACACCTGAAAGATTTGGTGATCCAGAAGGAACGAATGCAATATTTGAATACTTTGGCGGGATTATACAACCAGAATATTCTCTTGAAGATGCGATTAAAGGACATGTGTTAACTAGATATTTCTATCATCCACAACAAGTTTATTTGAGCCCCTCAGAGCAAGATGAATGGAATTTGGTTTCAACAGAAATATCAAAACTATTTGCTATGCAGGCTACTAATGATAGAGCAATAACTGATATAATGTTAAGCAATCCACGTATTAGTCAATTATTGATAAAGCGTGCCAGGATATTAAAGAATGCGGAGAATAAAGTAGCATTAGCAATAAATATCTTAAAGCAACATTTTAAAGTCGGACAGAGATGGATAATTTATTGCGACAATCAAAATCAACTCAAAACTATATGGAAAATTGCGGAAGCAGAAGGCTTTGATGCATTTGAGTATTTTTCGGACATGGAAGGGGATCGAGATGAAACTTTGAAATACTTTTCGCGTCATGGTGGAGTGTTAATTTCTATTAAGTGCTTAGATGAAGGTGTTGATATCCCATCGACCACCCATGCACTTATACTAGCATCTTCAAAGAATCCCAGAGAGTTTATTCAAAGAAGAGGACGAGTTTTGAGGCTGAGTCCTGGAAAAACATTTGCTCATTTATATGATGCGATAACTCTTCCGAATGGAAAAATAGAAGCATTTGATAAAAGCAACAATATTGTAACAGGAGAGCTATCTCGTGCAATTCAATTTGGTACTTGGGCTGAGAATCCGAGTTGCATTACAGATCTTAAACTAATATCTATTGATTATGGAATAAACTATATGGATTATGTGTATGGAGGTACGGAAAATGATGAACACGAATGATAACTTAAAAAAAATATTGTTAACATTGGAACAAATTCGAAGTGAGAAATATCCTAATGTTTCAAAAGAAATAGTTGAAAATATTATAAATATTCAATTTGAAAATCAGGAAAAGGATAGTAGACATACTGGTCGTGCAGCTACACATCAAGTCATTAGAAAATATATTGAAGAACAAAGTCAGGGGGCGAATAAATGTTAAGGTTTGAGCAACTTACGATTAACAATTTTGGTCCGTTTAAAGGGGTACAAGAACTTAACTTTGGTGATAAAGATGGTGTGACTATAATTTGGGGAGATAATGGTCAAGGAAAGACCACTTTACTGAATGTATTTAGGTATGCACTATACGGATATATAAAAGATCGCCGCGGCGCCTCTTCTGATTATATTAATCTTTCAAATATTGAATCAGTTGAAGAGGGCATTTATGGTTTTTCTATTGTTTTGAAAATGAGCAATGGTTCTGATAAATATATTCTCACAAGAGATGTACATCCAAGAGACGGGGTCCTAAGGCCTAACACTAATCAGGATTTTATTGAGGATTGCTTTTTGAAGAAGAATGGAAATATCCTTTCTGTTTCGGATAGAGAACATGAACTAGCCCTTATCATGCCAACTGATATTTCAAGGTTTTTTTTGTTTGATGGTGAGTTATTACAGGAGTATGAGGCCTTACTTGATGATAATTCCAATGATGGAGTCTTAATTAAAACTAGTATAGAAAAAATACTAGGGATGCCAATTTTGACAAATGGTGCTAAAGATATATCTGAACTTGTTTCAGAATATATCACAGCTAAAAATAAAGTTGCGCAGAATGATAAAAATACATCTGAGTATGCTCATGCTATGGAAACTTTAATTGATCAAATCGAAGGACACAAGCTTGAGGTTGAAAGACTTGAAGCGCTTTTAGAAAAAGAAGTTGATAAACTTGAAGTTGTAAAGAAAAAAATGTCCGACACTGAAAAACTTAGAAATTTATTATCTAATGAAGCAGTAGAAATTCAAGCTATTGCGAGTTCAAAAAAGAGAAGAGATGAGATAAAAGCAGATGTTAATGTAAGAATGAGAAATGCGTGGCAAGGCATGTTGCAGCCTGTGATATCCAGTATGATGATTGATATTAGAAGCAAACTGGAAGAATATAATAAGAAAAAGGCTGCCATTCAAGCAAGCCAATCTACGATTAGAGAAATAGAATATGCTATTAAGTTGCATGAGTGCAGAATCTGCGAACGAAAGATTTCAGATGAGTTAGAAACATTTTTGAGAAAAAAGTCAGAATCAATTAGAGCGGAAGCATTGTTTCTGTCTGATGAAGAAAAAAATGAATTAAATTCTCTGCAAATTAGGCTTAATGCTTTTCAATCGCTAAATTTGCAAAATGATGGTCCACTAATTATTAGTAAGATTGAGGATTTAAATAAAGCTGAAATAGAAATAACTGATGCAGAAGGGCGTTTGAGCGATATAAAAAAAGAACTTAAAACATATGGTGATTATGACCCTGATACACCCAAATTAGCTAATGATTATTCTGTTTGTCAAGCAAAGATAACAGAATTAAAAAATGGTATTAAAGAAGAGAAAAAGGCTATAACAGAAGCAATTATTTCAAGAGATAAGCTTGATAAAAAGATAAGTAGCTTATCAAAAAACAAAGATGTCTTAGCTGCTAATGAAAAATTAACATTGTGTCAAGACATAGAAAGAGTTTTTGCGTTAGGAATAAACCAATATCGTAATAGTCTTAAATGTAATGTTGAAGCAGATGCTTCAAAACTTTTTACTAAAATGAGTTTAGATGAAGATTATGAGAAATTGCAAATTGATGATAACTATGGATTAGAGATTATACATAAGAAAGGAATTAAAGTACCAAACCGTTCAGCTGGATTTGAACATGTTGTTGCACTTTCATTAATAGGTGCGCTTCATAAAAATGCACCTTTACAGGGACCAGTTATCATGGATTCGCCATTTGGTCGATTAGGCATAAAACATAAAGAAAATGTTACAGTTAACCTTCCTGCTCTTTCTGGTCAAGTTATCTTATTAGTTTATGATGGGGAAATTGATCCAGCAAAATCTAGAGAGTTATTGGGAGGGAATTTATTGAAGGAATATAGATTGGAAAGAGTATCGTCGTTTCATAAACGAATTTGTTGAGAGTAGGAGGTGAAGTACAATGGCTGATATTGTTGATATTGCATTATCTGCTGAAGCTTCAGGAGTAGCAGACAGCATACTTGAAAAAGGGTTATTTAAAAATAAGTCAGATGTAATGACATTTGCGGCAGCGTATATGATTAAGTATTATTTTGATGAATTTGATCCTTCTACATATTATCAATCTGATAATAATGGGTCAAATTATAGTTATAGTACATTTGATTCTGATGGGAAATGGTCAACATTAATAAAAGCACTATATCCTAATACGGATACTCCGTACTTGTTTTTACGTGCACTAATGAATCAAGGACTTATTTCATTGAGTCAGAGGATGGGAGAAGAACCTGAATTTTCTCCGATAAGCGAGATTAGTTAACAGTGCATGGTTAGATTTTTAGGATGGTGTACATAAAAAATATTATAATACCTCTAAAATCCCTATTTCCAACAGTTGTTGGTGATAGGGATTTTTATATCAATCACAAAGTTGACGAATAAATGTTCGTATCTTCGGAAATGCTTACCTTATAAATATTTTATAGGCATTTTATAGGGAGATGAATCATGGATATAGACAACCGATTACGATTCGGCAAATATGTAGAATCATTAAGAAAGAGCAAAGGAAAGTCCCTGCGGGCTACAGCAAAGGCCATACAAATATCACCCCAGTATTACAGCGAGGTGGAGAAGGGCAGAAGTAACACTTTCACATCAGAACGCCTGAAAATGCTGGTCCACTTTCTGAACTTGGATGAAAATGAAGTCCATACGTTATATGATTTGGCAGCACAATCAAGGTCTTCCAATGACATTGTCACCCCACAAGACTGTGCGGACTACATGCTTGGCAATTCCTATGTCGTTGAGGCATTGCGCCTGTCGATGGAAACAGGTGCCGGTGAAAAGGAATGGCGAGTATTTTTGGATGATTTAAAAGCAAGGAAGGGGTGAGCCGCCTATGTACCAGCCAAAAATCAGAAAGTTAAGAAGTGGCATTCCAATTTTAAGGAATTGTGAGATTGATGCTCATGCGGAAGCCTTTCTGCGTGATTACGATGCCACCTTGTTGACAATAGCGAAGCCAGTGGATATTGAATCATTTGCAGAATTCTATCTGGGTTTATCATTGGATTATGTGTATCTATCTCATTGCGGGCTGATACTGGGCCGGATGATATTCCAGGAGGTAGAGCCGGTTCCGGTGTATTTACCCAAAGAAAAGTGTGCCGATTACCTGTATGCCAAAAGAGGTACGCTACTCATAGATAATACCCTGCTGGATGACCGGAAAGAATACCGTTTACGTTCTACCATCGGGCATGAATGCGGCCACTGGGTGTTTCATTCGGACTATTATGTTGGAGAGAACAAAAGAAACCATCAGAAGAATACACAGCTGGCGGAAATAACAGGGTGTAAAAAAACAGATATTGATGGTGGTGCAGGAATATCCGGCAGAAGACGGCTGACTACAGATGCGGACTGGCTGGAACACCATGCAAAGTATTTTAGTGTGGCGATTCTGATGCCGAAGACACCTTTTCTACAAGCGGTATCAGAACTGACTGACAAAGATCTGCTGACGGAAACGGAACTAACAGAGAAGTTGGCTGCTGTTTTTCAGGTGTCCCCCGCTTCTGTAAAGATCCGTTTAGAACAATTATCAGTTCATCAAACGATAGGTAGCAGCGTGCGAACACAGGAGGATAGGCAGTATAAGCCGTTATTTCAATTACCAAGTGCCCTGTAATTGGCAGGGTACTATATTTAACATAAATGTGTCAATCTCACGGTTGATAGAAAAGGAGTCGTGATGGATGAAAGAAAAGATTAACTGCCCAGTCTGTCGGAAGCGGGCATTCGATATCCGTTCCTGTGCCAAAGGAGCGGTATGGATTGAACTAAAATGCCCACATTGCCGGAACATTGTACAAGTCTGTTATAATATCCAGCAGGCCAAAGAAACAGTCAAGGAATTTTCAATAAAATAAGAATCTACTGAGCAACGGGTCCGCATAAGCGAGATACCAAATGGCCGGAGTAAAGCGAGTTTTCAGCTTACTCCGGCTATTTTTTTGCCCATTTTTATTTCTGCTGCACCACTTTACTCCCGGTAAAGAAGGGAGCAGAAATGAAAATTAACTATGAATTTGTTACCGGTGAAAAACTGGAACTGGAAGTGGATGACAGTGTTGGTGAAATCGTCATTGAGATGGAGGTATTACAGTCCCGGCAAAACCGGACGGAAACAAGGCGGCACAATTCCCTGGAGTCCATGCAGGAGCAACAGCAGGGGCATAGTCCCAGGCAGTTTGTAGATGAGAAGGTGGATGTTGAGCAGTTCATTGTTGAATCGGACGAGCGGGAACGGCTGCATCAGGCGATTGGGCTGCTGGAAGACAGGGACAGGCGGATTGTCCGACGGTATTATTTTGAAAACAGAACAATGGAGGAAATTGGTCGGGAGATTGGGATTTCAGCCATGGCGGTGTCTAAGCGTCTGAAAAAAATTCCGGAAAAATTAAAAAGTTTGATGAGTTAGTTTAAAAACCGGTTTTCCCGTGGCTATAAAGTAGGGACATAAAAATGTTCCGGAAGGAAAGGAGGTTTTTAAATGAAGATTATACGGATTACCCTGAAAGAAGGCGGAGATACCAAAGTGATTCTGTTTAGACAGGAAAAACAGAATGCATCCGGGACATTTCCTTCTGAATCAGGAAAGACATCTGCCGGAAACAGGAAGGGGGAGCTGACAAGATGAAAAAGGTATTTATCAGCAGTCCTTTTCGGGGAGATGTAGAATGCAATACCGAAAAAGCCCGTGGCTACAGCCGGGCGGCCTATGAGGAAGGTTGCATTCCGATTGCTCCTCATCTTTTGTTTCCCCAGTTTCTGAATGAGGACGAGGAGAAAGAGCGGGCAGCAGGAATCGCAATGGGGCTGGAGTTAATGCTGGATTGTGATGAGGTGTGGGTGTTCGGAACAGCCACGGAGGGAATGGAGCAGGAAATCCGGTTTGCCGTGGAGCATGGAAAGCATCTTTGGTTTAAAGAGTTGCCGGAAGGAGGGGCAGAGTTATGAAGGTTGTGATGATTATCACCAGACTGACCGGACAGGAAGAAAACGACCGGGCCAGGGCGGCGGAATACTGTCGGTTTGCAGCTCATAAAGGCGTGCTGCCGGTCAGCCCGTATCTGAACTTTCATCGTGTATTCACGGATGAACTGGGCGGTGCGGTAGAGCAACTGCTGACATCAAGACTGGCAAAAGAAGTGGATGAGATTTGGGTGTTCGGAAACGAGCAGGAAGGGGAACGTCAGAAGCGGCTGGAACAGGCCTGCCGGGAGTATGGCAGCAAAGCCAAGTATTATCATGCCGGAGATATTGGCGAGGAACTGCTGCTTTGTACGATGTTTTCCGAGGAACTGATTGAAAGACTGGAAGAAATGGAGGAATGCGGATATGCAGAGTGAATTATTGAAAATGGCTGAAGGATTTTCCCTTGTTGCTTCGGCACTGACAGCGATTGCGGAAGATAGCGATTCTGGCAGTAAAGGGCAGCAGACGGTAGAGAAGGTGCCGGAGCCGGTCAAAGCCAAAGGTAAAGTACAAGCTGGTGCGGCAAAAGATAACGGTTCCCAGGTCAATATTGAAGATATCCGGGCGGTGCTGGCGGAAAAATCCCAGGATGGAAAATCCAAGGAAGTAAAGGCTCTGCTGAACCAGTACGGCGTGGCGAAGCTGTCAACCGTGGCAGAGAAGGATTATCCGGGGCTTTTACAGAAAGCGAAGGCATTGTGATGGGGAAACATGCATTGTTATCAGCTTCTTCTAAACGGTGGCTGAACTGCACCCCGTCAGCCAGGCTGGAGACACAGTTTTCTGATGCCGGAAGTATCTATGCCGCAGAAGGAACTGCTGCCCATGCTTTGGCCGAGCACAAGCTGAAACGGATGATGAAGCGGCGTTCCAAACGTCCGGTCTCCGATTATGACTGTGATGAGATGGAAGAATGCACGGATGACTATGTTTCTTTTATCATGGAACAGGTCCAGGAAGCAAAGAAAAGCTGTGCCGATCCGGTGGTTCTGATTGAACAGCATCTGGATTATTCCCGTTTCGTGGAAGGTGGGTTTGGCACCGGGGATTGTCTTATTGTAGCGGATGTAACGCTGACCGTGGTTGATTTTAAGTATGGAAAAGGGGTGGCTGTCGATGCACAGCAAAACCCGCAGATGCTGTTGTATGCTCTGGGAGCCATGGAACTGTTTGATGTGATTTATGATATTGAACGGGTGCGGATGGTTATTTTCCAGCCCAGGCTGGAGTCTGTGAGCATCTGGGAGATTTCAATCCGGGAACTGGACACTTGGGTACAGGAAGAACTGGTTCCGAAAGCAAAGCTGGCGGCCAGAGGGGAAGGCAGTTTTATCCCTGGCGACTGGTGTCGGTTCTGTAAAGCCAGGAATGGGTGCCGAGCGAGGGCAGAACGTTTTCTAAAGCTGGCGCAGATGGAATTTCAGCCGCCGGCACTGCTTACCGAAGAAGAGATTGCAGAGGTACTGCTGGTTGCGGATGAACTGGCAAAGTGGGCAGCAGATGTTTATGCGTTTGCCACCGATGAGGCAATCACCCGTGGCAAGCAGTGGACCGGATTTAAGCTGGTGGAAGGCCGGAGCAACCGAAAGTATACGGATGAGGAGCTGGTGGCCGAAGCAGTAAAGGCTGCGGGATACAAGGATATTTATAAATATGGCAGGGCATAGTTTGGAATCGCGGACAATGGAAAGATGGGATTTAACCAACCAAACTGCCGAGAATTATGTTAAATTGGTTTTGAGGACTATACGAAGTATTTATATTTATACAGATAATTCCAGATATTCATTTTAATGTATATTAAAAAGGCACTTATTGAAAACACGATATCCGCCAAGGGGACATCACACCCTCTTGGCATCTTTTTTATGCACTCGAGGAATGTAGAAACAATTGTCGAATTATCATTTCTGAGTTAAGAAGATGAAACTTGGCATCCTTTCGGACAGAGACGATAATGGATTCGAAAAGGCTTAATAATGTCTTTTGTGAATCTTTTACAGCGTCAGCGCATGTCTGGCAGAGTTTCTCTTTCAAAGAAAACTTGATTTTATGCTAAATGGAAGTATTTATCCTGTCAAAGTGATTCTGAGTTTCTTAAATTTAATAAAAAAACGTTTTTCAAATATGGAAACAGTTACTTTAATTCTTTATGAGAACTAGAGTATTATTATTAGCTAATGTACGAGGAGGAGTATGGAAAAAAGGTATCAAATTTTTATAAGTTCAACTTATGCAGATTTAGTAGAAGAACGAAAAGCCATTATGTAAGCAATAGTTGAATTAGATTGTTTTCCGGCAGGTATGGAAATGTTTCCTGCAGCTGATTCGGAGCAATTTGAATATATTAAAACTATATTAAATGAAAGTGATTACTATGTCTTGGTGGTGGCTGGTAGATATGGTTCTATAGCAGAAGATGGAGATAGCTATACAGAAAAAGAGTTTAATTACGCAGTCGAGCAAGGAATACCCATATTAGCTTTTGTGAAAAAGGATATTAGTACCATTCCACTGGGAAAAGTTGATACGGATAGTCTAAAAAGGAAAAAGTTAGAATTATTTAGAAGCAAGGTATTTGACGGACGTTTGGCTAAATTTTGGAACAATACAAGTGAGTTAAAGTATGAATTACATAGTAGTTTGTCACGAGCTTTCAAAATGAATCCAAGAATAGGTTGGGTGAGAGGGGATACGTTGATGACCAATGATTCCTATGAGAAATTGCATACATTGGAAACATAAAATATAAAATTGAAGAAAAAGATAGAGTTATTAGAGGCAAACACAAATGGTGAGGAGTCCTTGTTAATAAAATTAGATAGCAATATTAAACTTAAATGAAAAGTTAATAATCAATGATACAGTTGAACCGCGAACAGGAATGGGAGCAGCATGGATACAGTAATAACAAATTGGAAAAAGAATTTCTTCACAATCTGGACCGGACAGGCAATATCCCAGTTTTCAAGTTCTGTTCTTCAATTTGCGATTGTGTGGTATCTGACAGACCATACCGGTTCTGCCATGGTACTGACGGCGGCTATGATGATGGGGTTTCTCCCACAGGGGGTTTTAGGACCGTTTATCGGCGTCTTTATCGACCGGTATAACCGAAAAAGAATCATGATTATCTCAGACCTTCTTATCTCGGCAGCAAGTTTTGTAATGGTGATTGCAGGCTGGATGGGCAGGTTATCGACAGAACTGATTCTTGTGGTTTTGCTGGCACGCTCGGTCGGTTCCGCGTTCCACAATCCCTGCCTGCAGGCAGTTACCCCGCAGATTGTCCCGGAAGGCCAGTTGACTAGATGTGCGGGATATTCGCAGGCGTTGGAATCGGTATCACAAATCTTAAGCCCGGTTGTGGCGGCAGTGCTGTACAGTTCCTGGAGCCTGAGCGGAATTATCTCCCTGGACGTCATAGGGGCGCTGATTGCGGTAATTACGCTTGGAATCACGCAAATCCCGGAATTGCCGCAGGAGGGACGTGACAGAAAAGTACAGGTTTTACGGGAGGCGAAGGAAGGCTTTCAGATTCTCAGGGCAAAGAAAGGGATGCTGGGGCTGGTGCTGATTGGAAGTCTTTATACTTTGGCGTTGATGCCTACCAGCGCGCTGTTTCCATTGATGACAATGTCATATTTTAATGGAAACAGTACAAGTGCCAGTATTGTTGAGGTGGTGTTCTCTGTCGGGCTTTTGTTTGGATCGTTGATATTGTCAAAATGGGGAGGAACAAGAAACAGGATTTATACCATTGTTGGTTCCTTCCTGTTAATGAGTTTTAGTTTATTTGTATCAGGAATTTTGCCGCCGGATGGCTTTTATGTCTTTACCTTATGTTCCTGGCTCATGGGAGTCTCCGGACCATTTTACTGGGGGATGTATACGCCGCTGCTGCAAAGCAACTTTGAAGCAAAGTATCTGGGAAGGGTTCTGTCATTGTCCAGCAGTATCCGGCTGCTCAGCGGACCGCTGGGACTGGTTGTGTCCGGGATATATGCGGAACGGTATGGGGTTGAGAAATGGTTCCTGATTGCGGGAGTGCTGGTACTGGTTGCTTCTTTGTTATGTGTGGCAGTGCCTTCAGTGCGGATTTGTGATGAGGCCAGGATTTGGAAGAAGTTATGAGTCTGCCGAAATTGCTTCTTGTAAATGGTTGGGGGGTGGGGCTTTATGGATATACGGGTTTTGGAATATTATCTGATTGTTGCACGGGAAGAAAGTATTACAAAGGCAGCGGCAATTCTACATGTTACGCAGCCGACGCTTTCCCGCCAGCTAATGCAGCTGGAGGAAGAACTGCAGGTGAAACTGTTTAACCGCACAAGCCACAGTGTTGTTTTGACGGAGGACGGTCTGCTCTTTAAGCGCAGAGCGCAGGAGATCGTTGCGCTTTCTGAAAAAACAAAGCGCGATTTTATCAGGGGGAACAGGGAACTGTCAGGAGAAATTGGGATTGGCTGCGGAGAGTTCAGAAGCATCCAGATAATTGCACAGATTATGAAGGAGTTCAAGAAAGAACATCCATTCGTAACGTTTCAGATATACAGCGGAAATTCGTCCAATATAAAAGAACGTATCGAATCAGGCATTTTGGATATTGGTGTCATTCTCGACTATGTGGATATACGCAAATATGAGTATGTCCGGATTCCGCTGAGTGAAGAGTGGGGTGTTTTGGTGAGAGAGGATTCACCTCTTGCAGCCATGGAATATGTTACGCCGGAAGATATCCGGGAGCTGCCGCTTATCATATCCGAGCGTTCCATGAGGGATAATGAGCTGGCCGATTGGATTGGAAAGAAATACGAGGATTTGAATATTGTATCTACCTATAACCTGATGTATAATGCCGCGATTATGGTTGCAAACGGGATGGGAGTGGCCGGCTGCATCAAACTCGACTGCAGGTATGAGGGAACGCGTTTTGTTCCCGCTCGGCCATCCGTTAAAAATAATTCTGTTTTCGCATGGAAGAAGGCGCTCTCACAATCTCAGGCGGTTTCCTCCTTTATAGAATTTTCCAGGATATACATAAAACGTATATCATCAAATACAACATAGGTATTTTACATGTCAATAATGATGATTTACAATACAGGTGTACTGAATAAACAGTATATCTGTATCTTGCAATGGAGATGGCAGCCTGGCTTGGCGCGGATTTATTCGAGAACAGGCCACAGCAGCCGTATCTGCTGGGAAAAAATTTACAGGAGGAACCTGTCATGGAAAAACAGACAGCGGGCAGAGACGCCCTGGGAGGGTTTGCACCCAAATTTGCGGAGCTTAACGATGATGTACTATTTGGCCAGGTGTGGGCGGGAGAGGATAAACTGTCCTCCCGTGACCGCTGCATTGTCACTGTGTCGGCACTCATGGCGAAAGGGATTTTGGATTCTTCGCTGATGTATCATATTGCCAACGCCAAAAAGCATGGTGTAACGGCGGAGGAAATGGCGGAAATTTTAACCCATGGAGCATTTTATGCAGGCTGGCCCAATGCCTGGGCGGCGTTCAAAATGGCAAAGGAAGTATATGGAAAATAAAGGGAGAGAACAAAAGTGGAGTATGCGAAACTGGGCAAGTCCGGGATTGAAGTATCCAGGCTGTGCGTTGGCTGTATGAGTTTTGGCAGGCCGTCGGAGGATTTTCATGAATGGACGCTGAATCCCAATGAGACAGAGGAAATTGTCAAAAAAGCATTGGACCTGGGGATCAACTTCTTTGATACTGCCAACACCTATTCCCATGGAACGAGCGAGGAATATTTGGGCAGGGCATTGAAGAAAAATATTGCAAGAAATAAGGTTGTCATCGGAACAAAGGTATACTTTAACGAAGGACATCTTTCCAAAGAGGCTGTCAGACGGGAAATTGACGGCTCCTTAAAACGCCTTGGTACCGACTATGTGGATTTATATATCATTCACCGCTTTGATTATACCACACCGATTGAAGAAACCATGGAAGCGTTGCACGGACTTGTAAAAGCAGGAAAGGTCCGCGCGCTGGGGGCTTCGGCTATGTACGGCTATCAGTTTATGAAAATGCAGTATGCCGCAGAACGGAACGGGTGGACAAAATTTGTCTCCATGCAGAACCATTATAATCTGCTTTACCGGGAGGACTAGCGGGAGCTGATTCCCATCTGCAATGAGATGGGGATTGCCAGAACACCCTACAGCCCTCTGGCGGCCGGCCATTTGTCCCGGCCTGTCTGGAATTCAGAAAGCAGACGGAGTGCGACCGATAAAATGGCGGCGCAGAAATACAATGCAACTGAAGAGGTGGATATGAAAATCGTGGACTGTGTTGCGGCGCTGGCGTCTGAAAAGAACTGTACCATGACCCAGATTGCCCTCGCATGGCAGTTTGCCAAGGGCGTGACCGCGCCGATTATCGGCGGAACAAAGGCAAAGTATTTTGAGGATGCCACGGGAGCGTTTGAGGTGAGATTGACGAAAGAAGATATTACCCGCTTAGAAGCGCATTATATTCCACACAAGGTGGTGGGCGCATTATAGGGGATAGATATTACATTAGAAAACAGGAATTGCCATGTGATTATGTTCACAGACAATTCCTGTTTTTATGGTTCAATAAGAAAAGAGAAAGTCACCCCCAACAATAAACATGTATAGATTTATTCTATCCTGGCTATTAATGTATAGAAAAGAACCATTGGTCAATGGCATGGCAGATGATTAGAATGGATATGGTAAGTATTTGGGAAAGGGGGTTGAATATGGAAAATAAAAAATCAAAAAAGATAGGGAAATATGTTGTTATATCTCTGATTGTGTTGGGGATACTGGTATGTTTTTTTGTACCATCTGTTAATACCACAATGAATAGCATTCTAAAGATGTTTGCCAGCGGGGATTTTACCGTGGTACGGCAGTTTGTCGAATCGTATGGTGCTTACGCAGCGCTGGTGTCCTTCCTGCTGATGATACTGCAGTCTATAGCAGCGCCGTTACCTGCGTTTCTGCTTACATTTGCGAATGCAAATCTGTTTGGATGGTGGAAAGGAGCCATTTTATCATGGTCCAGCGCCATGGCAGGGGCGGCAGTATGCTTCTATATCGCAAGGCTGTTGGGGCGTGATGCAGTAGAGAAACTTACAAGCAGAACCGGTTTGAAGCAGATTGATGAGTTTTTTGAAAAACATGGACGTCTCAGCATACTCATTGCAAGACTGCTGCCGTTTATTTCCTTTGATATCGTAAGCTATGCGGCTGGCCTGACATCCATGTCATTTGGCAGCTTTTTCATTGCCACTGGTATTGGACAGCTTCCAGCCACTATAATTTATTCATATGTTGGCGGGATGCTGACTGGTGGCGCTAAGATGTTTGTCACTGCGCTTCTTCTGCTGTTTGCGCTGTCAGCGCTCATTGTTTTGTTCAGGCAGTTATATGTGGAAAAGCAAAAGAAAAAGAATTCGAATTAATATGCGGATATTGCAGACAATATCTAATCGACCATGGAGGTTTCGTGATGAAATTGAAGAAATTAGCAGCAATGATGGCAGCGGCAGCAATGGTATTTTCGCTTGCAGCCTGCGGAGGAAAGAGCAATACTGTGGAAAGTAAGTCTGTGGAGAATGCAGCAGAGGAAACCATGACAGTTGATAAAGATAAGAAAGAAATCCTCATGCTCTGTGAAGTAAATGGTACATATTTTACAGAACCGACCAGACATGGTATTGTATATAAGGGTGGTTCTAACGGAGAAAAGGCGGTTTTGCGGGGCCTGGCTGACGAGAAGGAGTTTTATCAGGCATTGCTTGACATCGGAGCCAAAGCCGGTGATAATTTAACCGCAGCAGACATGAAAGCAGGACCGGATAATGGGAAATCTGTGGATGGGGATAAGCTCGATGTCTTCGTAAAATGGGATGGACAGGATGAAATTCCATTCCGGGATATCATTCAATGCACAGAAGACTATACCATGGATCTGCGGTTTGGAGGAAATATTGAGAGCGCCAAAGAAAATAATACAGGCTGTGTGCTTTGTCTGGACAGTTGTGCAACTGGTATTGTGAGCGATGCAGCCTGGCCTACGGGAACTACCCAGAATGATATTGCCAAGTTCTACGGGGATAAGGATGTGCTGCCGGAGGATGGTACCCAGGTAACCGTTATTTTCCGTCTGGCAAAGTAACCGATTGATATGATGAAGCTATTTAAAATTGTTTATAATAGTTTTTTATGGGCTATGACCATGGCTATTCTGTGTTTTAAGAATGAATGGCTGCAGATGCGGGTGAATACAGGTTATATTTTTGGGGGATTGTTAATTCTTTCAACCGTGGCGGTGTGGTTTGTTTTCAGGAAAAGGGAAAACGTGTTTAATAGCCTCTTCACAGCCGGTAATTTGGTTGTTTGTTCAGCGATAGGGCTTGTCTTGTATGGGAGTGAACGGATGAAGGTGGTACCGGCCGCATTGGTGCGGGAGGGAATCCATCAGACAAGGATACCGTTCTCCCAAATTAATCTGATATTATGTATCATTACGGTAGCAGGCATGTTCATTATTGGCCTGAATGATATCTTAAAGTTAAAACAGGCGGACAGATAATAGGAAAACAGTAAGCGTTGTGCTTTGAAAAAGTTCAACGCTTATTTGTGTCAATGGGGGATGGAGATGAAGACAGTATTTCATACATATAAAAAACTAATTCTATTTATAGGAATGATAGCAGCCGTTTTAGCCTGCAACCATATATTTGGCTGGTCGGCCGTGTTGAGTGGAGCAGGAAGTTTGAATCTTCTCAGGCAGATGGCAGAAGAAAACCTGATGAATGCAATTTTCCTGTACATCGTGATTACAGTTGTGGGATGTGTGGCGTTAACTCTGCCAGGGGTCACCTTTGCCGTTCTGGCAGGACTGCTTTTCGGGCCGGTATTGGGAACAATCTGTTGTTCTATTGCTACTATGATAGGTGCCATGGCAGCGTTTCTGGCAGGCCGCTTTTTCCTGAAGGATAGTATTAAACCGGTCGTTATGAAAAACAGATACCTTAAAAAGTGGCTTTTCGATGAAGCAGGTAAGAATGAACTGTTTGTGCTGATGATTACCAGGCTGGTACCGCTGTTCCCCTATAATCTTCAGAATTTTGCATATGGCGTTACGGATATTCCGTTCACCACCTACTCGGTATTCTCATTGATTTTTATGCTGCCGGGTACAGCCATGTATACCATAGGAACATCAGGCTTAGCGGATAAGGAAAACAGAGTGCTTTATATCAGTATTGCGGTTATACTGGCAGTAATCGTCATGGGCATGGGAGTGTACTTCAAGAAAAAGTACGTGGTTCAGCCGGAGCGGGCGGAGGAGGCCAATGGACAGGAAAGTTAGGATAAAGGATGGAGACAAATGCATACACTGCCATCTCTGTCAGAAACGCTGTTCTTTTCTGACAAAGTACAAGGCGGATATCGGTGATACGGTTAAACTGAGGGAGCTTGCGTATCACTGTTTCTTATGCGGAATATGTTCGCAGGTATGTCCCATAGGGATTGATGGCCGCGGTATTATATTGGACATGCGGCGGACTGAGGTAGAAGAGAACAACGGGAAGTGCCGGGAAAAAGGATATGCAATGCTGTTGGCGGAAAAGAAAAATTATATCTTTCGGAATGAGCGGCATATGTCAGGCAGAAGTGTACTGTTTCCAGGATGCAATTTCCCGTCCTTTTATCCGAAGACTACCAGGAAATTAATCAAAATACTGAAGGATGAGGCAGACATGGGGGTGCTGTTTGACTGTTGCGGCAAACCGGTGTCGGAACTTGGACTGGAAGAACAGGAAGGGAAGATAATCAGGCGGCTCAATGAGAGACTTCGTGCTGCAGATATACAGGAAATCGTTATGCTCTGTCCCAATTGTTATTATTTCCTGAAGGATAAGCTGGAAATACAGGTCCTTAGTATTTATGAAAAATTATCACAACTTGGAATAGGGCAGAAGGTAGAGGGGAAGGGAGGTCTGTTCCTGCCGTGTCCGGACAGGAAAGAACAGCAGTGGGTATCATGGCTGGCACCATTCCTTCTGGAGAACCCCCAAATTATAGAGGGGACCCAGTGCTGTGGATTGGGAGGCTGTGCAGGAGGAAAGGAACCGGATCTGGCCAGAGGTATGGCATGCAATGTGGCAGAGGAAGGATATGAGCATGTCTATACGTATTGTGCATCCTGTGCTGGGAACCTGACGCGTAATGGCGGTCAGGGTGTCTCGCACCTTCTGACAGAAATCCTGGATTGCCATGAACAGCCGGATGTGGCAAAGTCAATGATAAACAGGATGATGACTAGATTCTGGTAAGGGTCTTGGGAGAGGGAAGGATAGATGACAAAAGAGGAAATCAAAAAACTTATAGGTGCTGCGGACAGATGAACCCTTTTCGGATGGAGCTGTATCAGAGGTATTTCCTATGAAGCAATTTTATGCTTTGATTGGCGGACCATCTTATAATCCTATGACAATGGACGGGACATTGTCAAGGAACTGTATAAAGCTCTCCCTTTGTTGCTATTTATATTCTTATTTGATATACTTAAGTGAATTACTATGTATGTGAACAAAGTAAAATAAGCTAATGAGGAACATTGGGGTAAACATGAGAAAAATAAGAGCGAGTGAACCCAGAGTGTGGAAAATAAGCAGGAATATATTGGGCGTGGTCCTTGCGATGATGGTTGCAGGACTGCTCTTTCTCTATGCAAGGATGGCGCAGCAGACCATGTATGCGGAAAGTTCTCAGTATTTGAATGAGGTATCTCTGCAGATGGCGGCGGCGATTGAGAAGCACTGCAGCAGCCAGTGGACGATGTTAGATATGTTTTATCGGTATTTGATGGATATGTCGGGAGGAGATCTTGAAAAGTTCCAGGATTATGCTGTGCGGGAACAGCCTGATTGGGGATTTGAGACCCTCTGCCTGATTGATGAAAATTCCCAGTACTATGACAGGACACACACATATTCACTTTTAACTTATAAAGACGTGACGGGCCGTCTTCTGACAGAACACAACAAAGCGATTGTTGATAATGTGATTTATGAAGATGAAAACCGGTTGATTTTTTTTATGCCAATCGAGGAGCTTAAAATCAATGGCAAGGAGATGAAAGCGATCGGTGTAAGCTATGACACAGATAAGCTGTTCCGTGTCCTGCAGATTGGGGCATTCCAGGGGCAGAGTAATCTGTATGTGATACACGAAGATGGGACGGAGGTGTTTTCTGCTGTCAATAGTGAAGGGGTAAAGGGATATAATCTGCTGAACAGCCTGGAAAAACTGACCTTTAAAAATGGTTCCCCAGAGGAATTCCGCAGGGGACTTGAGTCCGGCAGCAGAGAGGATAATCTGATGACTGTGGAGTTTGAAGGGAAGGATTATTATATCAATCATACTCCGATTACAGGTGAAAACTGGATTCTTGTGAGTATGATTCCTGTTGAAGCGGTGAGCGGAAAGATGGAACAGTACTCTTATCATGCATTCTTTTTGATGGCTGGTGTATGCGCCCTGATTATTATAGGATTTGTTATCTTCTATTCTGATGCGGCGAAGCAGATACTGCGGGCGGAGGAGAAGGCGAGAAAGGCGGCTGAAAGCGCAAATGAAGCAAAAACAAATTTCTTTACAAGTATGTCCCACGACATTCGTACGCCAATGAATGCCATCATCGGTATGACGGAAATAGCGGTAAATCATCTGGATGATCCGAATAAAACCATGAACTGTCTGGGTCAGATCCGCAGATCCGGAAAACTGCTGGTAGGACTTGTCAATGATATTTTAGACATGGCAAAAATAGAAAGCGGAAAAATGGAAATCCATGCCGAAAGAACATCCTTAGCGGAGCTGATTGAAAATATTGTCGTGGTGATAACTCCGCTGGTGAAAGAGAAAAACCAGGATTTCCAGATTTGTATCCGGGAAGTCTGCCATGAACATCTGATGCTTGATTCTGTCCGGATGAACCAGGTTCTGATGAATCTGATTTCCAATGCGATAAAATTCACTCCGGAGGGCGGAAGCATCCGGGTTACGGTTGAGGAAAGCTTATCACCACATCCTGGGCAGGCGCATTTTACCTTTACCGTATCGGACACCGGCATGGGGATGAGTCGGGAATTCCAGAACAATATTTTTACAGCGTTTGTACGTGAGCGTGATTCACGGGTGGATCATATTGAGGGGAGCGGCCTGGGGATGGCGATTACAGGGATGATTGTCGCTAACATGGGCGGAAGTATCTGTGTGGAGAGCGAACCGGGGATGGGAAGTATCTTTACTGTGGAGCTGGATTTCTGTCGGGCGGAGCCTGAAATGGATTCTGAATCGGAGGAAATAGCGATATCTTCGGTAAAGTGCCTTCTGGTAGAAGCAGACCCGGAGATATGTGAATGTGTATGTGAATTTATGAATGGACTGGGACTGGTACCCAGTACAGCCGGCAGTGGTTTGGAAGCAGTAGAACTGATGAGGACGGCCCGTGAGAAAGGGGAGGATTACCAGCTTGTCATTCTGGATAGGGGGCTTGCGGTTTATGATGCCTGTGAGGCTGTGCGCAGACTCAAAGAGCTTGCTGGGGAAAGGAAGCTGACTATCCTTCTGGCCGCCTATGACTGGGCTGATATGGAAACGAAAGCCTCGGAAGCCGGAGTGGACGGTTTTGTGCGCAAACCAATCTTTAAGTCCACACTGGAGCAGATTGTCAGGCAGTATGTGCTTCATACGGAAGCTGTCCGGAGACCGGAGTGTGCAGAAACGCCCATTCTGGCAGGAAAACGGATTCTTCTGGTGGAAGACAATCTGATTAATCAGGAGATTGTAAAAGAACTGCTGGAACAAACGGGGGCTGCGGTTGATGCGGCGTATAATGGAAGGGAAGGTGCAGACCGGTATGCCAGTATGGAAGATGGATATTATGACCTGATTCTGATGGACATTCAGATGCCGGTTATGAATGGATATGAAGCGACACGGCTGATTCGCGGCATGAATCGCCGGGATGCGGGAAGTATCCCGATTTTTGCCATGACGGCAGATGCATTCGCAGAGGACATTGCCATGGCCAGACAGGCCGGAATGGACAGACATCTTTCCAAGCCGATTGATGCTGTTTCGCTGATGCAGGAGATAACCCGCGTCTTAATATAAAATAAAGGAAGAGGGACCTTGAAGATGAAGCTTGGAAATTATCTTTGTATATCTGCGCTGGTTCTGACTGTACTGACATTATCATCGTGCGGGAAAAAGCACAATGAAGAAATTGACGGTTTTGCTGCTCCGGGGACAGAAAATGACAGAGTGACCGTTACCCTGTACGGTATCCAGCCGCTGCCTCACTTTGAGGAGGCAGTGGAGAATAAATTTCCGAATATTGACCTGGTGCAGTATCTGTATACAGGAGATTACGCTGAGTGTGAATTCACAGCCAGAATTAAGAGCGGGGATACCTGCGATATTATGATGGCCAAGGCCGGACGTATCGCTCTTCTGGACACCACGGAGAGCCTGATGGATTTGTCGACCATGTCTTTTCCTGCTAACTATACAAAAAATGCGCTGCCACAGAATGAGAGGGGGGAGATTTATTTTGTTCCGGGGCCCCTGAGTTTTAATGCATATATTTATAACAAAACACTGTTTGAGGAGCATGGATGGGAGGTGCCGGAAAGTTTTGAAGAATATCTGGCGCTGTGCAGGCAGATCGATGATTCCGGGATCCGGGGATGTGAGTTCCCGTTGGGTCATGCCAATATGCCCATGTATGTGTTCTGTGTAAGACTCGCAATGGACTATATGACTACGGTGGAGGGGCAGACATGGTATGAGGACTTTCTGGCAGGCAGGGCGTCTTCCCAGGAACCCCTGGAAGACACTCTGGATGTATACAGCCGGATGATGGATGAGGGAATTATCCGCGTGGAGGATTTATCGCTGAGTTCTGAAGAAAGACTTGAACTGCTCCGGAACCGGCAGCTGGCTATGACAACTGCTGAAATCAATACAATCAAAGCATTAAATGAAGAGGGAACGGATGAGTTTGCCTTTTATCCCCAGTATGGGGTGGCGGACAACCAGGGCTGGCTCCTGAGCCTTGGATATTATTTTGGCGCTGGAAAATATCTGGAGCAGCCTGAGAATATGGCTAAGCGGGAAGCGGTCATGGATATTCTGGAGTTTATCTCGACAGATGAAGGACAGAATTTATTGATTGAGGACAATATCGGAATGGTATCCACTGTGAAAGGCGCGGTTATCCCTGCCGACAAGGTGTTTGACGGAATCAGGAGGGCGGTCATGCAGGGAAACTATGTGATGCGCCCTGTCCTGGGCAGTCTGATTCCTGTCCTTCAGCCGGAGTTGACCTCTTATATCAGAGGTGATATTTCTAAGAAAGAAATCATGCAGCATTGCAGGGAAGTTATGGAAGGAAAGGTAAAAGAGGAAGTTTCTATTGGAATAGCTGCAGAGAATTTTGACATTCTGGAAACTGCGCAGCTGAAGGCTGATACCATGCGGGAAGTGCTTGGAACGGATGTGGCTCTTATGGGTGTGTCGGAAGCAGGAGGCTTTGATCCAGTGCAGGGTGTCCTGTCGAAGCTTTATGCAGGAACAATTGGAGAGCAGGATGTGAAGCGGATTGCACAAAGGAATGATACGGTACCGGTTTACTGCTGGACTGCACAGGTCAAAGGTGAGAAACTGCTGGAAATTCTTGATTACGGCGCTTATTCAGAAAAAGAGCGTGAGGCGGAAGAGACAGAGCATTTTCATCCATATGCCGTGGCAGGCATGAAGGTACGTTATGAGCGGAATGCCAGAATAGGAGCGCGGATTGCGGAAGCGGCCATGGTGGGCGGAAGCGCGATAGAACCGGATAAAAGCTATTCAGTGGCCTATCTGGAAGGCGTGTTGGAACCGGAACAGGTATCGGAGCCGAAAAGAACGGGCCGGCTTCTGACCGAGGTCCTGACTGAAAAAATAAAGGCGGAGGGATGCGTCAAACCGGGCAGTGTCAGCATTTACTACACGTTTGATATAAAAGAATAATTTTGTCCAGAAGTTCCGGGGAATCACTGCTGATCCATTTGGATGGCAACCTGCACGGAAACAATGGAGTGAGGGTTGGCTGCAACTATAAACTATAATTGAAGAGCATGGGAATATATCTGATATAAGCATTGGATATAAACAAAGAAAAGACCGGCTGATGCAGCTGGTCCTTTTTGCTATTCATATGATTTTTAATAAAAATAAAAAAGAAACCGAAATGTAACCTTTAAGATGTATAATCCCAGATATTTTAGTATTGCAGAAGGAGGATATCACCGGACGTAAACTCTGCCGTCAGGGAGGTGTGATTCAAGCGGGCCACACCTTCTCTTATGAGTATTCCGGGAGTTTACACAGAAGAGAAAATGAATTCATCGAAGGAGAAACCATATGAAATACAAGAAAATGCCCGGGAATATAATCAAATAGGGGGAAAGAGCCAATAAAAAATAGATAGCTTATTATGTTTTGAAATTACTAAGGATAGGAGCATAAACCTGTGCATCAGAAAAAAGGGAAGATTCTCCCGCTGAGTATATTAATTATTTCTGTTCTCTGTTTTCTTTCTGTGGGTTATTGGATTTATCAGAAAAGGGTCCGTAATGTCATCCTGCAAAAAACAGTTGCTTCGACCGCTTTTTTAAAGGATATCATCAATGACGCCCTGGATATGTCCAAAATTGAAAGCGGGCAATTGGAGCTTATATGCCGTAATATAGATTTGAACGGGCTTTTATCTGAAGTCAAAACGCTTCTGGAGACCCAGGCACGCCATAAGCAAATTGATTTTACCGTGAATACACAAGGAATCAAACAAAAGTGGATTGCAGGCGATCCAATCCGCATCAAACAAATTTTGATGAAAATTCTGGGAAATGCGATTAAGTTTACACCAGAGGGCGGAGGGCAGAACAGGGGTGGCTTGTTCCTCTGGACGATATCATTGATGATGGAGGAAGCGGGCCTGGATGAATTCATTCCGGAACAGGACACCATCGCCCACTGGTCTACCGAGGACTTTAATACGGTGTTTGCAGGCTTGAAGGAGTCTATTACCGATGAGACAACCTATGTTTTTATGATGTATGCCCTGAATAGTCAGGGAGACAGCCATATTATGACACTGCTTCAGGCGATGGGCGGAAGCCTGTATGATGAAAATGGGAATTTGCATGTCTAACCTGACCAATTTGTGGGATTACCGCGACCGAGGCATGGAGGTGTTCCCGGTCAATTTCCCCAGCCTGGACGGCAGAGGCTATGCTGTTGTCCGCCTGGACAACCTGAACTGGCAGGGGGTCCGGGATGTTTTCTATCTCAATATCCAGGATCTGCTCAAAGGGACAAAAAGCCCGGAAGAGGTTGCGAAAGCAATTGATGAGACCTGTAATGCCGCCCTGGAACAGGGGCGTCCGAAGTAAACAGGAACAGAGAAAACGCAGGGTGTTATATGCAGCCTGAAATCCAAGGCCGGGATGCAGAAGCGCCGCCCCGGGATATGCTGGTCACATGCGGACTCAGCACACATAATTTCCGGCAAAATGAATTGTCTTAAAAGATTGATATATTTGTCAATCTTTGTTATACTTGATTCAATTAATTGGCATATGAACAAAGAATATACCTGGGTAATCGGTGAGAATGAAAGAGCCACGGCATGGTTCAGGGGAGGATGAAGTAAATGTTAAAGAATCTGGAGCTGTCGAAAAAATTAATCCTGGGGCTGGGAATTATGGTGGCCATATCCGCGGCTATGATGATTATTGCAATTGTAAGCCTGCATGACATTGGAGGACTTGTTAACAGGCTTTATCAAAGCCCTTTTACTGTATCCACCCAGAGTATTATGCTGCAGAAAGAAATACAAAATATGGGACGGGAAATACGTGGCATGGTGCTGTATGAGGACCCTTCTTATTTTGATTCCGTATTAGCCTCCAGCGGCAGGGCCAAAGCAAATCTTGCCCTTGTGGAGAAACGATTTCTTGGTGACCAGCAGTTGATTCTGGATATGTACCAAAGCCTGGACGAAATTGAGGCGGCGGGGAAGGAAATTAACCGGCTTGTTGCCGGTGGAAAAATAGAGGAAGCCAAGAACAGCGCAGATATTGATTTCAGAACGGCTATGAAATCAGGAATAGAAACATCTCAGGAAATTGTGGATTTTGCATTAGATAAAGCTTTGGAGTTTAATGAGGATGCAGGAATAGCGTTAGAAAATGCCACGGTGATGCTGATCGTTCTGCTGGTGGTTATGGTGGTCCTGTGTATGGGAGTTACCACCGTGCTGTCCAGAGCTGTCAGCCGGCCGATTTCGCAGCTCACAGATGCAGCAAAAAAACTTGCAGCGGGAGCTTTGAATATTGAGATTGACTATTATTCAAAAGATGAGGTGGGGACGTTGGCTGAGATGTTCCGGGAGATGAGCGGCAGTATGAAAGCGGTTATCAAGGATATTGGCCAACAGCTGGGAGCCATGAGTAATGGCGACTTTACGGTTGCCCCGCGGGCGGAATATACGGGCGATTATGTTTCTATAAAAAATGCGCTCATAAATATCAGAGAAAGTCTGTCAAATACACTTAATGAAATTAACCTGTCTGCCGATCAGGTATTCAGCGGGTCTGCCCAGGTGTCTGACAGCGCCCAGACCTTTTCAGAGGGAGCTGCGGATCAGGCCGGTTCTATTGAGGAACTTGCGGCTGCCATAAACGAGATATCATTCCAGGTGCGAGAGACAGCTGCCAATATGGAAGCCGCGCGCCGCCTGACTGCCAAAGCCGGGGAACAGGTGGCGGTCAGTAACCGGCAGATGGAAGAAATGCTCCTGGCAATGGGGGAAATCGGCGCCAAGACGGAACAGATCAGGGCCATTAATAATACGATTGAAGAGATTGCATTTCAGACCAATATACTGGCGCTCAATGCCGCTGTGGAAGCTGCGCACGCCGGGGAATCCGGAAAAGGCTTTGCCGTGGTTGCAGGTGAGGTCCGCAGGCTGGCCGGGAAATCAACGGACGCGGCCAAACGTACATCGGATCTCATTGACGGTACGGTTCAGGCTGTGGAAAAGGGGAGAAAAATCGCTAATATTACAGCAGAATCCCTGCATAATGTCGTAGAAAGCACAAATGAAGTTCTGAATACGGTAGATAAAATTGATGAGGCGGCTCAACATCAGGCGGGTTCTATTGTACAGGTCACACAGGAAATCGATCAGATTTCCTATGTGGTGCAGAATAACTCCGCGACTTCCGAAGAATCAGCAGCAGCAAGCGAAGAACTCAGCGGGCAGGCGCAAATGTTGAAAGAACTTGTGGGCCGGTTTAAGATTGACGGTTCGGAAAATGTGAATCAGGACCATGCTTACATCTATCATTAAAACTGTGGGGCCGGGTTAGGCAGGGAAATAAGCGGTGACTGAACCGGAGAGGAGGATAAGTGTATGTCTCAAAATCCATTTCATGGAAGTTCATCAGAACTAGTGGCATCCGTATTGAACAACGCTCCGGCATCTATCATCGTTTGTTCGGCGGAAAGCCGTGTTCTGCTCTATGCCAATGAGCGTGCCCGCAAACTCTTTTTGAAGGAGGATTACCGTCCGGGTATAACCTGCTATGAAGCGGCCGGGCGCTGTCGTCCATGCCCCTTCTGCCAGTATGAGGAACCGAATTCTTTAGAATTTACTGTGTGCAATTATATGGATCCGGTTACCCGGAGGATTTACCAGGTGAGCAGCAAGATGATTGACTGGGAGGAAACACGGGCCCATATTGAGTATATTGTGGATGTGACCGGGGCTCAGACGAAGACGGAGCGGTACCGGAACCGTTCGGAAGGCCCGGACCGGACACTGTGCAGTGTTCCATGTGGTTTGTGTATTTACCCAAATGACTGTGTCCATCTGGAAACAGAGCTGAAAGACACCAGGATGAAAATGGAGCACTTGGTTAATTCCATTCCGGGGGGAATAGTCAGCTATGAGATTCAAGGAAAAAGGGCGGTGCCGGACTTTGTTTCCGATGGCCTGCTTGCCCTTTCCGGGCATACCAGAAGCGAGTATAATGAGCTGGTAAAAGGGAACACCATTGACATAATATATGAGGCAGATCGGGGAAGGGTGCTATCGGCAGCGCGCAGTGCGGTCGAAAGCGGACGGGTCATGGATATTTCCTGCCGGATCCGGCATAAGGACGGGCATCTGGTGTGGATTCACATAAGCGGCCGCAGGATTGGACCGAAAGCAGACACGATGCGGTTTTATGCTGTTTTCACCGGAATGTCTGAAGACGCCATTCTGTTCCGCAGTATTGCCAATGACACTGCGGAGCGTGTTTATGTCATTGACAAGGAATCCTATGAATTGATCTACACCAGTGAATCCGCCGGGTTTCTCTGTCAGGGGGCGGATTGTATAGGGCAGAAATGCTATGCTGCCCTGTATGGAAAAAATCAGCCATGTGAATTCTGCACGCTGAAGAGTCATAAGCCGGATGGTGCTGCCCACGGCATGGATTACCATGAAAACGGCCGTTTTTACAGTACCCGTTTCCGGGAAACTCTTTGGAATGGTATTCCGGTTTATCTGAAATATGTGCGGGATGTCACCGAGGAAGTGAAAGCCCAAAAAGAGAAAGAGCACATAGAGCAATACTTTCAGACACTGGTCAGAAAGCTGCCGGGAGGTGTGGCAGTAGTTCGGATTGAAAAAGATGGGCGTAAGACGCCGGAGTATTTTTCAGACGGTTATGCCATGCTGAGCGGTATGTCAATGGACCAGGTGTGGAAATCATACGGTGAGGACGGCATGGCAGCCGTACATCCGGACGATGTAGAACAGCTGAATGCGGAATTATCCGACTTTATGGCCAGCGGTGAGGAACAACGGGAATTTACATACCGGATAAAAAGGGGAGATGGGGAATATATCTGGATTAAGAATATGACTTCCATGCTCCGGCGCGGGGAGGGCGAGGTGATTCTCTATGCCAGCTACCGCGACTTGACCGTGGAGTTTAAGGAGCAGGAGCAGATTCGCCGTCAATACAGAGAATTGATTCTGCAGCATTACCGGACACCAGGACCAAATGCCTTGATTGTGGGGCACTGTAATATTACCAGAAGCCAGATTACGGAAATCAGTGATTATACGGACTCTGGCCTTCTGGAATGCTTTGGAACGGAGAGGGATGCATTTTTCACAGGCATATCTACTTTAATTCTGGATGAAAAAGAGCGGCGGGATTATATGAATCGTTTTCTTAACGAGCCTACCCGGGCTGCTTTTCAGGCTGGCAAACGGGAATTGGAGCTGGACTGTTTTATCAGGCTGCCAAAGGATGTGAGAGGCCGTTACGTGAAATTTAAGGTAAACCTGGTGGAAGAACCTGACACGGGAGATATCACTGGAATCCTGACCGTTTATGATATAACAGAGCAGACCATTGCGGAACGGAATTTGAAGAAGCTCTCTACTTCAGGATATGATTTAATCGCGGATGTGGACCTGTTTCATGACTTCTGTACGATTTTGAGCGGAAGATTTACAAAAGACGACCTCTGTGCAAAATCAGGGCGCCACTCAGAACGCCTGGCATACATGATGGAAAGACAGCTGGTTCCCAAGGACAGGCCGCGAATAATGAAAATGCTGGAGCCGGAATATATACTGGAGCGGCTTAAGCAGGAGGACCCCTATTCTCTATCCTATTCTATATTGGGTGAGGCGGGAGAAATCCAGACGAAGAAGCTGACTGTTTCCGCCACGGACCTGCGGCTGGGCCGGGTCTGCCTGGCCAGAGCTGATATTACGGATTCTGTAAGGGAACAGCAGGGGTTGCTGAATGTGGTGGCCTATACATTTGAGATGCTGGGAATCATTCACCTGGGAAGCCGGCACATTACCCTGTATACGCATCAGGCGGTGCTTCAGGTCCTGGAACCCAGGCGGGCCAGCATTGACAGCTGGCTTGCGGATATTAAGAAAAAATACGCTCCGAAAGGAGGGGAAGAGGAGGTTGAACGATGCTTTGGATTACAGAACATGCTTGCCCGCCTGGAGGAAAGACCAGGAGGATATGATTTTGTCCTTCCCTATCTGGAGGAGAATCAGATCCGGTATAAGCAGATTAATATACTCTGGGGGGACGGGGACCATAAGATGATCTGTATTGTGCGTCAGGATGTGACAGAGACGATGACTGCGGAGCGCCGGAGCAAGGAAACATTGGAGCAGGCGCTGGCGCTGGCAGAGGAGGCCAACCGGGCCAAAAGCGACTTCCTCTCCTCCATGAGCCATGATATCAGGACGCCGATGAATGCAATTATGGGTATGACGACACTGGCCAGGGCGCATCTGGACGAGCGGGAGAAGGTGGAAAATTGCCTTCGCAAAATCACTCTCTCTTCCCGACACCTGTTGAGCCTGATCAATGATATTCTGGATATGAGTAAAATCGAGCAGTCCAAGATTACGTTAAACAATGACAAGGTATTTCTTTCAGACTTGCTGGAACAGCTGTATTCTATCATAGGACAGCAGGCACAGGAAGCAGGGCTGCAATTTGATGTGAGGACTTCCAATATTATACATCCATACTTTTACGGGGATGCCCTTCGTATCAACCAGATATTAATTAACATACTGGGGAATGCGGTTAAATTTACGCCTGATGGCGGGACGGTAACATTCCTGACCGAGGAACTCCCCACGATCAAGGGACCGGGATATGTCCGGTACTGCTTCACGATTCGTGATACAGGAATTGGTATGCCCGAGTCGTTTTTGTCCCATCTATTCGAGCCCTTTACGCGGAACCGGAATACGGAACATGTCGAGGGAAGCGGTCTTGGACTCAGCATAACAAAGGGACTGATAGAGCTTATGGGCGGCGAACTTCTTGTGGAGAGCCGGGAACGGGCAGGAACTACCTTCAGAGTGGAGATGGAGTACAGAATTGCCCCGGAAGACAATAGAGGGGAATCTGGGGATAAAACGGGAGTTTCAACACCGTCCGGGGCAGACAGGCTTACAGGCCGCTGCCTGCTGGTGGCAGAAGATAATGAGATTAATGCGGAAGTCCTTAGCGAGCTGTTATTGTTACAGGGTGTAAGAACTGTTGTGAAAACAAACGGCGTCCAGGTGCTGAACGAATTCCAGAGCGCGGCTTACGGCACCTATGACGCTGTACTGATGGATATTCAGATGCCGGAGATGAATGGTTATGAGGCAGCACGTGCCATTCGAAATCTGGAACAAAAAACAGGCCGCCATATGCCTATCATTGCGATGACAGCCAATGCTTTTGCGGAGGATATACAGGAGGCTATGAAGGCAGGTATGGATGCGCATGTGGCAAAGCCCATTGATATGCCCGCTCTCATGAAAACTTTGGATAAGCTGCTGGTATAAGGAGAACTGGTACATGATAAAACGCAGTTATAATCTCTTCTTTTCCGCACTGGTTCTCTGCATTGGGAGCTTGAGCGGCTGTCACCGTTTCCCTGGTTCCGGGAATGAGGTGAATATTGTGGAGCCGAAGGCGCAGAGGGATCTGCCTCAGGGAAAGACGCTGACCTTTTTTGCACCTGTGGAAGGAAAATCCAGCGGAGCCGTATCATACAGAAGGTTAATTGACAAATACAATAAAAGCCATGATGTTCATGTTGTATTTGAGGGCATCGCGACTGCGGACGGCTATAATGAGTATCTTGAGGAACGGTTAAGAACCGGAAAGGGCGATGATATTTTTATTGTCAATGAGGACAGTGTAAAGACCCTTGCACATAATGGGTATTTCCAGGATTTGTCTTCTCTGGAAGCGTTTCAGAAGTTAAACGACAGCGCCAGGGAGGAGGCGGTCATCGGGGATACGGTATATTGCATTCCAATGAATATGACGGCATATGCATTATTTGTCAATATGGATGTGTTAGAGCGGTATGGACTGGAAGCGCCGGACAATCTGGAAGAATTTAAAGTTTGCTGTACTGAGATAAAGGCGCTTGGAGGGACGCCGATCAGCCTTAGCCGCTGGCATGCTACGGCTGTTCCCACTATCGCCAACGGATTATATAAACTCTATGACGGCCCGGATATCCAAAAACACCTTGAATTGCTGAATTCCGGGGAAGAGCAGATTGGGGATTATATGGTGGAGGGATTTGAGGCATTTCAAACCTCTGTGGAGAACGGTTGGTATGGGGATGGGGTGGATGGGGATGCCGCGGATGCACTGCGCGCGGGAGAGAAGGATATTTCTGATTTCACTTCCGGTATGACCGCATTTTATTTTGGGCCCCTGGAATATATCCCTTTGGTGGAAGAGGCAAATCCCCCGCCCGATTATCATGTACAGGGAATTCCCGTTCCGGGAGGAACGGCATTGCTGATTACTGTAGTTTCCCGCCTCTGCGTTAATCCGGACAGTGATAATCTGGACGAGGCCATGGAGTTTGTGTCATATCTGTCCAGCGAGTATTATAAAGAGAGTATGGAAAATGGAACGATTATTCTGCCCGTTTATAAAAGCTCGGATTTTACGCTGAGCAATGAGAAGATGCGGCCTGCATATGATACATATGTATCAGGAATCAGGATTCCGGCAGAGGATATGCACTTGAAGTTTGGCAGTTGGGATGTTGTGCGGGAATTATGTCTTGAAATGTTTAATGGAAGGACAGCTGTGGAGGCCGCAGAGGAATACAATAAAATCCAGCTGGAACAGATTTCCGGATATGATAAACAGGAGAAACACCCTTGAAAATAAAAGAAGGAAGAAAAACGTATAAGTATTTAATTTATATTAGCTGCCTCTGTCTCTTACTGGCGATTGGAGCCATGACGGCTGTAAGCCTGATGAGCGTACAGTCTGTTCGAAAACTGGTGCGGAATACGACGACCAAGAGTATTACGGAGCTGACCGTCAGCAAAGCACAGTTTCTGGATGAAAAGATACATTCAGAGCTGCTGTCCCTTCAGTCCTTTGCCGCAAATCTTGGGGCCTTTGATGATTTGTTTGCCTACCCGGAATTACTGGAAGATTATAAAGAAAAGCACGGGGCGGCCCGCATGTGGATTATTGATACGAATGGAACCTATCAGGACACAGGGGGGATGAATAAGAACTTCGCGGATAAGAAGGAACTATTCACCGAAGCGCTGCAGGGGAACGAGGGAATTACGGATGTATTTCTGGGAGAATTAGGAAGACGTCAGATAATGTTTCAAATACCGATTTATAGAGACGGCAAAGTGGTGGGCGGTCTCTATGAAGCATATCCTGTGGAATTACTGCAGAATGCTTACCACGGTTCTACATACAATGATGCCGGTTACAGCTATGTAGTGGATGATAACGGTTCGATTGTGCTGGCCCCGGTCCGTTTCAGCTATCTCCAGATATATAGTACGATTCAGGATGTCTTAAAGGATGGGGAAAATGATGAGGAATCCATCCGGAAATTTTCAGCGGCCCTGCGGTCCCAGGCCAGCGGTACGGCGGTATTTGACTTTGAGGGAGAGAAACAGTTTCTTACCTTTATGCCTCTTATGCAGAAGCAAAACTGGTATTATGTATCGGTTATTCCCCTGAGCATGGTGGAAAAAGACGGTACGGCAATTATCATGCACACCATGAAAATGGCTTTTATCATAACCGCGGCAATCGTATTTTCAGTTGCTGTTATTGCTGCGTTTTTTCTGCTGCGCAATAAAAAAAGAAGGGACTACGAACGGTACGTTCAAAATATCAATGAGGCGATTGCGCAAAACATTGATACCGCTATTTTTATAGTGGACGGGCATACCGGCCAGGTAGAGTATGCATTTGAAAATGCAGAGAAGATACTGGGCATCAAACCGCAGAATCTTGGAGAAGACTGTGGCCGGTGTTCCGGCAGCTTTTATGAGACGCTATGCAGTGTCTTAAAAGAGCGGATTGATGAGAAAACAGTAAAAACAATTCCGGTGTATAACGATCTGCTGTCCAGACAAATGTGGATTCAAATTGCTGCCCTGCCTGTAAAACTGCTGGGGGAACTAAAGTACATATTTGCCGTTACAGATGTAACCCACGACAGACAGATACGGGAAAATTTAAATGCCGCGGTTGCCGCAGCCGAACATGCCAATGCATCGAAAAGCGTGTTCCTGTCCAACATGTCCCATGATATACGGACACCTATGAATGCAATCGTTGGAATGACAAAGCTGGCGGAGATTCACATTGAGGACCGCGAAAAGATAAAGGACTGTCTGTATAAGATAGGAATTTCTTCGAAACATTTGTTAGAGTTGATTAACGATGTACTGGATATGTCAAAAATCGAAAGCGGCAAGCTGGTCCTCACTTCGGAATCATTTTCCCTTACGGAGCTGATTCAAAGGAATATTGCGATTGTAAACCCGCAGTACCAGGCAAAAAACCAGGTCTTTGTGACAGAAACAAAGGATATCCGCCATGAATATCTGCTGGGTGATTCCCTGAGGTTTAACCAGGTCTTGTTAAACCTGCTTTCCAATGCCGGTAAGTTTACACCTGAAAATGGAACCATTACGTTAACGGTTAAAGAACTGCCGCAGAAGCATTCAGGCCATGCCGTTTACCGGATTGCAGTAGCTGATACAGGCATCGGCATCAGCCCTGAATTTCTGCCAAAACTCTTTCTGCCCTTTGAAAGGGAGAGAAGCCGGCATCAAAATCAGGCGGAGGGAACCGGACTGGGTCTTGTTATCTCTAAAAATATCATAGCGGCGATGGGGGGCCAGATTTATGTGGAAAGCCGTTTGGGGGAAGGTTCTGTATTTACCGTGGAGGTAGAGCTTCCGCTTTCCAAGGAAGCAGATGACGAGCTTTGCGGCCGGACTGGCCCACGGGACTCCCGAAATATTTTCACAGGCAGGCGTTTTCTTCTGGTGGAAGACAATGAGTTAAACTGTGAGATTGCCTCTCAGCTGCTGGAGGTATCCGGAGCGGCTGTGGAATGCGCTCCCGACGGAGCGGAGGGGGTAAAGGCGTTTGAAGAGAAGGACCCCGGTTATTTTGATGCGATTCTCATGGATATCCAGATGCCGGTCATGAATGGATATGAGGCTGCCAGGCGCATCCGTAAATCCACGCATCCGCAGGCAGGGAGTATTCGGATTATAGCAATGTCCGCCAACACATTTTCGGACGATGTGCATGCAGCGCTGGAATCCGGTATGAATGCACATGTCGGTAAGCCCATTGATATGGATGTGCTTGCAGACGTATTGTCTGCAGTTTTGTAGGTACAGAAGCATTTCGTTCTGACGTTTACATCATATACCAATAACCAAAAGCTTTTTTGCTTCATGAATTCCCTGTGAAATCATAATTTCTATTGTAAAATGAAACTCCCCGGCCATTAGCTCCTCTAATTTCATGGAAAAACCAGCGGCATCTTTTTCGGCCAGGAAAAGGTCAAATTCCTCAAAACAGGAAAGATAGTAGTGGATTCTGCCCTCATCCGTTTTCCATATGTCTTTCAGGGAATATCCCCAAAAGAGCAGCTGAAGCAGCTCTTTGTAGACAGTACGAATGGCCTTATAAGGGGCAAAGCATTTAAGAAGCTCCAGTGTAGCGTAGCCGATTAATTCATACTGCTGACTATTCTTTAAAGCAGCCAAACGTTTTCTGCATGTTTGCAGGCCGTCCTCTGTCAAGGCCTGTATGGTGCCTTCGGCCACGTCCCGGCAGGATAAGGTGAGAAACTGCAGGCTCTGCGCCATATCCAGGAGCCGTTTGCGGACGGCAGGGTTTTTAAAGTCGCAGTTTTTTACAATCTCATGTGAAGGGAGGACTCTTGTGCCAATCCGTTTGGCGGATTTTGTTGCCCCAACGCCGTTTAGCAGGGAAAGCGCCCTGCGGACTGTGCTCACTGAGACCTGTTTCTCTTGGGACAATTTGTTGAGAGAAGGAAGAAGGGTATCAGCAGGGTATACGCCATTGTTGATTGAAACAAGTAAATCCATAGCCAGCGAATAGCAGATCTGGGATGCCTTATTATAAGAATTCCACTGAAATGCGACTTCCTGTTCCGGCGGAGGCATCGTGATTTTTTCATCATAAAACCGGCACAGTGCCAGAGACAGGCTGTCCTGAGAAGCATAAACCAATTCCCGCAGGCAATCCCAGTCCTGTTTTATACAGCAATCCCAAGAACGCGGGAGAAAATCTTTGATTATAAAGGTACGCCATGGATTATCCCGCATATTAAAGAATGGGTTTTCACAGAACATGAAAATCTGCCAGACAAGCCGGAAAAGCAGATTGTTCCCTAGCGCAGTGTAAGCCCGGACAACATGTTCAAACGTGGTTGTCTGGGGCAGTGAATGGCTGTCTTCAAGCTGGCGGAGATTGCCGTAAATCTCAGCAGGAATGTTTTTAAAACCAATCCATTGGGCATGGCCCAGTAGCGGGCGCAGGGATTTACTTAAATCAATCAGGATGTTTTTCCTCTGCGCATAGAACATCTGAATATTCTGTTCAATTTCTTCTTTTCCGTAATTCCTGACTACCGTAGTCCCTATATTTGTGGAAATGGTGACCAAGCCATCCCGCTGCAGCTGCTGATAAGCCGCGCGCATCGTATCAACGGAGACAAAGAAATCAGCGGCGGCGTTTTCGATGGAAGGCAGAACATCACCAAACCCATAGATTCCAAACTGAATGTGTGTTTTTAAAACACTGTAGACAACCTGATACCGTTCCATATTGCCTTTCATGCAGGGCACCTCATTTCGCGTCAATCATTATATGTAAATTAGTATAGCATGAAAAGGAGTGGTTATCTACAGAATGTGAGAATTGTTTCTAAACCATATGTGCAAAGAATAGATGGGGGTGTCGCAAAAGTAGATAAATAATCTACTGGAGCAACAGCTCCTTTTCTGTATAAAAACAGAAAAGCGGGCTCCGAAGAGTCCGCCATCCGTAGTATAATTAAGTACGCGAATAAATAATTACACTACTAAAGATTATACCGAACTTGGCCGCACGTATCAACTGGTTTTGCCATTAAGTTTGGAAGGGCTGGTTCCGAACGATGATTTGGTCTGACTGCTGAGCCACGAATTGGAGGATTTAGACTATACAAAGCTTTATCAGGCCTACCAACTTCATGTGGTTGTTAGCCGGACAAAAAGCGCCGGATCACAGTACCATTGCCCGGTTCCGTTCCGGTTTCTGGGTTTTAACTATCCGAGTGTTACCGCTGATTCAGGATATGAAAGTGAAGAAGGGTACAGCTATCTGCGGGAGGAGGGGCAGCAGCCATACATCAAACCTCAAACCTATGAAAAATGGAAAAAAGGAGTTTTAAAAGGAACTGCGGGTGATCTGCCTGAAAAAGCAGCGCAGCAAAAGTGGGTATGAGTCTGAGGTGACAGTATACGAATGTGAGGACTGCACCGGCTGCCCCTACATAGAAAAATCCAGAATGAGCGGACTGGAAGCTATTTGTTTGATCTAAAAGCGAGTGCATAAATACAAGAAAAGCCGTATGCTTATTAAAGTATACCCAAAATCAGGAGAAAGTCGATCGAAAATGATTTTCTCCTGATTTTTTTCTATATACAGAGCGAGGGTGCCGCTCAATCATCTATTTTGATGATTTTGCGACACCCCCACTTACATAATATTACCCAATTGCACCTGGAAGTACCAGTGCAAATAAAAGGGTTAATATCATAATGGAGATAGACATGATGATTTGTGCTACAGTGTAAGTTTTCAAACCGCCGGTTACGGTAAATCCCGATAAATTACTTACGACCCAGAAACCGCTGTCATTGACATGTCCCACACTGATTCCTCCCGCCAGTGCGGCCAGTGCGATATAGACAGGATGAATGGACACGCTGGGAGCAATGGTCGCCATGATTGTCATGGCGGTAATACCGGCTACTGTACCGGAACCTTGGGCAATACGGAATATGCAGCCGATAAAATAAGCCAGGAACAATACCTTTATTACGGAACCGCTATTGATGCTCAATGTTGTGACCAGGGCATTTCCGATGTCAGTGGCTGAGATGATGGAACCAAATGAACCTCCGGCTCCAGTTATGAGCAGAACAATACCGGCTTGCTTTAATGCCTCTCCTGCGGATGCCTCAACCTTGTCCCGTCCCAGATACTTGTAACCAATCAGATAGGAACAGAGTGTTCCCAACAGGATAGCAATGATCTTATTGCCGAGGAATTGGGCTACCATAGGTGTCTCGTCATAGATGGCGTCAGCCCCTGTGCCTGTCAGGATACATACAACAGGAATCAGTATGGGAAGAAAGGATACCAGGAAAGAGGGCTGCTTATCTGATTCCAATTCTTTTTCTTCGCTGAACAGTTCCGCGTTGGGGTTCATATCCTTTTCAGGTTTAAAAAAGCCGGTATCATGTATTTTTGTATAGATAAATACGGAAACAACCGTTGCGATAGCTCCGATAATCAGGCCCATGATTACCATGGTTCCCAGATTGAAATGCAGCAGATCCGCTGCAGCCAGAGGGTTGGGGGTAGGAGGCACCAGAGTCTGCGCAATGCCGTCTCCGATGGTGAGAGCTCCTACTACATAGGCCAGAGGTTTGTTCACCTCTTTGGCAACTGCAATGCCGATGGGGATCAGTATGATAAAGGTTACATCGAAGAATACGGGAATAGCCAGTATGAATCCGGCTATTGCCACGGCATACAGTACAAATTTATTGGGAACAGAATGTACAATGGTTTTTGCAATTACCTTAGCAGCTCCGGTATCGCTCATGAGCTGTCCCAGAATCACTCCAAAGCCGATAGGCAGTCCTATGCTGGCCATCATATTGCCAAAACCAGAGGCAATCGTGTCAATGGATGTGACAAAACCCAATCCGCAGGATACGCCCATATAGATACTGGCAATGACTAAGCTGATAGCGGGATTCAGTTTGGGTATAAGTATAAGCGCAATCATCAGAGCGATTGCAACGATTAAGTTAACGACAAGTAATGTACCTGACATAATATCCTCCTCCAATAGATGTTGATTTTATATGTGGACCGTACCTATCCACGGTACGGTTCATTATCTGAATAAAAACAATTACCAAAGATTTCCCTCTTCGTTAAAAACCCAGTCTTTCGGCGGGCCGGATACGATTACATGGTTTGATTCTTCCGCTTCCTTTAACATGGACTCAGATATGTAAATCTCCTCTAAGTTCATCGTATCTTTTATTCTCACCACTCTCGGATGTTCGCGGTCAATATAATTGCAGGTGCGCAGGGCAATCTGTATACATGTTTTGTCAGAATGGGTAAACAGCGGTATTTTAGGTGTGCAGAGCACTGTGGATGTCACCACATTTGGATATGTACAGTCCACATCAATTTTATCCACCAGCCGTTTGGTTGTTACGTCTGCAAGCCCCAGTCCGTTGCAGTTTCCATGTGTCTCATCTGTCAGATCCAGAACCGCAATGTGCTGGACTTTAATGCCCTCGTTAATATAAGGAACAGCAAACCGTCCTGTTATGTTGGGGTCCATGCCATCTCCGCTGATATCTTTGCCAATCCGGTCCACCACCAGAACGTCGATGTTGTCAAAATAAATCTTTCCCAGCCTCTGTTTGGAGGCAATTAGCAGTTTGGGCTCCTCTTCATATATCTCTTCCTTCAGCATACCTTTGATGATACAGGTCTGGTCAAAGGCATTCTCCACCAAAGCCAGAGCTCCGATTACAGACGCATGTTCCAAAACGACCCTTCCAATGACAGGAAGCATGGTCCCAAGTTCGCAAAAGCCGTTGCGATGGACTGTCTCAGCTCCTTTTTGTTTCCCAAGACCAATAACAGCCATCTTCATGATGCCGCTCTCGTAGGGACCCCTGAAGGCCGTATGGGCTTTTACACGTCCGCATAGTATGATGGCGTCAGCCTCATATGCGTATCGGTCTACATAGACCGGCATACCGTCAGGTGTCTCGCCAACCTGAACCACTTCCATGGTAGCCTTGATAGGGCATCCCATAGTGTCCTCTGTAACATGGTAACTGGCCAGTATTTCACGCTGCCCCTGGGCAGTGGCTCCTCCATGACTTCCCATAGCCGGGAATATGAAGGGACTTCCGCCGCATTCCTTGACAAAATCCACAATGGCCCGGATGATTACTGCTATATTGGCAACTCCGCGGCTTCCGCAGGTTATGGCAACACTTGCGCCTGGTTTGATTCGGGCCCTCAGTTCCTCACGATCAAGTTCACTGCGTACAATTCCCGGAATCTCATTAATATCAATATGGCTATGGTCCAGAAGCTGTTTGACTTTTACCATTTTTGGAAGTCTTACACTGGAAGCCAGTTCTGTTATTATATTTCCTTCTTTCTTAGTCTCTAATGCCATAAGTGCCTCCTCCTGGTGTTAAAGCAGTACACCGTTTTTGAAAATCATGATTTCTCTGTATCCGTAGATTTCATTTTTTGTATGTTGACCGGATGCCGTTTGTATCATCAGGTCCCAAAGCTCATGGGCTGCATCGTCAAACGTTTTTCCGTCCAGTATGGCTCCGGCGTTGTAATCTATCCACCTCTCCTTGCGCTCATAAAGAACATTGTTGGAGGCTATTTTTATGGTAGGAATAGCTGCGCCCAAGGGATTGCCCCTGCCGGTGGTGAAGAACAGGATTTGGGCTCCGCAGGAGAGCAGGTCCGTTATGGATACACTGTCATTTCCGGGACCGGTCATAAGGTTCAGACCTGGTTTTATACAACGCTCCCCATATTGCAGAGTGCCTGTCACCATGGCCTTGCCGCCTTTTTGTATACAGCCCAGGGATTTTTCTTCCAGCGTGGTAATACCGCCCCTTTTATTCCCGGGAGAAGGATTCTCATAAACAGGCTGGCCGTAATCCAGATAATATTGTTTGAATCCATTGATTAGTTCCACTACCTGATGAAATGTTTTGTCTGAGTCGGAGCGGTTCATCAGAATGGTCTCAGCGCCAAACATCTCAGGAACCTCGGTCAGGACAGCGCTTCCGTCCAATGCGGTAATACAGTCGGCAATGCGTCCGCAGAGGGGATTGGCTGTTACTCCTGAGAACGCGTCGGAACCGCCGCATTTAAAAGCGATTTTTAGTTTGCTCACAGGTACATCCTCGCGTTGGTCCTGGCTTAGTTCCTGGGCAAGCTCACGAATCAGCTCCATACCATACTCAAGTTCGTCCCCTTCCACATCCTGAGTCACCATCATTTTAACACGGCTCTCATCAATTTCTCCTAAAACAGGAAGAAAATGTTCTAAATCATTATTTTCGCATCCCAAGCTTACCAACAGTACGCCTCCTGCATTGGGATGATGGACAATGCTGGCCAGGATTTTTTGTGTTGTTTCAAAATCATCACCGAGCTGGGAACACCCTGCATTGTGGGGATAGGCATAAATGCCGTCACAGAGTTCCCCGTATTCCCTGGCCGCCATGTCGGCCAGCATCCGTACCGTTGTATTGACGCATGATACAGTGGGGATGATCCAAATCTCGTTTCGTATACCCACGTTTCCATCCTTGCGGACGTATCCGCGAAATGTACGTGAAATACCGGAAACATTGGCCGGGCGGGGGATATCAGGCTCATAAGTGTAGGTGAGCATGCCTTTCAGGTTAGTTGCAAGGTTATGACTGTGTACCCATGAGCCCTTTTTGATGGGACAGGAGGCATGTCCGATGGCATATCCGTATTTAATAACCGCTTCCTCTGCTTCTATATCTCTGAGAGCGATTTTGTGTCCGAAGGGGATGTCCTCCTGGGCGGTAACCTCAGTCTGGCCGGCTATAACGGTCTGTCCCCTTTTTATGGACTCTACCGCCACAGCAACATTGTCATGTTCCTCGATTTTTATGAGTTTTCTCTCCATTTGGGAATTCTCCTTTCAATAATATATATTACAAATATATTTGTAATATATCAGACTCTGCAAAAGTATAGGAGAAACCATCTCTGTGGAATTCTCCTATTCAAAATTCTGAATTCTGGCAGGCCGCTGTTAATAGTAGTATTCAAAGGCTTCCTGCTTGGCAGTGAGAATATGTTCTCTTACTGCGTTCTCCAGCTGGCTCTCGTCTCTGAGTCGGAGAGCCTCCAGGATGGCAAGATGCTCATTGATGGACCTCTGGTAATTCATGTTGCGTTGGGATGTAAGGATACGGATTCTGTGGTTATGGTCATTTACCACCCGGAACATGTCCTTCAGCATAAAGTTATTGGTATGGCTAGTCAGGGTATTGTGAAGTTCCCGGTCCAACTCAATATAATAATCCCGCTGCTGTTCGCCCTCCTTTTCATGAAATGTTGTGGAGAAGGAGGTGTACATATGATCAATCCATTCATTGACAATGTAGCGGCAGGCTGAACGGGCAATAAACGGTTCGTTCAGCAGTCTGACTTCATAGATGGAGTAGATCAAATCCAGTGTAATGTCACTGACAAGCGTGCCACGCCTTGGATAAATCATCACAAAGTGTTCTTTCTCCAGCTTTTGTATGGCCTCGCGGATAGGGGTTCTGCTGACTCCCAGTTCCTTTTGGAGCTGTTCTTCCGAAACATCACTTAGAGGAGGCATCTGTCCGGATATAATTCTATTTTTTAGTTCCTGATATGCATAGTCTGATTTGTTTTCCAACGTCCTCTCCTTTCTGCTGGTATATGGGAAATATATCACAAATATTTAAAAAACACAATATTTCTTTGCGGTTTCTTTGAAAATTGTAAAGTATGCACATTTTTTTAATGGATTTTTTGTGAGATTTTAAATATGGAAGAATTGTGTGCGGAATGGTATTATAGAATTAATATATCACAAATATATCACTAATATTTTATCGACCTATTCAGTATTTTAATTTATGCACAAGGAGGCAGCAGTACATATGGAACACTATCTGATTACCATTGACAGCGGAACAACGAACACCCGAGTTGCTCTGTGGAACCAAAAGAAGGCATGCGTGGATATTTATAAGAGCGAAATTGGAGTCAGAGTCACAGCTGTAGAGGGTAACAATAAAAGGCTGGCCGGAGCCATACGTGAAGGCATCCAGACATTATTAAATAGAAATAATCTGACAATCCATCAGATTGCATCTGTTTATGCATCCGGTATGATTACTTCCAATGTAGGACTTACAGAGGTTCCGCATATAGAGGCTCCTGCAGGATTAGAGGATTTTGCGGCAGCGGTGAGAGCTGTGCTCATTCCGGAGGTGTTTGAACTCCCCATTCATTTCATCCCGGGCCTGAAAAATTCCAATGCTGTGGATATGGAGACCCTGGAATCCATGGATATTATGAGAGGGGAGGAGACAGAGGCACTGGCTTTGCTATCTCTTATCACGGTAAAAGGGGCTGTCCTTCTCGCGCTGCCCGGTTCGCACAATAAGTTCGTGACTACGGATCGGTCTGGGAGACTGACGGGGTGTCTGACCACCTTGTCCGGCGAGCTGCTGTCAGCCATCACCAATCATACCATTATAGCGGATGCGGTTAACCATTCCTTTGCTTCTGCTCATTATAACTGGGAAATGGTGCTGAAGGGCTTTAAGACAGCCCGGGATACCAGTCTGACCAGGGCGGTATTTACAACCCGTATTCTGAACCAATGTCTGTCCGCATCTCCAAAAGATTGCGCCGGTTACCTGCTGGGAGCAGTGCTTTCTTCTGATATAAGTGCTGTTAAAAAGAGCAGCGCGCTCATGCTGAGCCCGGACATGCAGGTGGTAGTGGCCGGGAAGGAACCTCTTAGGAGCGCCTTGACCAGGCTGTTTGAGGAAGATGGTTCATTCTCTGATGTGTCAGGGTATGATTCGGGAGATTTGCTGCTCTCCGGATACGGGGCGCTGCTTATAGCTGTTTATAATGGAGATTTTTAGGGAGGATAGGATAATGGATGAGAGAAATAGGCAGCAGATGATTCTGCAGATGATTAGGAAGGAAAAAATAGTTGCAATTGTAAGAGGTATCCCATCCGGGCTGATCCTGGATACGGGACGGGCTCTGGCAGACGGCGGAATTTGCATGATGGAAGTCACCTTTGATCACAGCGGACCTGAGGGAATAAGGGAGACGCTCCATTCAATCGCATTGCTGAAGGAACACCTGTCCGAACGTATGCATATCGGCGCCGGTACGGTCCTCACAGCAGAGGAAGCAGAAGAGGCTTATAGAAGCGGTGCAGAGTATATCATATCTCCTAATGTTGATAGAAGTGTGATTGAGAAGACAAAGGAACTGGGACTTATATCCATGCCTGGTGCATTTACGCCTTCTGAGATTGTGGATGCGTATAATTATGGGGGCGATATCATCAAATTGTTTCCAGCGGGACTTTTAGGAGTATCCTACATAAAGGCGGTCCGTGGTCCACTATCCCACATTCCGATGGCAGCAGTGGGAGGCGTGACCCCGGAAAATATATGCCAGTTTACTGCCGCCGGTGTTGCCTGCTTTGGGATAGGGAGCAATCTTGTAAACCAATCACTGACAGTCAGCCATGATTTTGAAAATCTGACTGAAAGGGCACTGGCTTTCCGGAACGCTTTGGGAGAATAGAAGTAAAGAAAGAATTGTCTTATGTATGCCTTCGGTTATTAACCGGAGGCTTTTTCTATGATTATTAAACGCCCTGAAAAATACTGGTTAATCAGAAAAACTAATTGATGTGTTGGTATAGTTAATTATTGTTAATGTTTGACAGTTTTATACGAAGGGGTTAAAATCATAGTTAGTGTTTATCTAAGCAGACATTAAACGGATGTTATCTCTGAATGACTTTTACACCATAAGGCTTATTTTAATCCCGCTGCTTTCTGATATCCGCTTTGGAATGTGGCATATACGGAACACGATAAATTTTAAAGTACAAAGGAGGGGGATTAAATGGGGAGGATAATCAGGAAATTAGGCGGGGTTTTTGTTCCAATCATTTTTTGCACAGCTCTTATATTTACAGCGCATATGTCACTTGATTTAACGGATGATTTACAGGGGAATGCCAGGGTCATAAATTATATTGGTATCGTTCGGGGAGCAACACAGAGACTGATTAAAAAGGAATTGAATCATGTACCGGATGACGAGTTGATTTATTTTCTGGATAACATATTGTCAGGACTTTCAAGCGGGAGTGATGAATTAAATCTGATAAAACTGGATAGCGAAGAATTCCAAACCATGTTAATAGAAATGCAAAATGACTGGGAAGATATTAAAGCGCAGATATACAATTATCGGAAAGATCCTTCCAATCAGATGCTTTATGAATTGAGTGAAGATTATTTTAGATTAGCCAATGATACAGTGTTTACGGCTGAAGAATATACGGAACATACGGTACAGAATGCAAGAAAGTCACTGGTGATCACCAATATTATATTTGGATTAATGGCTTTTGGCTGTTCTGTTTTTACCATTTGCCAGGAAAAGCGCCGGAAAAAATTAATTGAGGCTGAAAAGGAAAATATAAAAAAGAGCGAGCAGTTGTCAAGAAGAGCCCAGGAGTTAATGGCGCCTATGAATGAGATATCAGAATTAATGTATGTCTCAGACATAAATACGTATGAACTGCTGTTTGTCAATGAAGCGGGAAAGAGAATGTTTCAGATTGACGACAGCCAGCCGAATATAAAATGCTATAAAGTTTTACAGGGATTTGAAGAACCCTGTCCTTTTTGTACCAATAAGCTGCTTAAAGCGGATGAAACATATTCCTGGGAGTATACAAACCCTATAATAAAAAAACATTATCTTTTGAAAGACCGCCTGATTGAATGGGATGGACGCACAGTCCGGATGGAAATTGCTTTTGATATTACAGAAGCTAATAATGAAAAAAATGAATTAAAAAGAAGACTGAAAAGAGATGATATACGCCTTGCATGTGTAAGGGAACTTTATAATAATCGCAACATACAAAGCGCAATCACAAAGGTTCTGCAATATATAGGAACACTGTTTTCTGCAGAACGTTCCTATGTTTTCCGGTTTCATGACCAGTATTATTCTAACATCGCAGAATGGTGTAAAGAAGGTGTTTTGCCACAAATAGATAATTTACAGAATATCCCAATCGGTGATTATCAAGTATGGCTGGATGAGTTGGACAAGCACAAAAAGCTGGTTATTAATGATATTGAAGAAATAAAGGATACATTCCCGAAGGGCTATGAACTGCTTGTCCAACAGGGAATACGAAATATTATATGGGTACCCATGATGAAGAATGGAAAAGTAAATGGGTCAATAGGCCTGGATAATCAGGATTTGGGCCTGGCTGAAGTAGCGGTTCCATTTTTGCAGACTATCCAGTATTTTCTTTCTCTGACCATGCAGCGAAATGAAAATGAAACAATGTTATTTGAGATGAGCCAAATAGACCGGTTAACTTCTTTTTACAATAGAAACCGTTTTATACAGGATGTATCTGAATTAAAAGAGTGCAAAGAATCTGTAGGAGTGGTCTATTTAGATATTAATGGGCTTAAAGAGATTAATGATTCCTTTGGCCATGACACGGGGGATAAGATGATTAAGGAATGCGCTGATATTGTGAAAAACAGCGTTGATTCAAAGTACCTTTACCGTATTGGCGGCGATGAGTTTGTAATAATTTATGTGGATATTACCGAGGAATCCTTTTGCGATAATGTTCAGCTGTTAAAAAATGCTTTTGAGAAGAGCAAATGTCAGGCAGCCATAGGATGCAGATGGAATGAAGAATGCACTCATATTCAGGATATTATCAAAGAAGCGGATGAATTAATGTATGATGATAAAAAGCGGTTCTATCAGGGACACCATGCAACTGGCCGCTACAGGCATAATAATGACATACTGCGCTCCTTGGCTGAGCCTGATGTGCTAAACGAAAAAATAGAGAATCATAATTTCAAAGTGTATTTGCAGCCTAAAATAAATGTGGAAGATTGCAGGATGGTGGGTGCAGAAGCATTGATACGTTACCGGGATGAAAATGGAGTGATCATAGCACCAGATAAATTCATTCCAGTTTTAGAAGACACATACCTGATCAGTAAGATTGACTATTATGTATTTGAGGAGGTATGCAAAACCCTGAGTATCTGGGCCAGGCAGGGGAAGTCTGCCGTTACAATCTCCAGTAATTTTTCAAAGCTCACTTTTATGGACGATCGTTTTATAAAAAGATTGGAAGAGATCAGCGACAAATATCATGTTCAAAGAAATTATTTGGAAATAGAGATTACTGAGAGCGCCAATTTTACAAATTTGGACACATTGGTAACAAGAATCAATCAAATAAGAGATTCTGGATTCAGAGTTGCAATGGATGACTTTGGGGTGGAAAGTTCAAATTTAGCGCTGCTGTCATTAGTGAAATTCGATATATTAAAAATAGATAAAGGGTTTGTAAAAGATATTATTTCAAATAAAAGAGCACAGATAATAATTGGGATGATGACAAGAATGTGCAGTGAAATGGGAATTCAGTTAGTTGCTGAAGGGATAGAGGACGGGCAGCAATTTGAGGTTCTAAGAGAATATGGTGTCAAAACTGTGCAGGGCTATTTGTTTAGCAGGCCTATATCAATTTCAGAGTATGAAGAAAAGTATATGCAGGGGCTCTGATGCCCAGGAGGATATTCCAGCGGATGAATTCAGGCTGCAGCAATGCGTTAATAAAGCAGGGATTGAAACTTTATTTCTTCCTGCAGCCTGAGGGCCTGCAATGTTTTTGTGGACGGAACATAAATGCAGTAAACGGGGCTATATTAAATATCTTTTTAACATGCGGGTCAATTCCATAACGTCAATAGGCTTTGCAATATGAGCGTTCATACCGCATTCCAGGCAATGCTGTATATCATCCGAAAAAGCATCCGCACTCATAGCAATAATTGGAACAGATAAGGCATCCGGATGATCCAGTCCCCTGATTGCTTTCGTGGCCTCATATCCTGTCATATGCGGCATCCTTATATCCATGAGAATAGCATCGTAATATCCCTCGGGTGACTTTTGGAATTTATCCAGACAAATCTGGCCATCCTCGGCCCAATCCAATACCACTCCCAAATCAGATAACAGCTCATTTGCAATCTCCCAGTTAAGTTCATTATCCTCGGCGAGAAGGATGCGGCGCCCGGACAGCTCCATACCCTGGTTCAATGTCCGGCTATTTGGTGTATCAACTCCCATATATTGGCGCAGCGCATAGAACAATGTGGATTTAAACAGAGGCTTGGAAATGAAGCCGCTGATACCCGCCTCCCGTGCTTCCGCTTCAAATTCGCTCCAGTCGTATGCAGAAATAAGCAGTATAGGTACTTCATCTCCTAAATTGCGCCGTAGTTCTCTGGCAACCTGAATCCCATTCATGCCAGGCAGTTTCCAATCTAACAGGATTATTTGATAATCGTCCCTTCTGCTGTGGTGTTGGATTACCAAATCTATGGCCTTTTCCCCGCTTAATGTCCATTCAGCTTTTATACCAATGGATTTCAGCGCATTTATAGCTGTTCTGCACAATAGCTCGTCATCGTCAACCACCAGCATATTCCAGGAAGGGAGCACCATATCCACCTCCATTGCGGCAGCTTTTTCAAAATCAAATGTAATACGGAATTCAGTACCTTTGCCAATTTCACTTTGAACCTCAATGCCTCCTTCCATCGCGTCTACAATGTACTTTGTAATCGCCATTCCCAAACCTGCACCCTCTGTTTTATGTACCCTGGCACCATCTGCCCGGCTATAGGATTCATATATTTTTTTCAGAAAATCCTGTGACATGCCGATTCCATTATCCTTGACATTGATATGAATTCGGACATAGTTTTCTCCTTTTGGAGATTTTTCTTCAGAAAGGGATAATCGTATGGCTCCTCCCTCCGGTGTATACTTGGTTGCATTCGACAAGAGGTTCAATAATACCTGATTCAGGCGCACACCGTCGCACCATACATTTTCTGTTAATATATTATCAACATGAATATCAAAGGTTTGTTTTTTTGCCTTCACTTGTGGCTGCATAATGTTAACAATGCCTTCAGTAACTTCTTGCAAAGAAATCTGCTCGGTTGTTAACGTCAATTTACCACTTTCAATTTTAGACATATCTAAAACATCATTAATCAGCCCTAATAGATGTTTGCTGGACAATGTGATTTTTCTCAGACAACTCTGTACCTGTTCCCGGTCATCCATGTGGGCTGTTGCAATGGCGGTCATGCCTACTATTGCATTCATGGGGGTACGGATATCATGGCTCATATTGGCTAAAAATTCACTTTTGGCCTTGCTGGACTCAAGTGCTGTCTGACGGGCCTTTTCCAGTTCATGCAGCTGAGAACGGGTCATGGAGTAATACCGAAGAAAAATCAATGTCAAAATGAATAGAACAGAAGCGCAGGACAGCAACGTCATGACCATACGCTGACTGCTCAGACTGTTTATGGTATCGTCCAATATACCATAAGGCATTACCGCTACCAAATACCATTCAGAATAAGGCAATGGTATGCCATAAATTTGCCGTTCTTCCCCATTCACTTCAAATGTGGCAGCATACTTTTTATGATCTTTCAGAGCAATACCAAATTCATCAATAGAATTTTCTTCAGATGAATCGTTTTCTGCAAGAGCAAGATGCTTTTGCAGCTCTTCAAAAAAAGGCCACAGTTCGGTGTTGGGATTTTGTATTACAAAACTGCCGTCCGGTCTGATAATATGGTAATACATCAGCTGCCCTTTATCCTCCAGGGAAAGAAAATCAGTGATGTATTCCAGCGGCACCGCTGCTATCAGGCCAGTGCTCATATCGCCATTCTGCATAGGATAAGCAGCATCAACACCAAATAATACCACTTCATTTTCATCTGAATCAACACCTACGGCAACTCGCTGTTCACTCTGTAATAATGCTTCTACAAAAGGTTCTGGGTTGAGCGGCTGTATTGGGTGTCCGTAAAGAGTTTCGAAATTTCCCTCAGCAGAACAAAGCGCTAAATAGTCAAAATCCCTGACCTGTGCCCTGTAAATGAGTTCCTCATATAGTGCCTCTTTGTCGTTGTTATCTGTTGAAACCACAGAGACAATGCCGCTGACCTGATCAAAACGCAATTTAATTACTGTTTCAAAGTGTCGGGACATTTGTTCATTCATTCCGGACATATAGATCTCTCCAACTTTGTAAACGGCCTTTCTGCTCTTTTGACTCATATAAATTCCCAGAATGCTGAAAATAACAATACTAAAGATAAGGAGCCCAATGAAGCTGTATATCAGAAATTGTATCGTAGTATCATTTTTTTGTCTGCCTGCCATTGACGTTATTCCTCCCTAATGTGTAATCTCTTTCATGCCAATTTTACGGTTTTATTATAAAGGTTATCTTTATCAACGTGCAATACCCATATTGGTAAGGAGTGCAAATAGGTTGCAGCTTTTCATGCTGACAAGTGTGGGAACTTCATGATATAATCCAGACAGAGGAGATACGATATGAAACCACAGGAAACAAAATTTACATTTGTATATAACGAAATTAAACAGCGCATTTTGGAGGGCCAGATACTTCCTGGAAATTCTTTATTATCTTCAAGGATGTATTGCGAGCAGTTTCATGTAAGCAGATACACGATTAACCATGTTTTTAAAGCATTGCGGGAAGAAGGGCTGATTGAGATTCAGCCCCGCCTTGCTCCAATCGTTGTTTCAGGAAAAGATACGCCTGATTCATTGAATACTGTTTTTGAAATTTTGAAGCAAAAGCAGACTATATTGCAGGTATATCAGACCTTTACGCTAATACTGCCATCCCTTTTTGTTTTTGCCCTGCAGGGCTGCGATGTGGAGATTATGCCGCACTATAAACAGGCTATGAAGGTACTGCGTTTGGGGCGCCTTACCGGCGGATGGCGTATTCCTTCTAATTTAGGATATGATATATTAAGAATAGGAGGAAATCCCTTATTCGGCGAACTTTATTCTGCATTTGGCCTTTACAATAAGTTCTCATTTTTCATAGAGGAATGCCCCTGTTTCAGGAAACACTTTTTACAGAAGCCTGCACCTGCGAACAGCGTTATTATAGACATATTAAAGGGCAAAGATCCGTCTGCAAAGCACCGCCAGTTATTAAATATGTATCAGGCTCTTACAGACTCCATTGAAAGCACACTAAAAAATTTAAGGGACACGACGCCTGAATGTCCTGTGCAAACGGGGGTGCCCTTTGCGTGGAATCCCATGCGCGGCCAGGATTATTATTACTCGAAGATTGTTGACGACCTGAATCTGAAAATCGGCCTTGGAGAATATTCGATTGGCATGTATCTTCCATATGAAAAGCAGCTGGCCGGACAGTATAATGTCTCTTTATCCACTGTCAGAAAGGCATTGTCAGAACTGGAACAGAGAGGGTTCGTAAAAACATTAAATGGCAAAGGCACTATTGTTATAGAACCGGATGATACTAAAATTCACCGGCTGGCTCTTAATTCCGGATATGTAGAAAAGGCATTGCGCTACCTTCATGCCCTGCAGCTCATGGCCCTGCTGATTCGCCCGGCGGCTTTGGAGGCAGCTTTGCGGTTCACCAGAGATGAGCTGGACGAGTTGGCGGACAGATTTACATCTCCCGGTTCCGCTTATCTGGCAGATATGTTGGAAGCCATACTAAAACATACCACACTGGAACCTTTATATGTTATATTATCTGAAACCAATCATCTTCTTGAATGGGGGCATCATTTTGCTTATTATCCGTCCAAGAGGCGTACACTTTCGCATCTCAATAAACAAGTTATCGCTGCGTTCCGGCAATTAAACCAGGGTAACGCGGATTCCTTTGCAGATGGTATAGCGGATTGCTACTGTTATATCTTGGTTTGTATGAAGAAGCATATGACAGAAAAATATAAGTTTTCTAACGCGTCTAATATTCGGATTCCTGAAAAATACTAACATTTTATATTCACATATGAAAAGCAGCTGATTCATTATGAACCAGCCTCTTTTTTTATTAAAAAGGCGGGAAGGTATATTTGAGCGGAAATCAAATAGTAAATTCCCTTCCGGCACATTGGCGGTAAATTGGTCTTTAAGCAAAAGAAAGTTGATGATATAGTAAAACCATAAAGTTGATTCGCGGTAAGGCTTAGTAAGAAACACACAATGGACAGCGGATAATTCATGAATTATAAAACAAAAAAACAAGGCGCCATCATATGAATCTGATCACTTCTTATGAATGGTAATTAGGAGGTTTATCAATGGCTCAAATACTACCGTCAATTTTTGGAGCAGATATTCTGCGGTTAAAGGATGAGATTGAATTTCTGGAACGTGAAAACACGGCTATCCTGCATGTGGATATGATGGACGGCAACTTCGTCTCTAACATTGCCTTCGGGCCAAACCAGATAGGGGCTATGAAAAAGGCATCTAAAATGATGTTTGATGTGCACATGATGATTGACCATCCAAAGGACCATCTGGATGATGTGATTGCCACGGGAGCCGAGATGATATCGGTCCACTATGAGTCCACGCCTCACATCCATAACATGATCCAGCGCATCAAAAAAGCAGGAAGAAAGGCCGGAGTCGTACTCAACCCGGGCACACCGGAGTCAGTGCTTGAATACTTGCTGGATGATATTGACTATGTTCTTATCATGACCATCAATCCGGGGACACCTGGCCAGACATTCATAGAAAAGAGCCTTGAAAAGATTGCCAACCTGAAAAAAATGATTGGCAGCCGTCCCATCCAGATTGAGGTGGACGGAGGCGTCAATGATGTTATAGCAAAGCAGGTGGCCGGTGCAGGAGCCGAGCTGATTGTAGTCGGCGGATATCTCTTTGGAGGCAATCCCGGCGAGCGCTACAGCATACTGCGGGAAGCAGTGAAATAGAAGCTGCGGCAGGGCTATGGAACGATAAGCATGACACCACAAGAATAGAGAGGATGGTATAAAGATGAAAAAATTTGAGGGAAAAGTGGTATTGGTGACAGGAGCAGGACATGGAATCGGAAAGCAGATCGCAGTACAGTTTGCAGAGCAGGGAGCTAATACCGTAATCGTTGATTATAATGTGGAATTCGGTACAGAGACAGCAGAAGAAATCACACGTGATTATGTGAAGTCCCTGTTTGTCCAGGCGGATGTGTCAAAGCCGGAAGATATGGACCATGTGCGGGAGAAAGTATTTGAGGAGTTCGGACGGATTGACACCCTTGTCCTCAACGCCGGGGTGGCCTTCAAAAAGAAGGTAAATGAATTTACATTTGAGGAGTGGAACAGGACCATCAGCATAAACTTAAACGGTCTGTTCAATACCGTAAAGGCGTTTTACAATGATTTCCTCACAAACCACGGTTCCATCGTATACATCAGTTCCGGTTCAGCCTTAGGCGGTACAGGCGGAGCCGTGGCCTATCCGGCCTCCAAGGCAGGCGGCGAAGGGCTGATGCGCGGACTGGCAAAGGAGCTTGGACCAAAAGGCGTAAATGTCAATATCATCGCGCCGCGCCTGATTGACACAGGGGATATGATGCGTGTAAATTATCCCACCCAGGCAGAGCTGGACGCTGTTCTGGAAAAGATTCCTGTGCGCCGCTACGGCACGGTCCGGGATGTTGCAAACCTGGCGGTGTTCCTGGCTGACAAGGACAATTCATACATCCAGGGGCAGACGATCCTTCTTGACGGCGGCCGTACCATAGCCTGATTTTAATAAAGAAGGTTTACAGATAAAAAGAGGGGGTATAAAATGGAGGCAATATTAGGATTTTTTCAGGAATTTATCAATTTAGGCGCAGCCATACTTCTGCCGGTTGTCATAGCCATATTAGGAAAATTCTTTGGGATGAAGCTGGGCCATGCCATCAAGTCCGGATTACTGGTGGGAATCGGTTTCCAGGGACTGGTTCTGGCGGTCAACCTGCTGATTACAACAATACAGCCGGTCATGGACTACTATAAGGCGCTGGGGTCGGGATATGACGCTCTGGAGGTTGGGTTTGCAGCGCTGGGGGCTGCATCCTGGACCGTTCCCTTTGCCGTGTTTGTCATCCCGGCCATCATAATTGTGAATCTGATTCTGGTGCGCCTGAAGATTACAAAGGTACTGAATGTGGATATCTGGAATTTCATGCATTTTCTTGTACCCGGCGCATTGGCATATGCCCTGTCAGGAAACGCAGTTATCGGTTTCCTGGTAGCCGTGGGGTGCGGCATCGTTGCATTGTTCTTTTCCCAGTGGCTGGCCCCGAAGTGGGGGGAATTCTTCGGACTGGAAGGAACCACCTGTACCACGCTGGCGTTCTGCGCCTGGGTATATCCTGTTACATATGGACTCAATAAAATCATTGACCTGATTCCCGGCCTGAGGGACGTGGATGTCAATGTGGATAAGCTGGGAAAGAAACTGGGAATCTTTGGAGACCCCGCGGTCATCGGACTGCTGGTGGGCGTATTCCTGGCCTTGCTGACCAGACAGGACCTGGGGGCGTTACTGACCATCGGCATGGGTGTCGCGGCATCCATGGTGCTGATTCCCAGAATGGTAAGCGTTATGATGGAAGGTCTGACTCCCATGGGCAATGCTGCCAATGATTACATGCACAGGAAGATTGGCGATGACGCGGATATTTACATCGGTATGGACATCGCCCTTGGATTGGGAGACCCGGCCTGTATCACATGCTCGGCCATTATGATACCGGTCACCATCCTCCTGGCATTCCTGATTCCCGATATGAGGTTTTTCCCTCTGGGAATCCTGGCAGAGGTTTGCTATCTGGCTCCTATGTGTGTGCTGACCAGTAAGGGAAATATATTCAGGACTCTGATCTGCATGACAGTCATGATGTTCATTACCTTGTTCTTTGCGAACATGTTCATACCCGAAGCAACGCAGATGCTGTCTGTCACCGGCGTTAAATTTGAAGGACTGGTAACCGCATCCCACTTTGGCTGGAACCCGGGCAACCTGTTGGTATCCCTGCTGCACAGACTGTTTGGAATGCTTGGTTAAGAATAGGAGATTAGTATGAAAAATAGATATTTAGTGATTCACGGTTTTGCCAGGGACAGATATGAGGCAATCACCATGTGCGGTGAGGCTCTGTATAAGGAAGGACTTGTCAGCGAACAGTTTGGGACTCTGTGCGTGGAACGGGAGAAGAATTACCCTACAGGACTGCCCACGGAGATTCCTACAGCCATCCCGCATGCCAAAGATGAGAGCATCACACAAAACAGTGTTTGTTTCCTCAAACTGGACCGGCCTGTTTCTTTTAAGCGGATGGATGACGATACCCAGGATGTCAGTACAGATATGATTTTCAACCTGGCAATCAAGGATCCCAATGAACATCTTCAGGCGCTGCAGAACATGATGGGTTTTTTAAATGATTCGGAAGCTCTGTTAAAATGCAAGAGCCTTTCAGACGAGGAACTGATTGAATACTTACAGGAAAAGATAGGATAGTCAGGGAAATCCCTTTCACGTAAGAGATGAAAAAGGAGATTGGTTATGGAATTAATGGATATTGTCGCTGAATTAAAGAATGCTTCCGTGCAGATGCCGGAAGAAAAAATCGACCAGTTCATAGAGGCGGTTGACACTCATGAGCGAATCTTTGTATACGGGACCGGAAGGTCCGGCCTGATGTTAAAAGCGCTGGCCATGAGACTGATGCAGATGGGATATCAGTCCTATGTGGTGGGGGAGACCACAACTCCTTCCGTGGGAAAAGGGGACCTGTTGATTGTGGCTTCGGCTTCCGGAGAGACACAGAGCGTGTGCAGCGCGGCAGACGACGGGGCTAAGCAGGGAACCGACGTGCTGGTGATCACCGGCAGCAAGGAATCCACACTGAGCAGGAACCATGAGCCGCTTATCCGGATTGAGGCCGCCACCAAGTTTTCTGAGTCAAAGGCAAGCATCCAGCCTCTGGGCAGTTTGTTTGAGCAGATGCTGCTGCTGATTTTTGACGCGGTCATCCTTAAGATGAGTTCAAAAAATGCGGATACGAACAAGAAGATGGCAAAGCGCCATGCAAGCATCGAATAGTAAACCTTAAAGAATCCATGTATGGGGCGGGATATGAGTCATATAACATTAAACAATAACACTGTAGAAAAGGAGAAGGTATCATGACAAAAGAAATCAAAATTTTAGTAGCATGCGGCAGCGGAGTTGCGACTTCAACCATCGCACAGGAGGCAGTAAAGGAAATAGCGCAGAGGGCAGGGGTCAATGCAAGGGTATTTAAGGCCACCATTGCGGAAGTGCCGGAGAGGCAGCACCATGTGGATATTGTGCTGACCACGGCCAATTACCGCCAGCCTCTGGAGAAGCCGTACATGAGCGTGTTCGGACTCATTTCCGGGGTCAATAAGGCCAATACGGAAAAGAAGCTGGAGGAGCTGATGAAGAAGGTTGCGGCGGAGTAAAGCGCAGCCGTTCAGACATAAGGTTGATGAAGTGCAAAAGGGAGAGTATATAAAATATAAAATGGTCCGGTTTCCAGGTGCTTGAAGGGAATAGCCGGATTTAAGGGAAAAGACTTTGCGGCGCCTCCGGATCAGGGGACGCTGCAGATGTCGTGTAGAGACGCAGCAGTCCATCTGGCCGGTTGGACTAATTTGAAAGTGGTGGGTGTAAATGAAAAAGAGAAGTACCGAGATATTACAGCGGCTTCTGAAGAATCCAAACGAGGAGCTGAGCCTGAAAAAACTGACAGATGACTATAACATAACTGAAAAGACCTTAAAAGGCGATGTGCAGGAGCTTGTGGAATTTGCCAGGGAATCCGGTTTCGGACACTCTGTATACTGGGACAACCACATACTGCGTCTGGATGACCGAAAGCATATCAGTGAGTTCATGGACGCAGTGTATTCCATGGATCCATACCAGTATAAAATGTCGCTGGAGGAGCGGAAGGTTTATATTATCATTGAATTACTCTGCCATGATGGTTATTATTCCATGCAGCAGCTGGCAGACGAACTGTATGTCACCAGGAATACCATCATAAATGACTGCAGGCTGGTGGATGAATATGTAAAAAAATATGGGATTATCTTTGTGGCCAAAAGTAAGAAGGGAATCCTGCTCCAGACAGAGGAGGATAAGACCCGCGGGCTGCTGATTGACATATTTAAGGGTCTGATTCCATCCATAAAATGCGAGAAGGATTTTTTTGTACGTTTTATTATAAGGCGGGCGGGGTTTATCTGCCCTCTTACAGATGTCATCTATTATATGAACTGTTTCACCAAGGACAATAATATCATATTTGCAAAGGATGTATTTTTTGAAATTGCCATCTGCATCTTTGTCCTGCTCAACCGGTTAGAGCAGACCGGATTTGCAGAGAATTCCACAGAACCCGGCCTGCCCCAGCTGCAGCTGGACACCATTGGCAATATGATACATTATGTGGCGGAGGAGCTGGGATACTCAGCCATAGGGCATAACGGGATTCTGGTTATGGAGAGGCAGATTCTTCTGAGAAATCTGCATCCCCAGGTACAGAGCATCAATGATTTTGAGCTCTATGGTGTGATCTGCCATTTCCTGCTGGAAATCAGCCGGGAAATAGATGTGGATATCCAGTCAGACAATCTGCTGGTGGAATCGCTGATTTCCCATGTAAAGGGCATGAATAACTGGAATGACGCGGATTATGACTGGGACATAGGGTATGAGACCTCCGGGGAGTTCCCGCGTATCAGGGAGCTTGCGGAGGATAAGTTCTGCATATTGGAGAAGTACCTCCAATACAGCCTTACACCCAAGATGAAAGACAGCATTATTATCCATATATGCGCGGCCCTGCTGAGAGGGAGGAAGAACAGCAGCCCCCTGGGAGTTATTATATCCTGCCCAGGAAGCATGGCTACCAGCAAGTATCTGGAAGCCCAGATTAAGAATTACTTCAATTTTTATGTGGTGGACACCATGACCACCAGACAGGTGGAGGCGTCAAAGGGCTGTTTCGACCAGGTGGACTTTGTCATATCCACGGTACCGATTCAGGACTGCGTGCTGCCTGTGGCTGTGGTCAGCCCTTTGATCACGGTGGAGGATATCAACAAGATACAAAACCTTGCATTTAAACAGAAAAAGACTGTTCTGCCGGATGCCAGGGAGCGATTTCCGGTGCTCTCAAAAATCTATGCGATCTATGATTCAGGGGACCGGCGGAAAATCGAATATCTGGACCGTGAACTCAAGCAGATTCTGGAGGATGCCTTCTATGTAGAGTCCAAGATTGGAAAAGAGTTTGCGCTGCTCAACATGCTTAAAATAAAGTATATCAAGGCAAGGGCCGGGAAAATGGCCTGGCGGGAGGCTATGAAGGCTGCCTCCGAGGACCTGATCAGAGACGGATACTTTGATGAACGTTATGTGCGGGAAGCCATTGGAAATGTGGAGGAGTACGGCAGCTACATCATTGTAAATAAAGGAATCGCGCTGGCCCACGCCAGGAAGGAGAGCGGGGTATACGAGGACGGGCTCAGCCTCCTGGTATCAAAGGACGGTATCCTGTTTGATGAGGGCGAGACGGTTCACCTCTTGTTCTTCTTTTCGCAGAAAGGTGAAACGGACTATCTGGACCTGTTCAAGGAAATTATAAAATTAGGTAAAGACCAAAATGATGTTGACCGAATCAGAAATTTAACGGACAGCATGGAGATTTACCGCACCATGTGGGAGATATTATCCAGAAATTGATGCGGCGAAGTCTCTGTTTTTCATTACTTGTCCATTGGAAGCCGGACTGTGAACACGGATCCCTCATCTGGCCGGCTCTCCACAGCAACCGTTCCATTGCACAGTGTGACAATTTTTTTGACCAGGGCCAGCCCAAGGCCATTGCCCTCAATGTTGCGGTTCTGCTCACCCTGATAGAATTTGTCAAATATGTGGGACTGTACCTCCGGTGTCATGCCGACGCCGGTGTCTTTGATACACACCTGAATGACTTCCGGTGTCTGACAGCAGCGGACGCTGATGGAACCTCCGGGTGGAGTGAATTTGACTGCATTTGAAAAAAGGTTTGTCCATACCTGGAACATCAGGTTCTCATTGCCATAGTAAAGCGTTTCAGGCAGATCCATATCAATGTCCAGGTTTTTAGGTTCCCACATAGGCGCCAGGCTGAGAAGAGCCTGGCGTATTTGTTCGTCCAGGAAAAAGGATTCCTTTTGGGAGACGATACCTTGATTCTCCAGTTTGGATATTTTCAGGATATTACCGGTCAGTACAGAGAGCTGCCGGGCGCTTTCAAGGATATGCCCGGAGTAGACATGGAGCTCGTCCGGGAGGGAGACTCCGTTTAACAAGGTGGCATAGCCCTCAATAGAGGTAAGGGGCGTCTTGAATTCATGCGACACATTTTGTATGAAGTCGGACTGGAGCATTTCCATGGAATTAAGTTCCTTTACCATCTTGTTGAAGTTGGCGTTCATATTATACGCATAGGCATCCTCATGGTTTTCAGGAAGCCGGACGGTGAAATCCCCTTCAGCAACCCTTTGAAGAGCTTCGATCAGGTTTTGGATGGGAACCAGAAGACGCTTTGACACGATGAGAATCAGGGAAACAGATACCAGTATAGCTGCTATCAGCAGGGATATAAGCGGAAACAGGCGGGCGGTGACGCTGTGGATATCCGATGAAAAAAATCGGAAGGAAAGCGTACCTGTTATAAAAACCATAACAAACATGATTATGATGACATGGATTGAAAGACTAAGCCACAGTCTGATACCGTTCTTCATTGCACCACCGCCTTATACCCAAGTCCCCGAACCGTCATTATTTTAAAATCATGGTTATGTTCAAAATGCCTGCGCAGCCTGTTGATGTGTACATCAATGGTTTGTACGTCAGAGGCAGTGCCGGGTCCCCATATCTCATCCATAAGCTGGATGCGTGTGAAAATCTTGTTGGGATAGGAAACCAGTTTATACAAAAGCAGGAATTCCTTCTGAGGAAGCATGATGGAATCCTCCCCGCAGGAGACTGTCAGGGAGTCATAATCCAGACAGGTAGCACCTACCATCAGCCTGCGTTCCTGGTTGATATTGGCTCTGCGCATCAGTGCTTTTACCCTGAGAACCATTTCGTTCACATCAATGGGTTTGGTCATATAGTCGTCAATACCTAAAGTAAAACCTTTGCTTTTGGAGGGGTAGTCATCTTTGGCTGTTATCATGAGCACTGGAATCAGCGGATTTTCATTGCGCAGTATTTTCACCAGGTCATAACCATTGAGTACGGGCATCATAACATCGGTTATGACCAGGTCGATATGTTCCTGATCAAAGATGTCCCATGCCTCCTGTCCGTTGGAAGCCAGAACTGTCTCATATCCGGCTTTGTTTAATACGATTTTATAAAGCTGGCTTAATTTTTCATCGTCTTCTACAATCAATATCTTCAGCATCAGCATATGTTCTTCATCCTTTCCCCAATCATTCAATATCAGATTAAAATTATATGGACATTATACACAATGAATATGAACCGAACATGAATCGGACAGATAAACAAAATGTGAACATTTTGTGACTTCATGTTGACTTCATCTTGGGTTTAATGATGGTTCATTTAAGTTTAGTAACATAAGGTCTGTATATAAAACGTGCCGTTTTACTGGGAACGTGAAAGAATGAGGAGGAAAACAATATGCCCACAGAACGTTTTGATAAACTTCCGGAACTGAAAAAAAACAGGATAAGCGATGCCATCAGTGAGGCGTTTATGCACAGAGGAACAGGAGATATCCATATTACCCAGATAGCCAGAAGCGCCCGGGTTTCCAGGGGGAGTCTGTATGCATATTTTCTCAGCAAAGAAGATATGCTGTTTTTTTCGCTGTGCCAGACGCAGCGGTTTATCTGGGAAAATAACAAGAAGATTCTTCTGGAATACGGGGGAGATTACTGGAAAATGCTGGAGACCAGTCTGAGATATCATTTCAGCATATGCAGGACCAACCGCCTGTACCGCCTGCTTTATCTGCCGATAGAGGGAAATGAGAGTTTCAGCCTTTTGTCCCGTTCGCTTCTCCATGGGAAAGAGTACATGGAATATAAAGCCTGGATTTATAGACATTTAATGCCTGCATACAGGGAGCGGTTTTCCGAAGATGAATTCGGAGTGTATCAGGATACCTGCAATGACATTTTGACGGTTTCCATCCAGGAATACATATCAGGCGCCGGCAAAAAGGAAGATATTATGGCCTGCTTCCATAACAAAATAATTTATATCAGGCCGGAAGTAAAACAACAGACAGTGTAGCCCAGAGAGAGGAGAAGTATGATGAAAAAAGGTGTTATTGTGGGCGTGGCTGCAGCGGTGGTTATCTGCGCGGCAGTTATTCCCAGATTCATGAATAATAAACAGTTTGCGGAAGCAGTGGCGCTTCCGGTGATGGAAACAGCATATCCCCAGACAGGCGATATCCGGCTTACCACAAGTTTAATAGGAAAGGTGGAGCCTTCGGATGTGGTTTACATTTATCCTAAGGCAGCCGGGGATGTGACGTCGGTAAATGTAAAGGCCGGGGATGTTGTGACAGAGGGACAGGTCATATGTACCATAGACACAAAACAGGTGGAGACAGCCAAAAGCTCCATGGAAGCAGCGGCCCTGACCCTTAAGGAGGCCCAGGCCGAACTGGGAAGGCAGCAGATTCTCTATAACAGCGGCGGCATTTCAGAACAGGCCTATGAGCAGTACAGGAACAAGGTGGACAGCGCCCGGCTCCAGTATGAGCAGGCGGAGTTTACATACAAAACCCAGCTGGAATACAGTCAGATTACAGCTCCCATAAGCGGTTTGGTGGAAATCTGCGACATGGAGGTTTTTGATACCGTATCCCAGAATAATTTGATCTGTGTTATTTCCGGCCAGGGGGCACGGGTAGTATCTTTTTCGGCAACGGAAAGAATACGGGGTTACCTTCATGAAGGCGATGAAATAGAGGTTGAAAAAGAGGGAATAAAAGGCAGCGGCGCCATTTATGAGGTCAGCACAATGGCGGACAGCACCACGGGCCTTTACAAGGTTAAGGCGAGGCTGGAGGATGGCGATACATTCCCTACTGGTTCAGAAGTAAAGCTTTACGTGGTTTCCGAAAAAACCGAGGATGCAATGACCATACCTGTGGATTCAGTTTATTATGATAACGGCAATCCCTATGTATATACCTGTGAGAACGGAACGGTCCACAAGGTATTTATCGAGACTGGTATCTACGATTCAGAGACAATTGAAGTATTGTCGGGACTTACCATGGAGCACCAGGTTATTACAACATGGAGCTCGGAGCTGTACGAAGGAGCACAGGTAAGGGTGCTGGGAGAAGAGCAGGAGCCGCAGCAGGTTCCGGGGCAGATACAGACAGAGGTACAAACCCAGACAACAGAACAGACAACGGAACAGTAAGGGGGACATAAAGGTATGATTAATTTAACAAAATATGTCCTAAAACGGCCGGTGACTACCATAATGTGCATACTCTGCCTTATATTTTTTGGTTATACGTCGGTAACCGGAGCCACAATGGAGCTGACGCCTGAAATGGATATGCCTATGCTTCTGGTCTTAACTAACTACTCCGGAGCCAACCCGGAGGACGTAAATGATCTGATAACCAAAGAGATAGAGGACCAGGTGGGGTCTCTCAGCGGCCTTAAGTCCATTACATCCGCCTCCAGCGAGGGTATGTCTATGGTAATGCTGGAGTATGAGTATGGTACGGATACGGATGAGGCGTATGATGACTTGAAGAAAAAAATCGATCTGGTGACCACTCAGCTGCCGAATGACGCGGATACGCCGGTAATTATGGAACTGAACATGGATTCAGCCGCGGATATTACTCTGGCCATTGACAATGCGTCTCAGAACAATCTGTACAGCTACGTGAACAACGAGCTGGTGCCGGAGTTTGAAAAGATAGCGGTTGCCGCTGATGTAAGCATTCGGGGCGGTTCGGATGAATACGTGAAAATCGAGGTGATACCGGAAAAGGTAAGCCAGTATAAGGTCTCTATCTCTTCTATCGCGTCGGATATCCAGGCTGCAGACCTTTCCTACCCGGCGGGGGATACGCAGGTGGGAAGCCAGGAGCTGTCAGTATCCACCCGTATGACCTATAACACAGTGGAAAATCTGAAGAAAATTCCTCTTACTGTGCCCAGCGGGGATACGGTATATCTGGAAGATGTGGCAAATGTATATACAACCACGGACTCCAGCAGCAGTATAGCCCGTTATGACGGAAACGACACGATTTCTGTTTCCATCAGCAAACAGCAGAGCGCTACTGCAATGGAACTGTCAAACCAGGTAAAAAAGACCATCAGCCGTCTGATGGCAGAGGACCCGGATTTGAATATCATTCTGGTGGACGACTCATCTGATTCCATTATGGAGTCCCTGATGTCTGTTGTTGAAACCTTAATCATGGCGGTTGTGATCTCAATGATTATCATATGGCTTTTTTTCGGAGATATTAAAGCCTCCCTGATAGTGGGCAGTTCCATACCAGTGTCTATTCTGGCAGCATTTATACTTATGGATCTGATGGGATTTTCACTCAATGTAATTACCATGAGCGCCCTGACCCTGGGGGTTGGAATGATGGTGGATAACTCGATTGTAGTGCTGGAGAGCTGTTTCAGAGCCACGGCTTCCTCTGAAAAAAAGGCGGGTCTGGTGGAATTTATGGACAACGCTCTGGAGGGAACCCGGGTCGTGGGCGCTTCCGTACTTGGCGGTACTGCCACCACCTGCGTGGTATTTATTCCTCTGGCATTTCTTGAGGGCATGACAGGGCAGCTGTTTAAACCTCTCGGATTTACCATTGTATTCTGTCTGACCGCTTCCCTGATATCCGCTGTCACGGTAGTTCCGCTGTGCTATATGATTTACAGGCCGAGGGAAAGACAGAAGGCGCCTTTGTCCAAACCGGTTTACAGGCTTCAGGACACATACCGCAGCGCGATGCGCGTGATACTGCCTAAAAAAAAGACTGTCATGTTCATTTCCATAGGATTGCTGATGTTTTCTCTGTTCCTGGCAACAAAACTGGATATGGAGCTGATGGGCTCAGATGATAACGGCGAGATTACGATATCTGTTGATACCAGACCGGGACTTATGACTGAAAAAGCGGATGAGATTCTCAGGGAAATCGAAGGGATTATTGTTCAGGATTCCAATCTGGAATCTTACATGACCAGCTACGGCGGAGGCGGAATACGTGCTGATGATTCAGCTACCATAAACGCGTATCTGAAGGACGACAGGGACATGGATACGGTGGATGTGGTTAAGATGTGGAAAAAGCAGCTGGCGGATGTGAGAAACTGCGATATATCCGTGGAAATGAGCTCATCCATGAGCATGATGTCCTCGGCTCTGGAAAGCTATGAAGTGATTCTGAAGGGCGCTGATTATGACGAAGTAAAGAGCATCTCCAATAAGATTGTGTCCCAGCTTATGGAGCGGGATGACGTGACAAAGATACATTCGGATCTGGAAAATTCTTCTCCGGTAGTGGAGATAAGAGTGGATGCCCTGAAGGCTCAGGCAGCGGGATTAAGCGCGTCCAAAATAGGAAGCGCGGTTCACAATGCGATCAGCGGCGTGGAATCCACTGAAATTGAAATAGACGGAAACGATATAGATGTAAAAGTGGAATACTCGGATGAGGATTATAAGACCATTGACCAGGTAAAGGGCCTTGTTCTGACCACGGGAAGCGGAGGCTCAGTGGCGTTGACGGATGTGGCTGATGTGCAGTTCGTGGACAGCCCGGCCAGTATTTCCAGGGAAGACAAGGAATATAAGGTGACAATCAGCGGTGAGTATACAGAGCTGGCCACAAGGGAAACCAAGATGCGGATTAACCAGGAAGTGGTAACGCCAAATCTTACTCCGTCTGTGAGTATAGGCCTCAATTCCATTGACAGTTCTATGAACGAGGAGTTTTCAGCCCTTTATAAGGCCATCGGAACGGCCGTATTCCTGATATTCGTGGTTATGGCGGCCCAGTTTGAGTCGCCCAGGTATTCCTTCATGGTTATGACTACCATACCATTCAGTTTAATAGGAGCCTTTGGACTGCTGTTTTTAACAAACTGTAAGATTAGTATGGTATCCCTTATTGGATTTTTGATGTTAATTGGTACGGTGGTGAATAATGGTATTCTGTTTGTGGATACGGCTAACCAGTACAGGGAGACCATGGACATGGACACCGCGCTGATTGAAGCAGGAGCAACCCGAATCAGGCCCATTCTTATGACAACCCTGACAACAATCATTTCCATGATTCCCATGGCCATGGCTATCGGAAACTCAGGAAATATGACCCAGGGACTGGCAATTGTAAACATTGGCGGTTTGACCGCTTCCACGGTTATGTGTCTGCTGATGCTGCCCGGATACTATAAGCTCATGAGCGGAAACAGGAAAATCATAAAGGAAAAAAGAGGCGGCGGGAGAAAACCCTGGCCGGTAATTGCAGGCAGCTTTAAGAAGAACCTTAAGAGAAACAGAAAGGATAAGGGGAGGAGTGAAGAATGAAACCACAGATGACCTTTATGGCAAATGGCCGCTGCATCCTGGTTCTGGCGCTGACAGCTGTCATGGGGGGCTTGTCCCCCATGGCAGCCCTGGGAGCCAGTCCGGAATTTGCCAGGACAGAGCAGGAGTGGGCCCGGCTGCAGGACAATGTAATAGAATACGATGAAATTCCGGATTTGATTCATGAATACAACGCAACGGTTCAAAATAACCAGTATGATTACCAGAAATTCCGCGAGGACTATGGGGATACCAATTCCGATGTGGCTGACGCGTACAATGATCTGGCTCAGGATTTTTACGATGACATGTCTGGAGAGACAGACGCCGGTTCCATGATGTCAGACCTTCAGCTGGATATTCAGGCGAGGAATATGCTGAAACAGGCAGACAATACACTGGAGGACAGCAAAATATATCTCCTGACCTATGAGATGGCCGAGGATAATCTGGCGGCCACGGCGCAGTCCAACATGATATCCTATCATAAAAAACAGCTGGAGCTGGAGCAAAAGCAGACGGACTTGGAGCTGGCAAGGGAAAAATATAGTTTAGAACAGGTAAAGCAGGCAGCCGGCACGGTTACGGCAGTGGATGTGCTTACTGCAAAGGAAAGTCTGCAAAGCAGCGAGAACAATATAAAAGAACTGGAATCAGGGATAGAGAATCTGAAGGAGGAATTGTACATTTCCCTGGGATGGAAGCATAATGATTCGCCGGATATAAAGGAGCTGCCGCAGATGGATGTAAGCCGCATTGACGGCATGGATCCGGACCGGGATCTGGAGACAGCCCTGGAAAACAACTATACATTGAAAATAAATAAGCGCAAGCTGGAAAATGCCAGATCAAAGACAACAAGGGAATCTCTGGAAACTAAAATCAGGAATAATGAAAAACAGATAGGGGCATCCCTTTCCAGCGCGTATAAAAACGTGCTTTCCGCCAGGCTTTCCTATGAACAGGCGGTGGCAGAGGCGCAGTTGGAGGAAACCAATACAAATATTGCAGCCGGAAAGCTTCAGGCCGGCATGATGACCAGCCTGGAATATAAGGAGCAGGAGTATAAAATGGAAAGCAGCCGTTTAAATGCCGAAATGGCGGCCGTCAGCCTGTTCCAGGCCATGGAAACCTATGACTGGTCTGTGAAGGGGCTGGCGTCGGCAGAGTAGGAGACAATGGGCGGACGTGCAGGACAGACGGCGGGGAGCAGGCAGAGCAGGAGGTGCGGAAATAGAATGGACAGGATAACAGGCAGAGCAGAAAAAAGGAGAAGAACAGGAAGGAAGCGTTTTCTCATCACTATGCTTTCCTTGTCCCTGGCAGCCGGATTATCAGAAGTAACGGCATTGACGGCAGCCGCGGCTGCCCAGAACGGACCTGGAGATACGGACCGCCAGGAGGAGTATCTGGGACAGGAGAGGAATGAAAAACTGAAGGATGATGTGCTGGAGTATTCGGAACTTCAGGACATGATACGGACCTATAATCCCACGGTCCTGGAGGTGGCGGATTCCTATAACAAAACCATCATGGACTATGAGAATGCCTGGGCTGAATTAAAACTTTATCAGGGACGGGCTGATTCTGACAAGGATGACGCTAAGGATGCAGGCAATGCGGAACAGTATACTTATTATACTGCCCAGGAACAAACCTACAAGGCGGCAGCCAGCTCCTATTATAAGATGCTGGACAATATGAAAAAAACTGCATCCTCCACCAGTACCCAGAGACAGACGGAACGGCAGATGACCGTGGCAGCCCAGTCTCTGATGTTGAGCTATGAGACGCTGAGGCAGCAAAAATATACCCTTGAGAAGATGGAGGAACTGTATAAGACACAGTACGAGCTTGGAACCGTAAAGGAGCAGGCGGGGACTGCTGCCGCGGCGGAGGTGCTCTCATTTAAGAATCAGGTGCTGGCAGCTCAGGCATCTCTGGCTGAGGTGGAAGCCAATATGGAAAGTATATATAACAGTCTGTGTCTGATGGTTGGACGTGAGGCGGACGGAAGCCTTCAGGTTGCGTCCATTCCGGCCGCGGACCCCTCCAGGATAGGAACCATGAACCTGGAGGAAGATACCGCAAAGGCAATAGGGAACAATTATACGCTGATCAGCGACCGTCATTCACTGAAGGTGGATTCCACATCCAGCTCCAATTATAAGCTTAGGACCATGGAAGACGGGGAACAGAAGCTGACATCGAAAATGAAACGTCTGTACGAAGATGCAGCCATAAAGCGGGATGCCCTGGAGCAGGCCAGGACAGGATATGAGAAGGCCCGGATAAATAAGCAGCAGGCAGATACCAAATATGCAATTGGTATGCTGAGCAAGGACGAGTATTTGATGGAAGAACTGGATTACGTGCAGAAGGAAGCAGATTATAAAGCAGCGGATTTGGCGTTGCAGCAGGCCATGGACACATACGATTGGGCGGTGCTGGGCATAGCTGATATAGAATAAGGGTCAGGCGAAAGGACGGATATGGATGAAAAAAATCAGGGTGGCAGGATGGATGACAGGTATGGGGGCAGCGGCAGCGGTACTTGCGCTGTCCGCCCAAACAGCCTGGGCCGGAAGCTGGATTGAGGAACCCATGGGCTGGTTCTATGAGAAGGATGACGGGGAGACGGTACGAGGCTGGAACCAGATTAACGGCATTTGGTATTATATGGACACGGAAACCGGCGTGTGGCAAAAAGAGCCTGCCATCAACCGGGCAAACGCCCCGTATCTCATGGAAAATATGATGGCAGAGGCAGGGCTTTACCAGGATGAAGAAAAAGAGATGGAATACAGGGTGCAGTACGAGACAAAAGACACCATAGAGGTTTTGGCAGGTTGGGAAGAAAAGCCGGGTGTATTCCACTCTGTTAATACGTTTGAAATAAATAAGAAAACAAAGACCGCAATATCGAGTGTAACCAAGGAGGAGTATGGAGTATATTAACCATATGGTGGGAATCTGTGTTACCGAAAAAGGAGAAAATGTCAGGCTGGACATCTATTGCAACCAGGGCAGATATATGGAAAGAAAGACAGTGAGATACAGGAAGGAAGAATCTGCCCTGTGTGATGCTGCCCTGTACGGATTGCTGAAAAGAAGAACAGGTGATGCCCCACAGGACTGTGTAAAGGGAGGAATAGAGCCAAGTCCCTCTCTGAAGGAAAAGAGCGAATTGTGCCGCTGTCTGTCCAAAACCTATATGGTGGGAAAGCGCATAGGTCCCTTTTGGTGCTTCAAGGGAATGCTTTCAGGCAGGCTGGGGCAGAGGAGGCCGTTATCAGCCCTTTTATATGATACAGAATACGGCCAGATTGTGATAGCAGCCTGCGGCCCTGAAGTCAAAACATGGTATTTGTTTGAGGGAGAGGCAGGGGCAGATATAGGAAAAAATGGAATGGATAATGGATATATATTATCTATTTGGGGCATGGGGAAGGTTCTCCAAAAATTTTTCTTTAAAACAATAGTAAGCTATTGAAAAATGCAAGTGATTGTGCTATGATTTTTTGCAGTAATAAGGAGGTGAAGAGATGATTGCTCAGAATTCATGCGGCGCCTGTATTAAACAGATACATGATGCGCTGGAAAAAAATGCAAATAATGTGCTGCGTCATCAGGATTTGACCATGGCCCAGGTAGGAGTTTTGCTTGCTCTGAGCGGTGCGCCGGATTATCAGCTGACACTAAAGGAGCTGGAGCATGCACTTCATGTGGCCCAGTCTACGGCAGCAGGTATTGTGGCGCGTTTGGAACAAAAGGGCTTTTTAGAGGGCTTCGGGGACCCGTCTGACCGGCGCGTTAAGATGGTGAGGCTTACTCCGGCAGGGATAGAATGTTGCTGCGAAGCGGAAGATAACATGAAAAGGGCGGAGAGGATGCTTCTGTCCGGTCTGACAGAGACAGAACAGGGGATTCTGGGCAGCCTCCTTCGCAAGGTTCGGGACAGTTTGATATAGATACCCGCTGCGCACAGCGGGTATTTTGCGGCAAAAATAATAGCATGATATTGATGTGATGGAATTTATCTGGCGCAGCTATTCAATTATTAACTTGCGGCGGAGTGCGCCATTTTCCAGGATAGGAGGAAAACTAAATGAAAAAAAGCAATGCAGCAGACATATTTGGCAAAGCGCCTGTGTTTCAGGCGGTTTTTAAAAATGCTCTCCCTGCTATGGCGGCTATGCTTATGGTATTGATATATAATCTGGCAGATACTTTTTTTATAGGCCAGACACATGATGCCCTGCAGGTGGCTGCCGTATCTCTGGCGACACCGGTATTTCTTATATTTATGGCGGCAGGAACGATCTTTGGTATTGGCGGTACGTCAGTTATATCCCGCGCTATAGGGGAAGGCAGGCATGAGTATGCCAGAAGCGTGTGCGCGTTCTGTATGTGGAGCTGTGTTGCCGTAGGCATTGTTATGGCAGCCCTGTTTCTTATATTTATGAATCAGATACTGGGATGGATGGGCGCCAGCGCGGATACCTGGGAGCTTGCTGAGATTTACCTGACTATTGTAAGCCTGAGCGGTCCATTTGTCCTTATTTCCAACTGCTATTCCAATATAATCCGCGCTGAGGGACAGTCGGGGAAGGCCATGATGGGACAGCTCTTGGGAAATCTTCTGAACGTAATACTGGACCCAATTCTGATTCTTGGCTTTGGCTGGAATATCGCAGGAGCGGCAATTGCCACAGTGATTGGCAATATTGTTGGTGCAGGATACTACATCCTTTATTTTAAGGGAGGAAAATCCTCCTTAAGCATTCAAGTGAAAGATTTTACAACCAGGAATCGGGTGTGCAGCAGTGTTCTGGCTATCGGTATTCCTGCGTCTCTGGGCTCCCTGCTTATGAGTGTTTCGCAAATTATTGTCAACAGCCTGATTGCGGAATTTGGGGATATGGCACTTGCTGGAATGGGAGTGGCCATGAAGATAACCATGATTACCGGTATGATATGCATTGGTTTTGGCCAGGGGATTCAGCCTCTTTTGGGCTACTGCGTGGGCGCGGGAATGTGGAGGCGGTTTAAGCAGGTGATGAAATGTTCCATCCTTTGTTCCTTTGGGCTTAGCGCGGTGATGACTATAATCTGCTATTTTTTTGTCAATCAGATTGTCAGCGTATTCCTGACAGAAGCGTCTGCTTTTAACTATGCGGCCCGGTTTGCCCGAATCCTGCTTTGTACCAGCTTCCTTTTCGGTATGTTTTACGTTCTTTCCAACGCACTGCAGGCCATGGGGGCTGCAACAGAAGCCCTTATTATCAATCTGAGCCGCCAGGGGATTATCTATATTCCTTCACTGTTCCTATTGAAAATGGCCATTGGACTGGACGGTCTTGCCTGGGCCCAGCCTGTGGCGGATATACTCTCTACAGGACTGGTGGCTATCCTTTACATCAGGACTGTGAGGAAGATGGAATATAATTGCTCCATTTTATCCGGCGGCTGTCAGATGGAATCTTAATTTGTGACAGCGGATGACAGAATGGGATATGCTGTGATGAAATAAAATATGATAGTTGGATGTGGTATTGGCGAGGCGATGATTAAATTGCCTCGCCAATTGTATGTTTGCGCGTCCTCCAAGACTGTCATGCCTATCTGAGCGCCGCCTTTCATAAGAAAGTGGCGGTTGAGTAAAAAAAGACTAAAGGTTAGAAATGATGGAAAGTTTACTATAAAAATGAAAGGTAAACTTTAAAAGGTTTACTGAGAAAACGAAACAGCGGGAAATAAGAGGGGAAATAAAGAAATTACCAGTTTATGGTGATGACATATGTGATAAATGCATAAAATATAGGAAGAAATACTATGCAATATGCAAGAAAAATATTTAAAACAAAAGAAGATATTGACAATCATTGTGAATAGTACTATACTCCAAATATCGGTAAACCAATTTACTAAAACGTGACATTTACAGGGGACGGAAAAGATTGCTTGAAGATGTAGTAAACTAATAGGAAGTAAACCTGGAGGAAAACTGACAGGAGAAAACAAACAGGAGAAAACAAAACAGAAGGAAGGAAAACGCATGACAGGAATCATTGTAACAGGACACGGAACGTTTCCGGAGGGCATTCTGAGCGCCGTCTCTCTGGTGGCCGGGAAACCGGACAACACGGAAGCGGTTAACTTTGAGATGGGACAAAGTTCAGAGGATTTGAAGGAGTCCATGGCAAAGGCCATGGAATCACTGGAAGGGGATGAGATCCTGATTCTGGCTGATTTGGTGGGAGGCACCCCGTTTAACACGGCAGCAGCCCTGAGAAAAGCGCGGACAGACAAGCGAATCAAGGTAATTGCCGGTGTGAACATGGCAGCCCTGGTGGAAGCCGTGTTCTCCAGACCTATGTATGGGCTGGACGAACTGGCGGCGGCGCTGCTGTCAGCAGGCAGGGAAGGCCTGCGGGATTTAGATGCCCTGGACAGCGAAGAGGAAGCACCGGAATTTGAGGACGGACTGTAAGAACGGATTATAAGATCGAATTATAAGATCGGATTGCAGGATTGGATTACAAAATCGGATTACAGGGGCGGATTGCAGGATTGGTTAACATTCCAATCCGGCTCGATGTAAGGAAAGGATGGGGATTGAGAACGTGATTAAGAAGATTCATGTGGAACCAATCAACAGGAAGGCTGAATACGAGGCAGCGGGGTTTCTGACCAGGGAAGAGGTTACGGCAGCCATGGACCGGGTGGCGGACCAGGTAAGATGCAATATGGAGTACTTTGGCACCAGATTCCCTTCATCAGCCACCAGGAACCAGACATACGGAGTCATAGACAACATCGAATGGACGGACGGATTCTGGACAGGACTTCTGTGGCTGTGCTACGAGTACACAGGAGACGATGCATTTAAAAATCTGGCTCTTAAAAATGTGGATTCCTTCCTGAACCGGGTAGAGAAGCGCATTGAGCTGGACCACCATGATCTGGGCTTTCTCTACAGCCTGTCATGCGTGGCCGGATATAAGCTGACTGGTTCTGCAGAGGGCCGGAAGGCAGGGCTTCTGGCAGCCGATAAGCTGATGGAGCGGTTTCAGGAAAAGGGCGGTTTCATCCAGGCCTGGGGAGAGCTTGGAGCCAGGGACAACTACCGCCTGATCATTGACTGCCTGCTGAATATTCCGCTGCTGCACTGGGCTTTTCTGGAAACCGGAACCCCTCTATACCGGAACGCAGCGGTGCGGCATTATGAGGCGGCCTGCAACAATGTGATAAGGGATGACGCCTCAGCGTACCACACCTTTTATTTTGACCCTGGGACAGGGGAACCTCTTAAGGGCGTTACCAGACAGGGATACAGCGATGACTCGGCCTGGGCCAGGGGCCAGGCATGGGGAATCTACGGTATACCGCTGAATTACAGATACGTCAAGGATGACAGCGCCTTCAATCTGTTTAAGGGAATGACCAATTATTTCCTGAACCGGCTTCCGGAGGATGAGGTATGTTACTGGGATCTGATATTCACAGACGGTTCAAATCAGTCCAGGGATTCATCGGCGGCAGCCATTGGGGTGTGCGGTATTCATGAGATGCTTAAGTATCTGCCGGAGGTAGAATCCGATAAGAATACCTACCGCCATGCCATGCACTGTATCCTGCGTTCCCTGATGGAACGCTATACGGCGCCGGAGATAAAACCCGGAAATCCGGTGCTGCTCCATGGAGTGTATTCATGGCATTCAGGCAAGGGTGTGGATGAGGGGAATATCTGGGGAGACTATTATTATATGGAAGCCCTTATGCGGTTCTATAAAGACTGGAATTTATATTGGTAAGAAAACATGAAAACCCATGGAGAATAAACAAAATGGGCTTATAACAAGGAGGATATGAAATGGCAGTACCTAATATAGTAGCATTCAGGATTGACGAGAGGCTGATTCACGGACAGGGACAGCTCTGGATTAAAGCTCTCGGCGTGAATACGGTTATCGTTGCAAATGATTCGGCCAGCGAGGATTCCATGCAGCAGACGTTGATGAAGGCAGTGGTTCCAAAGACCATCGCCATGCGCTTTTTCTCTATCCAGCACACCTGTGACGTAATCATGAAGGCATCTCCGAAGCAGACCATCTTTATTGTCTGCAAGACGCCGGAGGATGCGCTTAAGCTGGTGGCGGGCGGAGTACCTGTGAAGGAAATCAATGTGGGCAATATCCATCACGCTCCGGGAAAGGAGGAAGTGAGCAAGTATATTGCACTGGGCGGCGAGGATAAGGCAGCCTTAAGGCAGCTGCGTGACACGTATGGAGTTGTCTTTAATACCAGGACAACTGCTTCCGGCGACGACGGGGCAGCCAGGGTGGATTTAAATAAGTATCTTTAATTGTAAAATACACGTTTAAGAGGAGGGAATTATCGTGACAATCAGTATGTTTCAATGTTTGTTAATCGGTCTGTGGACAGCCTTCTGTCTGGCAGGCATGCTGTTCGGAATTTACACCAACCGGTGCCTGGTCATGGCAGCCGGCGTGGGACTTATTTTAGGGGACCTTCCCACCGGCCTGGCCATGGGAGCTGTAGGCGAGCTGGCATTTATGGGATTTGGCGTATCCCAGGGCGGTTCCGTACCGCCAAACCCCATGGGCCCGGGAATTGTGGGAACCATCATAGCCATTACCATGAAGGATTCTGGTATTGATGTGGGCTCTGCCCTGGCTCTTTCATTCCCATTTGCAGTGGCCTTCCAGTTTGTGATTACAGCCACCTATACCTTTGCCACAACCCTTACAAGCTATGCTTATAAGGCCCTGGATAAGAAGAATTTCCGCGGCTTCAGGATAGCTGCCAATGCAACGGTCTGCGTATTTGCGGTGGTCGGTTTTATTATCGGATTCGGCGGCGCCTTCAGCTCCGAGGGACTCCAGAAGGTGATTTCGCTGATTCCCGCATGGCTCAGCGCGGGTCTGGGCGTGGCAGGCAAGATGCTTCCCGCCATTGGCTTTGCCATGATTCTCAATGTAATGGCAAAGAAGGAACTGATTCCCTTTGTACTGTTTGGCTATATCGCCATTGCCTACCTGAACCTTCCTGTCATGGGAGTGGCTGTTATCGGTACGGCCATTGCACTGCTTGTATTTTTCCATGCCGGCAAAGGAAACGGCGAATCTGTAGAAGAAGTGGAGGTTGAATTTGAAGATGGCATTTAATCAGCTGGAGAAAAAAGATTATATGAAAACATCCCTGCGGGCCTATTTCCTGCAGAATGGATTTAACTATGGCAATTACCAGGGCCTTGGCTATGCAAATGTACTTTATCCCGCCCTTCGCAAGATGTACAAGGACGACGATGACAAACTCCAGGAAGCATTGAAGGAGAACATAGAGTTTTTTAACACCAATATTCATTTTCTCCCGTTTATCACCAGCCTTCATCTGGTCATGCTGGAGAATAAGACTCCTTCCAATGAAATCCGAAACATCAAAATGGCTCTTATGGGACCGTTGGCAGGTATCGGTGATTCTCTCGCCCAGTTCTGTCTGGCGCCGCTGTTCGCCACCATTGGTGCGTCCCTGGCCCAGGACGGCCTGATTATGGGACCCATCCTGTTCTTTGTGGCCATGAACGTGATTCTTCTGGCCATGAAGCTTCTCACCGGCATGTGGGGATACAAACTGGGCACCAACATCATTGCCACCCTCAGCACGAAGATGGAACAGATTTCCAACATCGCCAGCATGATAGGTGTGACCGTTATCTCGGGACTTGCGGTAAATTTTGTGAAGATTTCCACACCGATTCAATACGTTGCCAATATGCCGGGAGACCAGCAGAAGGTGGTGGCCATCCAGGAGATGATAGACGCCATCGCCCCCAAGCTCCTTCCTGTATTATTCACAGGACTTATTTTCTACCTGATAAAAGTGAAAAAGTGGACCACCTATAAGCTGGTCATCCTTACCATTATCCTGGGTGTGGTGCTTTCTGTCCTGCATCTGATTGCCTAGAAAAAAGCGGGGAGGTACCCTTTGGCATGTATGCCTGAAGCATACAGCAGGGGTGCCTCCCTCTCTTGTTTATAAATATGGAAGATCACAGGGGGCGCAGCAGCCCGCCTGAATGAGAGAAAGACCAAATGGAATAAAAAGGAGTTATCTATGGGTGATGAACGGTATGTACAAGTAAGAGAAAGAGCAGTGGCCTACGCAGCCTGGTATGAGAAGGAACGGGTGACCGCCCATATCACTGAAAACTGCCGGGAGGAGGCAAAACAAATTCTGGCGCAGGCAGACAGGCTCATGGCGCATACATTTTCGTTTGAGGACAGATGGGATATGGAACCCTGCCGTGAACCGTTTACCCTTAAGGAAATGATATGGGACAGAAGCCCCAACGGGGATCCGGAATGGATTTTCATGCTGAACCGTCACGAATACATGAACAAACTGCTTATTGCCGGCTGGCTTACCGGCGATACGTCATATGCTGAAAAGCTGAAATGGTTCCTGCTTCATTGGATACAGGCAAACCCCATACTGCCAGAGGGAACCGTGACCACCAGGACCATTGACACGGGAATCCGGTGTATGAGCTGGCAGTATCTGCTGCTTCATCTTCTGGGAGAGGGACTTATAGAGGAAAGGGAAGCGGGTGAAATCCTGGAGAGCATGAAAGACCAGTTTGCCAGTTTGAGGAAGAGGTACATTGGAAAATATACGCTCAGCAACTGGGGCGTCCTTCAGACGGCATCCATATGCAGCGGGTACCTGTGGTTTCGCGAATATTTACCTTCAGACGGAACAGAGGACTGGGCCTGGAAGGAACTGGAACGTCAGATGGGGCTTCAGGTGCTGGATGACGGAGCCCACTGGGAGCAGTCCATGATGTATCATGTGGAGGTGCTTCTGGCCTGTATGAAGCTGCTGGCCTCCTGCCGGGCCATCGGCCGGATTGGAAGCAGGACTGATAAGGCCGGCGCGGGATATGGCTGGGGTGAACCTGGCGGGGATGGAGATAGCCGGAAAGAATTTTGGCGCAGTACAGACTGGCTGGAGAAGGCAGTTGACAGGATGAGCCGTTACGTGCTTTTTGCCACGGGACCGGATCATGTTCAGATAGCCCAATGTGACAGCGATGTTACCGATGTGAGGGATGTGATGGTGAAGGCTGCTGTTCTAACGGGTGACGGCAGGTACAAGTATGCGGGATATGAAACCGCGGACCTGGACAGCGCCTGGCTGCTAGGCAGTGCCGGAATCGCCGGATACCGCGCCATGGAAGGCAGAAAGCCGGAGAGCCGGTCCCTGGAAGCAGCGGATGCCGGGCATATTTTTTTCAGAAGCAGCTGGGAGGAGGACAGCCATTTTACCTACCTGAAATGCGGTCCCCTTGGAAGCGGGCACGGACATGCGGATTTGACCCATATATCGCTCTATTACAGAGGCCGTCCCGTACTGGCGGACAGCGGCAGGTACTCCTATGTGGAGGAAGAACCGCTGCGCCCGTTTTTAAAGAGCGCCCAGGCCCACAATGTATGCGTTATAGACGGAGAATCCCATGGAAGGCCCAGGGGTTCATGGGGGTATGACAGCTTTGGACTGAGCTTTAAAAATTACTTCCGGGAACAGGGGCCGGTCCATTACGGGGAAATGGCTTATCACGGATGTCTTATGTCCGGCGAACATTATCTGGTCATCCGCAAGGTGATGGCGGTGGACCAGGGAATCTGGATGATTGTCAATGATATACGCTGCGACGGCAGCCATGAGGTAAAGGAGTATTATCACCTGGACAGTGCCGTGCAGGCTGCCCGAACAGGACCGGGCAAGGACGGGACCGGGGAATACTGGAGACTATGCTGCGGCGGGGATGTGTCAATGACGGTGCTGGGATCACGCCCCTTTGAGTCAGAGCCCTGCATTATATCCAAACAATATAACCAGAAAGAAAAAAGCACCTGTCTGGTCAGGAAAACCGGCTTTACAGACCGTATCACAGACTGGACCTGTCTGTTGGGTGAGGGAACAGAGGCTAAGAAAACCCCTGTTTTCCAGTATGGAAGCAGCCGGCCTGAGCCGGAGGAACAGGTGACGGCCATGAGCTTTTGCATCTCGCCGGATGAATCCTGGGATTTCCTGGTCTGGAATCAGGAGACATGGCAGGGCGGTAAAATCCACTATTGCAAAGGGGTGCCGGTTTATGCAAAGGCAGCAGCCATTCACACCATAAATGGGAACACGACACTTTACCGATTAAGGATTTAATGGTATATTTATAAGAGCGATGCAGGATGAGGCGGGTGGAGGTCAGAATGAAGAAGTTGACAATTAATGAGATTGCTGAACGGGCGGGTGTTTCAAAGACAACGGTGTCCTTCTATCTCAACGGCAAGATTAATAAGATGTCTGAGGAGACCAAACAGAGAATACAGCATATCATTGATGAGACCGGATATGAGCCAAGTGCTGCAGCCAGGGCCATGAAGGCCAAGAGCAGCGGCGTGGCGGGGGTCATTCTGGCGGACACGTCGGAGGGATACTGCGCCAGGGCTCTCAAAGGAATTGAGGAGGCGGCCAGTGCCCTGGAGTACCAGATTGTGGTCGGAAACAGCGGTCTCGCTTTCCAGCATGAGAAGGATTATGTGGAACGCATGCTCCGGCTGGGGGTTGACGGTTTTATAGTCCAGTCCACCTACCGCTTCGGCATGCTGGCCTCAGACCTGGAAAAAAAGAAAAAGCCCGTCGTATACCTGGATGCCAAGCCCTATGATTTCAAGGGGCGGTATGTAAAAAGCAACAATTATGACTGCGTGTATCAGGTGATTTCGGAATGCATCAAGAAAGGATATGAGAACTTTCTCATGATTTCCGACGGCGACTCCAATATCAGCGCGGGTTTTGAGAATACCCAGGGATATAAGGACGCCATTCAGGACGCCTGGAAGGAGGGCGCCACCCAGTATCTCCAGGAGGGCGTGAAGTCCGATCAGGTGTATGAAATGCTGAAGGACCAGATTGACCTGAAAAAAAAGACGCTGATTTATGTTGCCAGTCCGGGACTTTTGCAGGTGGTGTACCAGGCGATCCGCAGATACCCGGATTATATGAGGCTGTTTCCTGACACACTGGGCCTTATCGGCTTTGACGCGGAGGGATGGACCAGAATGACGACCCCAACCATTTCCGCCATCATCACGCCCGCTTATCAGGAAGGGGTCAGGGCCATGGAAGAGCTGGCCGACATCCTGGACGGCAAGAAAACAGACGGGGAAGTGGTGTTTAAGAATATAGTCAAGTGGAGGGAAACCACCCTTTGACCATTTGATTTTCGGCTTCTGTTTTTTGCCGGGGCGGAATCGTCCATGATGGAATTTCGTTAATTCAGTTCTTTCAATTGTAATCTTATTTTGTATGTAATATAATAAATCAGTAGATATATTTAAACGATAGAAAGAGGATATTGCATATGAAAGCAAGCGAACGTTTAGAGATTATCATAGATGAAGTGCAGACCAACGGAATTGTCAAGGTTGCGGAAATAAGCGGGCGTCTGGGGTGTTCCGAGGTGACCATAAGGAATGACATAAGAAAGCTGGACCAGCAGGGGGTTCTTAAGAAAACATACGGGGGAGCGGTCCGCAAGGAAAACGGACTCTCGGTGGAATTCATTCCCGGAGAATATTTCCTAAACAGTGACAAAAAATACAGAATTGCCAAAAGGGCCTACGAGTATATTGAAGGCGGGGATTCAATCATCATTGACGATTCCACTACGGGATATTATCTGGCCAAATATATAAAGGAACATGCAGAGAAACACCTGGCAGTGGTGACGAATTCTGTTCTGTCCGGAGCTGAGCTGACTTCAGCCAGGCATGTGGACCTTTTTATTGTGGGAGGCCATGTCATTGGCAATCCTCCGGCTGCTCTGGATAACATAACAGTAGGAGCCATGGGGCAGTTTCATGTTGACAAGGCCTTTGTGGGGGTCAATGGAATCAATCTCAAAACGGGTCTGACTTCCATGGGAACCCCTCAGATGGATGTGAAGCGTGAAATGATACGGGTGGCGGACGAGGTTTATGTTATTGCCGACAGTTCAAAGTTTGGCAGCAGAAATCTCTTTACGGTGTGTCCTATGTCTGAGGTGGACAGGGTGATTACTGATACAGAAATAAAAAAAGAATATGTTCAGACTGCCAGGAATCTCGGCATTGAGCTGGATCTTATCTGATGGGGTGTTAAAATCAGAGGTTTGTGAAAATATAAAATTTTTTAAGTGGGAGCTTTTGTGCTTTGTGCATGAAGGCTCTTTTATTTGGCTTTTTTATTATCCGGCATAAATACGGACTATAAGAAATGCACAAAGAATTGTGTACATATTCTTATAAAAATAACAATTGACATTTTATTATTTTCGATTGATAATTATATATGTAAATATCGAAAGAATATAGAAATAAAAAATATCAATCAAAAGGAGAGACTCATGAAAGAGAAATACAAACCGATTGTAGGAATTACAATCGGAGACCCGGCGGGAATTGGGCCAGAGATTATCCTGAAGGCTTTGGGAGAGAAACATATTTATGATGAATGCAGGCCCCTTGTCATTGGCTGCGTGAATGTACTCGAAAGAGCAAAGGCAGTCCTTCCCCAATGCAGTCTGGAATTTAACAGGATTGAATCCGTGTCTGACGCCTGCTTCCGGTTTGGCTCCATAGATGTCCTTGAAACAGGACACTATGATATCTCGAAGCTGGTGTGGGGGAAGGAGCAGGCGGCCGCCGGACAGATAGCAATGGATTCCATTCGCACATCTATTGAATTAGGATTGGAGGGAGAGATTGATGCGGTGACCACGGCTCCCATTAACAAGGTGGCTATTAAGATGCTGGGGGTAAAACAGGCTGGTCATACTGAGATTTATATGGACGGCACAAAAGCTCCGTATGTTCTGACCATGTTTGACTGCTTTAAGATGAGGGTATTCCATCTCAGCAGACATATATCACTGATGAATGCCATCCGGTATGCCACGAAGGAACATGTACTGAACGATATATGCCGCATTGATAAAGAGTTAAAGCGCCTTGGGATGGAAACCCCGTACATTGCGGTGGCGGGCATTAATCCCCACAGCGGGGAAGGCGGGCTGTTCGGTGATGAAGAGATGAAGGAAATCATTCCTGCCATTGAGGAAGCCAGAAAACGGGGAATCAATGCAATCGGACCGGTTCCGCCGGATACATTATTTTCCAGGGGAAAAAATGGGGAATTTGATGCTATACTGGCAATGTATCATGACCAGGGCCATATGCCATGTAAGACGCTGGATTTGGAGAGGACAGTTTCAGTTACACTGGGACTTCCGTTTTTACGCTGCTCCGTGGACCATGGAACTGCATTTGATATTGCAGGGAAGGGGATTGCCACCAATGTCAGCATGACGGCAGCCATCGACTCCACTGTCAAATATGCAAAAGCCCTTCATGATGCAAAGCAGGATGAAAACATGGAATATCATGATGCAAAATAGCGGAAGCAGGGGGAATATATGATGATAGGAGCTGTTACCGACGACTTTACGGGCGCAGCAAGTGCAGGCGCGCTGATTGCAAGGTCACAGGCAAGGACCGGTTTGTTTTTAGACGCTGAGGCTCTGGAGGATTCTGAGGAGGCAAGATGTCTGGATGCGGTTTTTGTAAGCAGCAACAGCAGGCATTTGAAGCCTGAGGATGCATACAGAGAGGTGTGCAAGGCAACGAAGGCCCTAAAGTCCACAGGTGTTACCTGTTTCTCTAAAAAAATAGATACAACGCTGCGCGGCAGAATTGGAAATGAAATAGACGCCATGCTGGATACTCTTGGCGGAGATATGGTTGCGGTGATGGTGCCTGCAATGCCGCAATCCAGGAGAATCTGCTTAAACGGTATATCAATCATTGACGGGACCGTGCTGACGGAAACTCCCATTGCCCAGGATGTAAAAACCCCGGTAAAGGATGCATTTGTTCCAAGACTGATTCAGGGACAGAGCAGACGAAAAGTCGAGTTGATTTCCATAGAAAATGTGGACAGAGGTAAGGGAACTCTTAAATGTGCCATGATAGATGCCCGGGAGCGAGGAGGGCAGATACTGGTAATGGATGCCGTCACTTTGGAGCATATAGACCTGATCGCGCAGACCTGTGTGGAATTGGGGTGGAATGTACTGGCTGTGGACCCGGGGGCGTTTACCATGAAACTGAATTACCGCAGGGGGATGATAAAGGAGGAGGTTTCAACGGGGGCAGAGGGCAGTACGGGGCCGGAGGAAAAGGTGGCATTATTTGTGGTGGGCAGCGCAAATCCGCTGACTAAAGCACAGATGAAGTATTTGTGCAGCAGTGAGGCCAATGTACCTGTCCACGTATCTGCGTACATGCTGATAAGCGGACAGGTACAATTCGAGGAAGAAGTGAACCGGGCTGTTGGAATTGCAGTAAATCTGTTCCGGCAGAAACCAAGGCCTCAGTCCATTATCATAGGGACAGCTCTGCAGGACTGCGTGGTGGATCTGAATGATGAGGACCTTAGGCGCGGATATGATTCCGGTACCTGTTCAAGACTCATTAATGAAGGACTTGCAGAGATTACGGGGAGAGTGATGGAGCTGGCGGGCCGGGAGCAGGTGGCAGGACTTCTGCTGACCGGAGGGGATACCATGGAGAGCGTGTGCCGCAGGCTTCATGTTTCCTACATAGAAGCCATTGATCATATAGTTCCCCAGGTTGATGTGGGCCGTATCGTGGGAAACTATACCGGATTGCCGGTTGTGGTGAAAGGTGGATTCTGCGGCGGCAGGGAGATAGGAATGGCTGTTGTGAGTCGGTTATTGTCTGAGTCGGCCGGATGTCGGGAAGGAAACGGGAGAGTATAGGGCATCCGGTTTCAGGTTCGATAAAAAAGAAAGGTGAAGGTAAAATCCATATGAAAAAGGTTATTATAGAAGCCCGTGTAAACGAATATGCAATGAGGGACATGAATCCTAACGTGCCGTGGACCGTACAGGAACTTGTGGACGAAGCGCAGCGTGTAAGGGAGGCTGGTGCATCCATCATGCATTTTCACGCAAGGACAGCTGCCGGGGAGCCCAATAATCACGCGGAAGTGTATGCTGAAATCATAGAAAAGGTGCGGGAGAAGACAGACATTTTACTATTGCCAACACTTGGCTTTAACAGCAATGATAAGGACAGCTCGCGTATCAAAATCATATCCGAACTGGCAAAGAAGGAATCCACGAAGCCGGATATCATTCCTCTGGATACAGGAAGCGTGAACCTGGACCAATATGACGAAGAAAAGGGCTGCTTCACGGAGTCTGATTCCATCTATACGAATTCAACCAGTACGCTGGAGTTTTGCGCCAGGGAGATGCTTAATTATAAAATAAAGGTAAAAATGACCTGCTGGGATGTGGGATTTGTGAGAAGAGGAAGAAAGCTGATTGATATGGGCCTTATCACAAAGCCGGGATATTTCCTGTTTCATCTGACAGAGGGCAAGTACATAACAGGACATCCCTGTACGGTCAGCGGCGTGGATGCTATGCGAAGCGTGCTTCCTGATGAACCATGTTACTGGAGTGCAAACTGTCTGGGAGGGAATCTTCTGAATGTGGCTCCGCATGTACTGAAAAATGGCGGGGGCCTGGCAATTGGTATTGGGGATTATCACTATAAGGAACTGGGCGCTCCGAAAAACGCAGAATTAATTAAGCGTGCGGCTGATATGGCCCGCGAAGTTGACAGGGAGATTGCAAGTCCGGACGAAGTAAAGGCATTTTTTAATATGAATTAATGGCGGAGGGGAAAATGGAAACATATATAAGTCTTGTGGGGATAGTAATAGCATTTTGTACACTTATATTCTTGATGATGCGGGGAGTCAACCTGTTCATAACAGTAATGATTGCATCCCTGATAGCGATTGTGTCCGGTAATATGAACATATATGAGACGCTCACTGAAAATTATATGACTGGCTTTGCCGATTATTACCGTTCCTATTACCTGGTGTTTTTCTGCGGAACCTTATTGGGAACAACAATGGAATTGTCCGGAGCAGCCACTTCCATTGCCAAATGGGTAACTGGAAAATTTAAGAGCATGGCATATCTGGCCATACCCTTAGCCACAGGTATTATCTGCTACGGAGGCGTCACGGCCATTATTTCGATTTTTGCCACGTTTCCCATTGCGCTGGCAATTTTCAGGGAAAATAACATACCGCGCCGGTTAATGCCCGCAGCATTATATTTTGGCTCCTGTACATTTGCCATGATTGCGCCAGGGGCGCCGCAGGTGCAGAACATTATTCCAACCCAGGGTTTTGGGGTGGATTTGATGGCCGGGACAGTTGTTGGCTTTATTTCAAGTATTTTAATGCTGCTGATAGGAAGCTTCTGGCTTTCAATGATGATAAAAAATGCAAAAAAGGCCGGGGAGGTATTCACGTCCAGGGATGATGACAAAGATGAGAAGAGCGGGAGCCTTCCCAGTCCTCTTATATCCTTTATACCTATGCTGGTGACTGTAATAGCAATAAACCTGAAAAATAAGGCGGGGGAAAATATAATCCCCATTGAATATGCCTTGCTCATGGGTATAGCCACAACCATCATACTGATGTACCGGAGGTTTGACAGGGCAGAACTAACAGAGGCTGTATTCCAGAGTGTACCCAAGGCAGCGGTGGCGATATTCAATATATGTACCATTGTCGGATTCGGAACAGTCATTAAGTCCACCCCGGCCTTTGAATTGCTTGTAGATGCAGTCATACATATCCCTGGCAATTACCTGGTAGGCGTTTCTGTCGGGACAGCGCTGCTTGCAGGATTCTGCGGTTCCGCGTCAGGCGGACTTGGGATCATCACACCTATATTCTATGATATATTCGGGGCCATGCAGGGGGTATCCTATGCCGCCATTGCAAGAGTCATGGCCATAGCATCCTCCTCCCTGGATTCGCTTCCCCACAGCGGTTCGGTTAATACATCCATCGGGTTGTGTGGTGAATCCCATAAGAGTGCTTACATTCCGATTTTCTGCCTTTCGGTGGTGACGCCGGCTATCTGTACAGCAGTGGCAGTAATTCTGTTTACGTTATTTCCAGGGTGGCCGTAAAATATTTATCATTTGTTTAGAAAGAAGTCAGAGTTTTTTAAATATAAATGTTGCCCAGTCTGCTATACTTGTAGAAAACAAAAGAAACGGACTGGACAAAGAATGAAATTCTGGGCTTACTTTTTAATTCCCGTATACACGGTTTTATTTACAAGAGGATATAATTGGTTTACCACCAATTTTTCTGTTATCGGCAATTTTTTTGACAGGAAAAAGTCGTTTTTCCTGTGGGGAGTTCTGGTGGGAAGTTATTTTTATATGATACACCGGAATATAAAATCCCGTGCAGCGCTGCACCCAATCTGCGCCAGATTGATACCGGCTGCACTGGTACTGTTGTTCTGCGCCATTACGACGCCCTACCTTCCGGAGGAATTGCCCCTCAAATCTGTACTGCATATCGTATTTGCATTTTTATCCGCAGTGCTGGTGCTTTTGTACCTGTTTTGGATAATCTGGACCAGGTATCAGACAGAGCCAGGAGCATACAGGCCTTTTCTGTATGGATGGGGAGCCATTGTGGGGGTGTCCGTAATCCTTTTGGCGGTGGCCGGAATCATCAGCAGCGCACTGGAGATTTATGTGACGCTGACATCCGTTGCCATGGCGCAGCGTCTGGCTTGCAGGGTTGCCGTACAGGAGGAAATGCCGGACAGCGGTGGAGACACATCCGAAAAAGCTTCGCGGAGAAAATCTCTGGGAAAACGCCGCAATCATCTATTGACATAAAAAACGGATTTACATATAATAAGGCTAGAAAAAACGTGCTTTTCCAGTGGATATACACGAATTCAGCCACAAAGAGAGAGTATATGGCACAGAGGTGTTATGACTCTCTCTTTCAATATCAGGGAGGATTTTTATGCCAGTATTTGATTTCAGCGACACACCAAAAAAGGAAGAAGAGCCACAGTGCACTTACACGGTATATTACTCCAATGAGCCGGCGGCTTCTCCGGAGAAGCCCATGCTTGTTCTGGATAACAGCAGCCGGGACTGGAGACACCATTCCTGCGGCGTTTTCACCAACCAGGCCAAGCGGACCGCTTTCGAGTTCAAGGAGGAGGACGGGACTGTCAGCGCGGATATCCTGCAGGTTGACGCCCGCTTCACCAGCCTGCTGCGCTGGCTGGGGGAAAACCATATCAGCGTCCGATTGTCCGGTCAGAACCGCGGAGACGGATACGCGGTCTATAAGATTCGGGAGGTGGCCTTTGGAGGAGGGACCAAGCTGTCTGCCGAGGACGGTTTTCTACAGTTTATGATTGAACGGCTGCTGGCAGGCAGCGCGCCGGAGCCAGAACTGGCAGAGGAGGACCAGGAGGAAAACGGTGACGACATGAAGCTGACCAGTATTCAGAGCCTTACTGATTTCATGAACTGCGCCGGCAGGACGCTGCCGGACAATATACGGATTTGGGCCCGCAGGAACCTGGCGGTGGCCCGCTCCCATGAAGTGACTCCGGAGGAGAGGCGCCATGCCCAGCGCGCCCTTTCCATCATGATGAACATTCAGTGGAAGAATCACTATTTTGAATCCATTGATCCTGTGGAGGCCCGCAGGATTCTGGATGAGGAACTGTACGGCATGGAACGGGTCAAACAGAGAATCATAGAGACCATCATACAGATTAACCGCACCCATACGCTTCCTGCATACGGCATGCTGCTGGTTGGCCCGGCAGGTACCGGAAAGTCACAGATTGCCTATGCGGTAGCCAGGATATTAAAGCTTCCGTGGACAACCCTGGATATGAGCTCCATCAATGATTCGGAACAGCTCACCGGCAGTTCCCGCATTTATTCCAATGCCAAACCCGGAATTATCATGGAAGCGTTCTCTATGGCAGGAGAATCCAATCTTGTCTTTATCATCAACGAACTGGACAAGGCGTCATCGGGAAAAGGAAACGGCAATCCCGCCGATGTGCTGCTGACCCTCCTGGACAATCTGGGATTTACGGACAATTACATAGAGTGTATGATACCCACCGGCGGCGTGTATCCCATTGCCACTGCCAACGATAAGAGCCAAATCAGCGCGCCTCTCATGTCGCGTTTTGCGGTGATTGATATTCCGGATTATACGCCGGAGGAGAAGAAAATTATATTTTCAAAGTACGCCATGCCAAAGGTTTTAAAGCGCATGGGGCTGCATGAAAATGAGTGTGTGGTGACAGAGGATGCGCTTGACGCGGTCATTGAAAAATACGCGGACACCACAGGCATCCGGGATCTGGAACAGGCCGCGGAGCATATGGCCGCCAATGCCCTTTACCAGATAGAAGTGGACAATGTGGCTGCGGTGGTGTTTGACGGGGATATGGTGAGGGAGCTGCTGGGGTAAAGGCGTGTTCCTGCACAGAGCAGAACAGGGAGGAGCGTATCCAGATTCGCTGTGCAATCAAAAGATTGGGGAGGGAAATAGTATGTATTATACAACAGATTATATATCGCCGGTGGGCAGGATTAAACTGGCTGCCGACGGCGAAAGACTGGTTGGGCTGTGGCTGGAAGGACAGAAATATTTTGCCGGTACTGTTAAAGAAGAGATGACGGAGGCCCCGGAACTTGGGATTTTTAAAGATACAAAGGACTGGCTGGACCGCTATTTTGCGGGAAAGAGGCCTGAGTCCTCAGAGCTTTTGCTGGCTCCCCTGGGAGGAGAATTCCGGCAGGGTGTATGGGAAATCCTCTGTCAGATCCCCTATGGACAGCTCACTACGTATGGCGATATTGCAAAGAAAATAGCGGAGAAGATGAACCGGGAAACCATGTCAGCCCAGGCAGTGGGCGGAGCAGTGGGCCACAATCCTATTTCCATCATCATACCGTGCCACAGGGTGGTGGGCGCGGCCGGCAGTCTGACCGGATATGCCGGGGGCATTGATAAAAAGATATGGCTGCTGAAGCATGAAGGGGTGGACATGGAAGGCCTGTTTATACCTGAGAAGGGGACGGCGCTTTGAAGGTAAAGAAATGTTGCTGAAAAGCCCTGTTATGGGATTTGGCTGGGGACGATGACGGGGTGGTGGCGGGTGAGAAAGCAGGTTTGGTAACACAAATGGGCCGGCAGCTTCCTGCCGGCTCATTTTGTATGAGAAAAGTTGTATGAAAAGCATTACGCTTTATAAATCAAATATATCATCAAGGTATGAATAAGATATGAACAGGAATGACTTTTATTCTGTATTTTACCAACTATTTTACCTATACTTTTCTGACCGAACCATGACCAGCAGGAAGAGAGCGTAGGGACTGCATCTGTTCAAAATGCGGATAGAGAGATTATCTGGATGAGGATAAGGGGAAAAGGTGAGTCTCCCCCCAATCCTTTATGTGTTCCATTATGGGCATGAAGCTCTGTCCCAGGTCTGTCAGGGAATATTCTACCCTGGGAGGTAGCTCTTTATAGTCATGACGGCTGATAAAGCCGTCCTCTTCAAGGGAACGGAGCTGATTAATCAGGGATGATTCTGATATGCCGCCGATATGGCGGCGCAGCGCTCCAAATCTGTGTATATCCTGGAAACCAATATAGTACAGGATTTCAATTTTCCACTTCCCCCCAAGGACTCTCTGAACCTTCTGTATGATTTCACATCGTTCCGGAACTGATTTTTCTGTTTTCACGGTGACTCCCCCTGCTGCGTGCTTATAGTATTGGCTTTTATCAATATTCCGGCTGCTGTATCAGGAATATTGTTGAGTATGCAGAGTGATTATAACACCAACAGTATCGTTAAACAATGTACCACAAAAATTTTGGGTACTTTTCTTTTTGATGTATCATGTCTATAATCAGCGTATAACCAACAGGAGGGGAAAAAGATATGGAATCCGTGATATATTATTTTTCAGCAACCGGCAATAGTCTGCGTATTGCGAACATCATGGCAGAAAGGATGGATGGGCTGTTGCTTCCCATGTCAAAATATAAGGGGACAAAATGCAGCAGCCGGCAAATCGGCCTGGTTTTTCCTACATATTTCTGGGGCGTTCCCAGAACCGTGGCAGAGTTTGTGGATGAAATGAAAGTTGAGGCAGATAACCCATATGTGTTTGCAGCAGCAACCTGCGGAGGGCTTGCCGGAGGTGTATTGGGGCATTTGGACGCTCTTCTTAAGAAAAAGGGGCTTCATCTGGATTATGGAATAACGATTCCGTCTGTAGCGAATTTTATAGAGGAGTATAATCCCAAGACACGTTCGGCGGACAGAAAACTCAGGGAAGCTGATGAGATGGCTGAAAGGGCTTCGGCAGAAGTGATTGCAGCCAGGCGCAACGGACCATTTGGGTTCCATGTCTGGGACAGAATGTTTTATAAGCTTTATACGGATTATAAACTGAACAGAGACACAGGATTTCATGTGGATGATACTTGTATCCGCTGCGGTATTTGCCAGAGGATCTGCCCCAGCCGGAATATTGTACTGAAAAATGAAAAACCGGAATTTCAGCACCGCTGCGAACACTGTGTAGCGTGCATCAACTGCTGCCCACAACAGGCCATCCAGTGGAAACATGCAACACAGAAGAGGGTCCGCTACCGGAATCCGGGTGTATCTGTTCACGATATCATAGAAGGTATGGGAAGTGCCCGGGATAGCTTTATATCGAAGGATCGAGACATATAAAGTGTGAAAACCATTCCCCAAAACCACTCCAAAAAATTACAGCTGTCCAAAACCAGTCTGAGATTGTACAGAATCAATATTCAGTATATAATAAGTATGCTTTATTATGAATACTGGAGGAAGAAGAAAATGACATTTACGTACCCGGCGGTATTTACGCCTCATAAAAACGATAAAGGCTATCATGTAACATTTCCGGATCTGCAGTGCTGCGAGGCAGACGGACCGGACCTGGAGGATGCTGTGGAGCATGCCAGGGAAGCAGCCTACAACTGGCTCTATCTGGAGATTGAGGAGAAAACCTTTGAGTTTCCTCCCCAGACCCATATGGAGGATATCAGGCTGGAGGAAGGGGAGTTCCTGAAACACATCATGGTGACAGTAAAGCTGCTTCCGGATAATGATTGATTTTATTGCTTTTTTTTACATTAAGTGGTAGGATAAAGCATATCGAGTTAAGAACAGCTGGTGCCGCTGTCTGTCTTTGTCAGACAGCGGGTAATAGGGAAACAGGTGGAAATCCTGTACGATCTCGTCACTGTAAGTAAGGAGCCCATGGTTTATGTCAAGGACAGTCACTGATTCAGTTAGAATTGGGAAGGCAGCCATGGGTGTTGATATACGAGTCAGGAAACCTGCCAGTTGTTGGTACAGGAATAATTTTCCAAATCACGAGTAATTGGTTGTACCGATTTACGGTGTTTCGGCCGCGGATTTCTGACTCAGACGGTAACGGATTTTTACGCAGGGAAACTGTGTCCTGACGGAGGGTGATTCCCTCGGGGCACGGGTACGCTGCGTATTACATATCTGCAGAAAAACGTATATCCCCAGGACGCTTGCGGAATACGCTTATGCGCGTGTGGACTGCCGTTTGGGATTTGTCAGATACAGGCTGCATATTCCTCTACCTTGGTTTAACCGATACGGTGTCATAAAACAAGGAGGAAAGAGAAGATGAAGATGAAAAAACTGGCAGTATTTTTTGCGGCAGCAGCCCTGACAACAGTGACCGCAGCCGGCTGCTCCGGCGGGCAGAAGGAGACGGCGGCAGATGCCGCCAAAGATTCTGAGGCAGTGACAACTGCGGAGCAGACCACAGGGGCAAAAACAGAAGTACCAGAGACAACAGCAGAGGCAGCGGAGGCTGACGAGGGGAATTACGATACCGGAGATGCTTCAAAGGATAATGCCAGAAATCAGGATGGAATCGGTGAAAATGAGCTTCTGGTAGTCAGCTTTGGCACCAGCTACAATGACAGCAGACGTCTGACCATTGGTGCCATTGAGGATGCTGTTGAGAAGGCATTTCCTGATTTCGCAGTCAGGAGAGGATTCACCAGCCAGATTATTATTGATCACGTAAAATCCAGGGATAATGTTGCCATTGACAATGTAGGAGAGGCCCTTGACCGCGCGGAGAAGAACGGTGTCAAGAATCTTGTAATTCAGCCCACCCATCTGATGAACGGACTTGAGTATACGGATTTGGTCAATGAGGCGGCGGAGTATTCTGACGCATTTGACAAAGTGGCAATCGGAAAGCCGCTTCTCACCACAGAGGATGATTTCAGGGCAGTCATGAAGGCTGTCACAGAGGCAACTGCACAGTATGATGACGGTGAGACAGCCATCTGTTTTATGGGACACGGCACAGAGGCAGAGTCCAACCAGGTATATGCAAAAATGCAGGATATGCTTACAGAGGCAGGTTATAAGAATTACTATGTGGGTACCGTTGAAGCAGAGCCAAGCCTGGATGATGTCCTGGCAGCGGTGGAGGAAGGAAGCTACAAGAAGGTGGTTTTGGAGCCGCTGATGATCGTGGCAGGCGACCATGCCAACAATGACATGGCAGGAGACGAAGAAGGTTCCTGGAAGACTGCGTTTGAGGATGCGGGCTATGAAGTGACATGCCTTGTCAACGGACTCGGCCAGCTGGAAGCAATCCAGCAGCTCTTTGTAGAACATGCTCAGGCAGCGGTTGACAGTCTGACAAAATAAATCATAAGAATAAACGGGCGGTCGGGGCAATTTGCTGATCGCCCTTTTAGAGGTGGGAATATTGGAAGTAAAATACATGAAAATGAAGCTCTGTGCCCTCCTGGCCGCCATAGGGCTGTGTGCAGGGAACCTTTCGGGCTGCGGAGGAAAGGCGCCGGCTGCCGCTGATACCAGTGCCGCCGCAAAATCTTCTGTGGGGGAACTGGCCGATGTGGAACTGGCCGAAGGGGCATATGATGATGCCCCGGCAAAAAACATCCAAAACCAGGAGTCAGGCAGCCTCGGGGATGCGGTGAAAGACGGAATGGAGCCGGTTTCGGCGGATGCGCTGAAGGATGGGGTCTATGAGGTCAGGGTGGACTCCAGCTCCGGCATGTTCCGGATTACGGAGTGTGAACTTACGGTGCAGGATGGCGCTATGAGCGCGGTTATGACCATGAGCGGGACCGGTTATCTGAAACTGTATATGGGAACCGGGGCTGAGGCGGAGCAGGCTTCTGAGGCGGATTTTATTCCATTTGTGGAGAATGCAGATGGAAAGCACACCTTCAAGGTACCGGTGGAAGCGCTGGACAAGGAAATTAACTGCAGCGCCTTCAGCAGGAAAAAGGAAACATGGTATGACCGTGTGCTGGTATTTTGTTCCGGCTCCCTTCCGGCAGAGGCCTTTGCCGACGGTGAGGCGGCTACGGCAAAGAGCCTTAAGCTGGAAGATGGTTCGTATACGGTGGCAGTCAGACTGGAGGGCGGTTCAGGCCGGGCGTCTGTGGAGACGCCGGCGGCGCTTAGGGTTGAGGACGGCAATGCATTTGCGGTTATTACATGGGGCAGTTCCAACTATGATTATATGAAGGTTGACGGGGAGAGGCTGGATCTGATAAGTACCGGGGGTAATTCTTCGTTTGAGATTCCGGTCCGTGTATTTGACCGGAAGATGCCGGTCATAGCGGATACCATTGCCATGAGCGAACCTCATGAGGTGGAATATACCCTTGTGTTTGATTCAACCACAATTAAAAAGGCTGAATGATGAGACGGATAAAGAAATTAATGGCAATTGCCGCCGCCGGAATCCTTATGACAGCAGTGTGTACAGGCTGTTCCTCGGCAGGGCGGACCGGGGCAGATCCGGCTGTCGCGAATAACCAGTCCCTGGGTTCCTCCCCTGCCCCGGTTCCGGAAGGCTGGAGCGGCATAAAGAGAACCGGCAGTATGGAGCTTCTCTATGCGGACCAGTTTTCAGTGGACTATTACGATGGCGGTTACGCAATGATAACGATTAAGGACAGCGGCCGTTATCTGGTGGTGCCGGAAGGAAAATCACAGCCTTCCGGCCTTCCGGGTGACGTGGCGGTCATAAAGCAGCCTCTGGAGAATATTTATCTGGCGGCGACCTCGGCCATGGACCTGTTTTGCAGCCTGGATGGAACAGACCGGATTACACTGTCAGGGACAGATGCTTCCGGCTGGTACATAGAAGAGGCAAGGTCAGCCATGGAAGATGGCAGGATGCTCTATGCGGGCAAATACAACGCGCCGGACTATGAGCGGATTTTGTCCGGGTCCTGTGACCTGGCGGTAGAATCCACGATGATTTACCATTCCCCGGAAGTGAAGGAGCAGCTGGAGAGACTGGGGATACCGGTTCTGGTGGAGCGCTCCAGCTACGAGCGCCATCCTCTTGGAAGGATGGAATGGCTTAAATTATATGGGGTGCTGCTGGGCCGGGAGGAACAGGCAAATAGCTGTTTTGCCGGACAGGTGAAGCAGCTGGAACCTGTCATGGCTCAGGAGAGTACCAGAAAAACAGTATCATTTTTCTATATCAGTTCCAACGGCTATGTAAATGTCAGGAAGTCGGGGGATTATGTGGCTGAAATGATAGACCTGGCCGGAGGAACCTATGTGCCCCAGGGACTTACGGAAAATGAAAACGCGCTGTCCACCATGAATATGCAGATGGAAAGCTTTTATGCCGCCGCCAGGGATGCGGATTATATTATATATAACAGCACCATAGACGGTGAGCTGGACAATCTGAGCCAACTTTTGGAGAAAAGCAGCCTCCTGGCTGATTTTAAGGCTGTGAAGGAGGGAAATGTGTGGTGTACGGAGAAAAGCCTGTTTCAGGAGACCATGGGCCTGGGGGATATGATTTTGGATATCCACCGTATACTGACAGAGGAGGAGCCGGAAGGCCTCAGGTATATGCACCGGCTGCGTTAAATAAGGAGTAGTCTGAATGATAAAAGGTACTTATATAAAAAACAGTATTTCATTTGCCCTTCTGGCGGTCATGATGTGCTTTTTATTTATCTGGAACATCAATTCCGGCAGTGTGCATCTGTCAGTGGAGGAAATAGGTGAAATTCTGTTCAGAAGGACAGGGGAGGCAGCCTCATACCGCATTGTATGGGACATACGCCTCCCCCGGATTCTCTCGGCCGTGTTACTGGGCGGCGCGCTGTCCGTATCGGGTTTTCTGCTCCAGACGTTTTTTGCAAATCCCATAGCAGGTCCTTTTGTGCTGGGGATTTCATCCGGCGCAAAGCTGGTGGTTTCCCTTGTGATGATAGTTTTGCTGGGAAGGGGAATCTCCATCGGATCGGCGGGGATGATTCTGGCTGCCTTTGCAGGCTCCATGATTTCCATGGGATTTGTCCTGATGATTTCCGGTAAGGTGAAGAAGATGTCCATGCTTGTTATCTGCGGGGTGATGATTAGCTATATCTGTTCCGCCATAACTGATTTTGTGGTGACATTTGCAGAAGATGCCAACATTGTCAATCTCCACAACTGGTCCATGGGCAGCTTTTCAGGTACCTCCTGGGAGAATGTAAGTGTCATGACCGCAGTGGTTTTCCTGTCGCTGATTCTTGTTTTTCTCATGGCAAAGCCGATTGGAGCTTACCAGATGGGGGAAGTGTACGCCCAGAACATGGGGGTGAACATACTGCGGTTCAGGGTGGCCCTGATTCTTCTGTCCAGTATTCTTTCTGCCTGTGTGACTGCATTCGCAGGCCCTATATCCTTTGTGGGAATTGCGGTTCCGCATCTGGTGAAGAGCCTGTTTAAAACGGCAAAGCCCATACTCATGATTCCGGGCTGCTTCCTGGGCGGCGCAGTGTTTTGTCTGTTCTGCGATTTGGCGGCCAGAACCGTCTTTGCACCCACGGAACTGAGCATCAGCTCCGTGACAGCTGTATTCGGCGCGCCTGTGGTCATTTACATGATGGTGCATAACCGGAAGGGTATGCAGTGAAATGAAGGAAAGATGCAGGAAAGATGCAGGTAAGATGCAGGTAAGATGCAGGAGAACTGCGGGTGAAATGCAGGAAAGAGCAGGAGAAATGCAAGCGAAATGGAGAGGCGGATTTCATGGCAGAAGATTACATATGGACAGAAAATATGACCGTCGGATACGGCAAAACGCCTCTGATACGGCAAATCGGAATTCATGTTAGGGCGGGAGAAATCGTGACGCTCATCGGGCCAAACGGGGCTGGTAAATCTACCATTCTGCGAAGCGTAATACGGCAGCTGGGACTGCTGGAAGGGACCGTTTACCTGGATGGCATGCCCATGAAGGGGATGGGGGAGAGGGAGATTGCAAAGAGGATGTCCATTCTGATGACAGAGCGGATTCACCCGGAGCTTATGAACTGTGAGGATGTGGTAGGCACAGGCCGCTACCCATATACCGGAAGGATGGGCATACTGACGGCAGAGGACAGAGGAAAGGTCAGGGAGGCCATGGAGCTGGTCCATGCATGGGATCTGGCTTCCCGGGATTTTTCGCAGATAAGCGACGGGCAGAAGCAGCGCATTCTTCTGGCCCGGGCCATCTGTCAGGACCCCAGTGTCATTGTCCTGGACGAGCCCACCTCCTTCCTGGATATCCGGCATAAGCTGGAGCTTCTGACCATTTTAAAGGACCTGGTACGCAGGAAGAAGGTAGCGGTGCTCATGTCCCTTCATGAGTTGGATTTAGCGCAGAAATTATCAGATTATATTGTCTGCGTAAAGGGTGAATACATTGAGCGGTGCGGAACTCCGGAAGAGATTTTCACCTCCTCCTATATTACCGGGCTGTACGGAATTACCAAAGGCAGCTATTATGCGGAATTTGGCTGCCTGGAGATGGAACCGGTGAAGGGTAAGCCTCAGGTATTTGTCATAGGCGGAAACGGAAGCGGGATTCCGGTTTACAGGAGACTGCAGCGCATGGGAATCCCATTTGCGGCGGGCATTCTCCACGAAAATGATGTGGATTACCCCATTGCCAGGGCACTGGCCTCCCAGGTGATATCGGAAATGCCTTTTGAACCGATTCGGGAAGAGACATATGACCGCGCTGCAGAGGTTTTGGCGTCCTGCGGTCAGGTTATCTGCTGTCTGAAGGAATTTGGTACTTTAAATGATAAGAACAGGAAACTGGCTGAGCTGGGAAGGGATAAGCAGGGGGCTGACTTGCTGGTATAATCTAATCTACCTTTAACTGCAGCTCCGTCACCTGCTCCTCCACATGTTTTGTGGTATGGACGTCTATCCACAAAAGCTCCAGCAAGGGTCCCCGGATATTCATGGAATGTTCCCTGGCATAGTCCAGGAGCCGGGGAACATAGGTCCTGGTCTGGCGGAAGTTGCCGCTGTAGCAGACCGACAGATAGGTACCCTCCCCGATGCAGTGCTCGCCGTCAGGGTGAAGGATGAATACCGCGTCATACTGCTGGCATCGTCCGTCCATGGCATCAGACAGGCTGATAAAGGAGCCCATCTGGTTGTTGCCTATGATATACTGCCTGTCCGGTCCAAAGGAGACCAGCTGTTTAATGAGAATATCCATTTCTTCGTCCGTCTCGTAGCTCTGCATGATCCGGTGGCAGGCGCGGGGCGGCATTTCTTTTAATGTGATGGTCCCGAGAGGGAGTCCCCGTGCCTGGGAAATGGTTTCCCTGCGGGTGATGATATTGTCCCGGAGGGATTTAAGCCGTTCAATGTGCCGGTCAATCACATCCATCTCCTTCTGGAACAGTTCCAGGGAGGAATCAATGCTTCGGTTCTCAATATATGCCTTTATCTGCTCCATGGAAAATCCCAGTTCCCGCAAATCGCGGATAACATTCAGACACCACAGGTCCTCGGTGCGGTAAATGCGGTATCCGTTAGGCGCCCGGCGGGGGACCAGTATGCCCAGCTCCTCATAGTAGCGCAGTATATCCGTGCTTATGTTATAAAGGGAGGCAATCTCCCCGATTTTATAGAATGTTGACATGAATCTTCTCCCAAATATGGCAATATTTACTGTTTACCTTGGTATTATACCAAGGTTTATGATGGGAATGCAAGCAGAGCAGCAAAGTCATCATAAAGGAGTTGTATCATGAATTTAGAGGGAATGTCACTGAAGAAAAAGTTCTGGAGGTTTGTATGGCCTTCCGTGGTGGCCCAGTGGATCTTTGCGTTATATACCATGGTGGATGGAATGTTTGTGGCCAGAGGCGTGTCTGAGGTGGCCTTGTCGGCTGTGAATATTGCCTCTCCCTTTGTAAACTTCCTGTTTTCTGTTTCCATATTGTTTGCCGTGGGTACGTCCACCGTGGTGGCCATTTTCCTGGGGCAGGGCAGGCAGCGGGAGGCTAATCAGGCCAACACTCAGAATATGGTGGTGACAGGAGTCTTATCCCTGTTTATCATGCTCATGGTGTGGCTGTGCCTGGACCCTATTGTAAGCTTTCTGGGAGCCACACAGAGTACGCAGGAGTATGTAAAGCATTATATTTTATCCCTGCTGCCCTTTACATGGTGGTTCATCATATCATATACATTTGAGACATTGGTAAAGACAGACGGATTTCCCCGGTTTGCGGCTGCGGCTGTGGCTTCGGGCGCCCTGGTAAACTGTGTGCTGGATTATCTGTTTGTCATGGTATTTCACTGGGGCATTGGGGGAGCCGGGGCAGCCACGGGACTTTCCCAGATGGTTCCGGTATTCCTGTATCTGAAACATTTCCTGGGGCCAAAGGCAACCATTCGCTTCGCCAGGCCGGTTTGGGACTTGGGACAGTTTATCCGGGTGGTGAAGATTGGCCTGTCCTCCGGTTTTACGGAGCTGTCAGCAGGCTTCACGGTATTTATGTTCAACCATGCCATTCTGCGGTATATCGGTGAACAGGGAGTGGTGAGCTACACAATCATCGCATATGTGAATACCATCGTGGTCATGTCCATGGCGGGAATCGCGCAGGGCATCCAGCCTTTAATCAGCTTTCATTACGGCAGACAGGAGCGGGATGTATGCAGCAGGCTTTTGAAGTACTCGCTGACAGCGTCCGTGGGCGTGGCGGGAATAGCCTTTATCTCTTCCATGGCAGGTGCTGACTGGCTGGTGGGTATTTTCATCTCTGAAAAGCTGGAAGGACTCAGACAGTACTCTGCGTCTGTATTCAGGATATTCAGCCTGTCGTTTCTGGTGGTGGGATTTAATATTACAGGGGCAGGGTATTTTACAGCCATTGAGCGGCCGAAGGAGTCTCTGATTATCTCTTTGGGCAGAGGTATGGTTATCATAGCGGCCGCATTGGCAGTCTGTATTGGCGTGGGGGGAGGAGAAGGCATCTGGTGGGCGCCTGCTGTATCAGAGCTGATGTGCCTGGGCGTCACCCTGATTCTGGTGTATTTGTATACAAGAAGGGAAACTTTCAAATGCATATCTTGAAAAGGCAGAGTATCTTGTGCTAGAATGAAAAACAGAGGTATTAATTGCCCTTTGCCTCCATATATGGTACCATATTTAGTGTTTCGGACAAAACACCAGGTATGAGAAAAGAAAGAGGATTGAAAAATGGGAAAACTCTATGGAATCGGCGTAGGACCGGGAGACCCGGAACTGCTTACTTTAAAAGCGCACCGCATTCTCAATGCGGCGGATGTGATTTTTTGTCCTGAAAAGGAGGACGGGGCAGGCAGCTTTGCCTTTGATATTATACAGGGACTTTTGGAGGACACAAAGGCGGAAATCGTAAATTTAGTTTATCCGATGCATTATCACGGCACGCAGCTGCGCGAAATGTGGAAGCAGAACGCGGGTTGTATCGCGCAGTATTTAAATGGGGACCGTACCGGCGCCTTTATTACGCTGGGGGATCCGGCGGTTTACAGCACATTTATGTATACCCTTCCCTACATAGAGGAAGCGGGCGTGGAGGTGGAGGTAGTGCCCGGCGTCACTTCCTTCTGCGCTGTGGCTGACTCCATGAAAATACCCCTGGTGGCCTGGAATGAGGACCTGGTGGTAGCCCCTGTGCGTAAAAACAGCAGTGAGGATTTGGGGAGGGTGCTCAGGGAACATGACAATGTGGTCCTGATGAAACCGTCCAATGACCCGCAGGCCCTGCTGAAGGCTCTTAAGGAGAACCATCTGGAGGACAGGTTTGTGCTGATTACCAAGACAGGCACAGGGGAGGAGCGTCTGGTGACTGACTTTGAGGAGCTGGAGCGGTATGATATACCGTATCTTTCCACGGTCATCATTAAGAAGCAGGGGAGGCAGTAATGATTCTATGTAATGACCTGCATAAACAGTTCGGTGATGTGGAAGCGGTGAAGGGTGTCTCCATGGAGATTCCCGACGGGATGTTTTTGGGCCTGCTGGGACCAAATGGGGCCGGAAAGACAACGCTGATGCGGATAATGACCGGACTTCTGGCGCCGGATACAGGCACCGTGGCCTTTGACGGACAGGTGATGGACCGGAATGCCGTGGCTGTCAAGCAGGCCATCGGCGTGACCAGCCAGCATGTCAATCTGGACAAGGAATTGACGGTGGAAGAAAATATGGAGTTTGCAGGCCGCCTTTACCGGATGGGAAAGGCGGATATTGCTGCGTCCACGGACCGCCTTCTGGCCTTTCTCGGACTGGACAGCGTCCGAAAAAGGGCGGCCCAGAACCTGTCAGGAGGAATGAAGCGCAAGCTGATGATTGCAAAGTCCCTGATTCACAATCCAAAATATCTATTTCTGGATGAACCAACGGTAGGCATCGACCCCAATGCCCGCCGGGATATATGGGATTTCCTGCACATACAGCACAAGGAGGGGAAAACCATACTTCTGACCACACATTATATCGAAGAGGCCCAGCACCTGTGCGATTATGTGATGCTGATTGACGGAGGGAAGATATTTAAGGAGGACACGCCCGCCGGACTGATTGATGAAATCGGGCAATTTAAGGTGGAGTACGAAGATGGGGACAGGATAAAGGCTGAGTTCTTTAAGGACCTGCCTGCTGCAAAGTCCAGGGCAGCCGGAATTGACGCGCTGTGCAGCGTGCTTCCTTCCACGCTGGAGGACGTATTTTTCCATTACACCAGCAAGGGGGTGGGAGGATGGAAATAACCACGATTTTGTGGCGGGAATGGCTGTTCCTCAAACGGAGGTTCTGGAGAGTTACATTTTCACAGATGGTATCGCCGCTTTTGTATTTTATTACCTTTGGGATGGGACTGGGGAGAGTGATGGAGATGGATGGAAGGCCCTATCTCTACTACCTGATACCGGGCCTCTTAGCCATGACCACCATGCGCAACAGCTACACATCGGTTTCCACCCGCATCAGCGTCATGCGCCTCCATGAAAAGAGCTTTGAGTGTTATCTGTATTCACCCACCAGGATGCATCTGCTGGCTATGGGCCATATCCTTGCGGGAGCCCTCCGCGGCATGTATTCCGGTGTGTTTATCGTACTGTTGGGAATCGTGTCGGGGGCCAGGCTGGCCATGAACGGGTGGCTTTTGACCGCGGTTATCCTGAATTCGCTGATCTTTTCCGCTCTTGGCTTTCTGGCAGCCATGATGATGGAGAGCCATTACGACATGAACAATTTTACTAATATTGTCATAACGCCCATGTCGTTTCTGTGCGGCACCTTCTTTTCCCTGGACGGCATACCGGAAGCGCTTAAGTGGGTGGTGAATATGATGCCGCTGACCCATACCACCCGGCTTATACGGGAAATTTCGTTTGGCGGCAGTGTCAGCTGGCCCTCCATGGCATCCGCGGTCTTGTTTGCGGCAGCGTTTACCGGAGGCTGCGTGTGGACGTGTTACCGGGAAGCAAAAGCATAAAAACAGGGATTATGGAAAAAACTATAATATTGAGGAAAATAGATTGAAGACAAAAAAGAATGAACATGTGATAAAAGAGGTATATCCCGGCTCTATTGCGCAGGAGATGGAAATAGAACCGGGCGATATACTGCTTTCAATCAATCATGAAGTGATTGAGGATGTATTTGACTACCGGTATCTGATTAAGGATGAGTACATTGAGGTGGTCATAAGAAAACCGGACGGGGAAGAGTGGCTGCTGGAAATCGACAAGGAGTATGACGATGACCTGGGTGTGGAGTTTGAAAACGGCCTGATGAGCGATTACCGTTCGTGCAGCAACAAATGCATATTCTGCTTTATTGACCAGATGCCGCCGGGAATGCGGGAGACCCTGTATTTTAAGGACGACGATTCCAGGCTTTCTTTCCTGCAGGGAAATTACATTACCCTGACCAATATGAAGGAGAGGGACATAGAAAGAATCATCCGTATGCAGCTGGCCCCCATCAACATATCGGTGCAGACTACCAACCCGCAGCTGCGCTGTAAGATGCTCAACAACCGTTTTGCGGGAGATAAGCTTAAGTATCTGCAGATGCTCTATGACGGCCATGTGGAGATGAACGGCCAGGTGGTCTGCTGCAAGAACGTCAATGACGGAGCAGAGTTAGAGAGGACCATCCGGGATTTATCCCGATACCTGCCTTTCCTGAGAAGCGTTTCCGTGGTACCTGCCGGAATTACAAAATTCAGGGAGGGATTGTTTCCCATTGAGTTATATACCAAGGAAGAGGCAGGCGCTGTCATCGACATGGTGGAAAGCCGCCAGCAGGAGTTTTATGAGCAATACGGCCTTCATTTCATTCATGCCAGTGATGAGTGGTACATTATTGCAGGCAGGGATTTCCCTGAGGAAGAGCGTTACGACGGCTATATCCAGCTGGAAAACGGCGTGGGTATGATGCGTATGTTCATCAATGAATTTAACGAGGCCCTGGAGGATGTGATCAGCAAAAAGGAGTATGAAGAGCTGGCCGGAACCGTTTCAAGGACCCTGACCATTGCAACGGGAAAGCTGACGTATCCCACCATCTGCGGCTTCGCAGGAAAGCTGATGGATGCGTTTCCCCATCTCACGGTTCATGTGTACGCTATAAGGAATGATTTCTTTGGGGAGACCATTACGGTATCCGGCCTTATAACGGGACAGGACCTGATAGGACAGTTAAAGGAACGGCAGGCAGCGGGGGAGGATTTGGGAGAAGTACTGCAGATTCCCTCCAATATGCTGCGGGTGGGTGAGCAGGTATTTTTAGATGATCTGACGGTCCGGGATGTGGAGCGGGAGCTGGGGATGAAGGTGGTGGCAGTGGAATCAGGAGGCAGGGAGTTCATTGACGCCATATTGGATCCGGAATACAGAATGGAACGAAAGAATGATAATTTTGTGTACATCCAGGCCTATGACCGGAAGTAAGATATAGTTTTAAACTATAGCTGCCCATAAAATTTACAAATTATCCCTTCCTTTTGTTTTGTGCTATGATTACTGCAATCAGAAAACATGAGCAGCCGGAAATCATGGCCAAGACTTATTGAAGGAAGGGAACAAACATACATGAAGACATCATCATTGTTCAACCATAAAACAGTACTGTCCCTGGAGGTTTTTCCTCCCAAAAGGACAGCGCCCGTTGACACGATTTATAACACGCTGGATGAGCTTAAGGGAATCACCCCTGATTTTATCAGCGTCACATATGGGGCGGGTGGCAGCGAGAATAGTCAGACAACGCTTAAGATTGCGTCTGCTATTAAGCATAAATACGGCATAGAGAGCGTGGCCCATATTCCGTGCCTGAACCTGACAAGGGACGATGTCCTGCTGATTCTGGAACAGCTGAAGGAACAGAAAATAGAGAATATACTGGCCCTGCGGGGGGACCGCACCGCGGACAGGGAGCCGGCTGGGGATTTCCGGTACGCGGCGGATTTGGTGGAGTTTATAAAGAACCATGGGGATTTTAATATAATAGGCGCCTGTTACCCGGAAGGCCATCAGGAATCCGGCGGCCTGGTAAGGGATATGAAACACTTAAAAGATAAGGTGGACGCCGGTGTCAGCCAGCTTATCACCCAGCTTTTCTTTGACAACGAGTATTTTTACCGCTTCAGGGAACGGATGGATTTGGTTGGAATCCATGTTCCGGTGGAGGCCGGAATCATGCCGGTGGTCAACAAAAAGCAGATTGAGCGCATGGTATCCCTGTGCGGCGTAAAGCTGCCGAAAAAATTCATCTCCATGATGGAGCGGTACGGGGATAACCCCATTGCCATGCGGGACGCGGGAATCGCCTACGCGGTAGACCAGATTGTAGACCTGGCAGCCGGCGGCGTGGACGGCATCCACCTGTATACCATGAATAATCCTTATATCGCCAACCGGATTTACGAATCCGTATTTCGGCTGATGGCGTCTTAGGGTAGGTTCTGCCTTAAGACTGACTGCTGATCAGCCGGTGTAATTCCTCCAGATATTTCCCGGCAAATTCGCTGAGATGGATTCTGGGGTCCCCAATCCATCCGATGACCATGTTTTCCTCTGTTTCCAGGGGAACTGCCATGATGGAGTCGCCGTTCAGGTTGCGGTTTAAAATGCCGCTGCATATGGTATATCCGTTTAGTCCGATGAGAAGATTGAACAGGGTGGCCCTGTCGCTGACATAGATTACTTTTTTTCTGGGAATGGTACTGAGGATTTCCTCTGAGAAGTAAAAGGAATTTTTTTCGCCCTGCTCAAAGGCCAGGAAGGGGTAATCCTCCAAATCCTCAATGGCAACGCTGTTTCTGGCGGACAGGGGGTGGGTTACGCTGATGAATACATGGGGGCTGGCCTTAAACAGCGGATGGAATAAAAGGCCGCTTTCCTTGAACAGCTTTTCCAGCACCTTCCGGTTAAAATCATTGATGTAGAGGATGCCCAGCTCACTCCTGTAATTCTTTACATCGTCGATAATCTCATAGGTGCGGGTCTCCCTCAGGGTGAATTCATATTCGTCCGTGTTCTGGCAGGATACCAGGTTGGCGAACGCATTGACGGCAAAGGCATAGTGCTGGGTGGATATGGAGCAGATACGCTTCACCGGTTTTTTGTTTGTGTAGTGCTGTTCCAACAGCTCGGCCTGCTCCAGCACCTGTCTGGCATAGGACAGGAACTCCATTCCCTGGGAAGACAGGGCGATCCCCTTGGAGCTGCGGTTGAAGATGGATATGCCCATTTCCTTTTCCAGCTCCCTAACTGAATTGGAAAGACTGGGCTGAGTTATGAAAAGATGTTTGGCTGCCTCGGAAATAGAGCCGCAGTTTACGATGGTTACAATATAGCGCAGTTGCTGCAGGGTCATGACTAATACCTCCATTGCATTTAATGCATGGAGGTATTTTAGCACGAAATGATATAGTTTAAAACTATGTCATTCCATATTTTTATGATTTTTGCGGTATCGTCCTGATGTCAGCCGGCTGATGCGTCGGTGAAGTTCGGAACAGATACAGTAAAAGGTTATGACGGTAAGGCAGACGGCTGTCAGCAGGAGGGCATAGTCTGTGAAGGTTTGGGGACGGTTTCTGTATGCCCTGTTAAGAAATGGTATCCCCAAAACAATGGAGAAATACCAGAAAGCAGGGGCAGCCCATCTTCCCAGGGCCCTTATGGGGTAAAATCCGGCCCGGGCCCGGCTGTTTCCCCGGTGGGATGTTCCGGGAGCAGCAGAGCATTTCCGGGAGACGTATTCTCCCAGCTGGCAGACGGCAAACAGGGCGGTAAAGTAAACAGCCGTTCCGATGATGGTATGAAGCTGTTTTGGCGTGAGCCATATGCTCCAGGCCCGGGCCGGTGCTGGGCCGGATGCTCCGGCCGTTTCTGCCCATGCAGAGCCGGATACATCTGTCCATGCCGTGCCTGACATTCCCAGATATATGGGAATGAAAATGGAGAACAGGATACGAAAGCCGTTGACAAAGATGGTCAGCAGATAGGAAGCCAGGGCGCTTAGGGCCATCCATCCTATTTTTCCCTTTATGGTTCTCATCCGGTGAATATAGGAAAAGACCAGGGCTGTCATGGAAATCATCAGGAACTGGAGACCGGAGCAGGAGGCAGCTATGATGAAGCGGCAGGAGTGGCTGACATAACCTGTCTGAGGGACCTTTATGAAGGGAATTCCGCTAAGGGCGCTGACCCACCGGGCAGTGGGGGCCAGAATCCATGAGAGGCTGTCCGGGCCCCCGCGGCTGTAATAATATTTCATTCCCAGCAGCAGGAGGGCTCCTGCCAGATAGAAGGGGATGTTGCGGCGGATCAAAGATTTAGCGCTGGGAATGTCCATTGATTAAGCCTCCTCTGTTTTTCTCTTTTTTCTGTCAGCCCGGCTTCGGCGGATACAGCCTGCTGCAATTATGACTCCTGCGGCACACATCAGTATCAGGGTTCCTGGTTCTGAGCCAATGGTATATCCGGCTCCCACGGCAAAATTAGATACGTGCTGCGGCAGCGGAAGGGGCTGTTTCACATCCGCGGCAGAACCATCCTGGCTGCGGACTGTTTCAGTCACGGCAATAAAGGACGTGTAGGGCGTCATCATGCTGTAGTCCAGTCCCAGCTGTGTGACTGTTTTTTTGATCATGGCCTGTCTGACTGCATCCTGGACATCCTCCCGTGTGCCGTAATCTGTCAGACGCTCCACCTTTGTCCTGGCCCACAGATAGGGGATGGCCGTATTGTCTGCCAGGGCCTCTGCCCGGCCCACCGGTATTTCCTGCATATAATCCTGGTTTCCGGTTTTTCCGGTTATACGAATGGTGCCGGAAGGCTGGCCCCGCCATTTTCCAAACAGGACAATGGGTCTTTGGGCAAACAGGGTGGGAAGGATGTCCGGCTCTACATCGTAAACATCAAAACCGTCAAAGGAAACATTTATGCCGGTCATGACAGGGGACTGGATATAAGTGCTGAAATCACGGGCTGTGTCTGATGCCTGTGACGGTTCTGTTACAACAAAGGCTTCGCCGGAACCGGCTTTTGCGATTCCGTCGATTAAATAGCGGTTGACGGAGGTGCCGATTCCAAAGGAGAAGAAATCTGCTGTTTTAAGATTCCTGTTTATGAGGCTGAATATGGACGATTCATCGGACATATAGCCGTCTGTGATAGTGACAATGCTTCTGGCCATCTGAGGGTCCCTTGGAAGGGAGACTGCCTGTTCAAGGGCCGGGGCCAGCTCCGTGCCGCCGCCTCCGTCCTGGCGCTCAATCAGGTCAATGGCCTGCCGGATGTTTTCTGCGGTGGCAGGTACGGATTTTGGCGCCATGGAAACGGCTGTATCTGAGAACAGGATCAGGTTAAACTGGTCAGAATCCCTGAGATTGCCCACCAGGTTCCCTATGAGCTCCTTTGCGGTGTCAAGGGGATACCCGAACATGGAGCCTGACACATCCAGCACAAATATGTATTCACGGGGCGGAATCTCTTCCGCCCTGACACGCTCCGGGGGCTGTACCATCAGCATGAAGAAATTTTCTTTTTCCCCGGTGTTCAGCATGAGTCCGCAGTTTATCTCCTGCCCGGTAAGTCTGTAATCCAGGATGAAGTCCCGGTCCCCTGCAAACTCCCCGGAATCAGAGAGGGTTACATGGGCAATGGATTCGCTTTCCTTTTCCACCTTGATTTTATGGGAACTGCTGGTCAGGCTGGAAATGGGGACGCCTGCGGAGAGGCTGACGGCAATTTCATAGGTACCC